>Ga0075032_1000366_pt1 | contig 28436 bp, 30 predicted proteins | sample SynthPrep_1_END__FD_71386 | JGI IMG/M metagenome (GOLD analysis project Ga0075032, IMG submission 71386) | Synthetic microbial communities from Ohio, USA - SynthPrep_1_END_DS7_MetaG | ecosystem: Engineered > Bioreactor > Aerobic > Activated sludge | place: USA: Ohio, Columbus | collected 2014-04-10
CGGCGCCATCAGCAGGTCGGCCAGGGCCTTGCCATCCAGTTGCACCTGCTCGATGTCGGCGCCGGAGACTTCGATGATCTTGCGGATCAGCGAGTAGCCGTTGGAGTGCGGGCCGGAGGAAGGCAGGGCGATCAGGGCGTCGCCGGTGACGACCCTGGAGCCATCGATGATCTCGCTCTTTTCCACTACGCCGACGCAGAAACCGGCCAGGTCGTAGTCTTCGCCTTCGTACATGCCTGGCATTTCGGCAGTCTCGCCACCGACCAGGGAGCAGCCGGCCAGTTCGCAGCCGGCGCCGATACCGGTGACCACGGTGGCGGCCACGTCGACGTTGAGCTTGCCGGTGGCGTAGTAGTCGAGGAAGAACAGCGGTTCGGCACCGCAGACCACCAGGTCGTTGACGCACATGGCGACCAGGTCCTGGCCGATGCTGTCGTGCTTGTTCAGGTTAAGTGCCAGGCGCAGCTTGGTGCCGACGCCGTCGGTGCCGGACACCAGCACCGGTTGTCTGTAGCCGGCCGGGATCTCGCACAGGGCGCCGAAGCCGCCCAGGCCACCCATGACTTCCGGACGGGCAGTGCGCTTGGCCACGCCTTTGATGCGTTCGACCAGGGCCTCACCGGCATCGATGTCGACACCTGCGTCCTTGTAGCTGATGGAGGGTTGCTTGCTCATAGATCCGGGCCTTTGAATGGGGTGTTCGGGTAGGCGCCGACGTGGCGCAGGCTCTTCCAGAGAACCCGGCGCGCGTACCGGCTGGCGAAGGCGCGCGATTTTATCAGGCTTGCCCGATAGCGGCCACTCGCGTGCATGCGCTTCGTCGCAGGCACTGGCTCTGGTTGCCGGGGCTGGAGCGGCTGTTTAAGGTATAGGCCTTTGCGCACGCCAGCAGACTGTCGAAGAGCGACCTGCGTTGCCATTGCCGCGTCGAAAACAGGCCTGAAATGCTCATTTGCACTCCATGTGAGCTGTTTTCTGCCTGTTCTTGCCGTGCACTGGCCGCCTTGTCCGTGTTTTCAGCCGCCTGTGGCTCGTGCCACCATCCCTTGCGAGAGTCCGCCCCATGCGCCTGTCTGTCCGCCTGATGTTCTTCTGTCTGTCGCTTCTGAGCCTGCCGGCCCTGGCCGCGCCGGTCGCCGGCCTCTATCAGGTGCGCGAAGCCGTGGCGGATCAGCAGCCGGAAAGTCGCGATGCCGCCATGCAGCAGGCCCTGCAGACACTGGTGCAGCGTCTGACCGGCAATGCCAAGGCGTTGCAGAGCCCGGCGCTCGAAGGGCTGCGCAAGGATCCGCAGCAGATCGTCAGCCAGTTCGGTTTCGAAGGTGATGCGCTGGTGGTGGAGTTCGACCCGGCCAGTACCGACCGCCAACTGCGTGAAGCCGGTCTGGCGCTGTGGGGCGCCAATCGCCCGGCGATCCTGACCTGGTGGCTCAACGAAGCACCCGAGGGCAGCCAGTTGGTTGGCGAGAGCCAGAGTGCCGCGGCCGTGCTGCGTGAGGCTGCCCAGCATCGCGGGCTGCCCGTGCGACTGCCTTTGGCTGACCTCAGCGAGCAACTGGTGGCGACTCCGCAGGCGCTGATGGCCAATGACCCGCAGGCGCTGCGTGAGGCGTCCGAGCGCTATGCCGCCGATGCGTTGCTGGCGGTTCAGGCGAGCGAGAGTGGCGGCAGTTGGCAGGCCACCTGGCGCCTGTGGCTGGGCGACGAGCGTGAGCAGGGCAAGGCCGAGGCTGCCGATCAGGCCGCGCTGGCCGATGCGGTGATGCTGGCCGTGACTGAACGCCTGGCTCCGCGTTTTCTGGTCAAGCCCGGTGCAGCGCAAAGCCTGACGCTGGTGATCGAAGGTGCCGACCTGGGGCGTTTCGCCGCGCTGGAGCGCCTGCTCGAACCTTTCGCCGCACGCTTGCAGGAGATCGATGGTCAACGCCTGGTCTATCAGGTCAGCGCCAGCCCGGAGCAACTTCGCGCACAGTTGGCGCTGGGGCAGTTGCATGAGGTCACCGAGCCGCTCGACGCCAGTGCGCCGGTAGACGGCGTCGAGAATGCCGCGGGCGAGGCGCCACAGGTGAAGCCTCGCACCGACCAGTTGCACTTCCGCTGGTAGACTCTCGCCACTGAGCCCTGGGCGCCTTCCTGGCGCCATCTTGCACCGAGGATGCGAGCATGACCGATTCAACCCGTTGGCTATGGATGGCTGGGCTGTTTCTGCTCGGCTGGTTGCTGTACCTGCTGCACCCGATTCTTTCTCCTTTCCTGGTTGGCATCCTGCTGGCATACCTCGGTGATCCACTGGTCGATCGCCTCGAGCGACATCGCCTTTCGCGTACCGGGGGCGTGGTCGTGGTGTTCAGCCTGTTCGCCCTGGTACTGCTGATCCTGCTGCTGGTACTGGTGCCCATGCTGGGACGGCAACTGGTGCGTCTGTATCAGCTGGCGCCGGAGATGATCGACTGGCTGCAGGGCACGGCCCTGCCCTGGTCGCAATCGCACCTCGGGTTGCAGAACGACCTGTTGCAGGTCGACCAGCTCAAGCAGGTCTTCACCGACAACATCGGCAAGACCACCGACGTGCTCAAGGTGGTGCTGGCCCAGGCGACGTCGTCGGGCCTGGCGCTGCTGGCCTGGTTGGGCAACCTGCTGCTGATTCCGGTGGTGAGCTTCTACCTGATGCGCGACTGGGATGTGCTGGTCGAGCGCGTGCGCCGTTTGCTGCCGCGTCAGCGCGAAGCGCTGGTGGTCAAGCTGAGCGGCGAGTGCCACGAGGTACTCGGTGCCTTCCTGCGTGGCCAACTGCTGGTGATGCTGGCGCTGAGCGTCATCTATTCTGCCGGCCTGATGCTGGTGGGGCTGGAACTGGGCCTGCTGATCGGTGTGCTGGCCGGTCTGGCCAGTATCGTGCCCTACATGGGATTCATCGTCGGCATCGGTGCGGCATTGAGTGCCGCGCTGTTCCAGTTCGGCCTCGACCCTTATCCGCTGATCGGTATCGGTGTGGTGTTCATGATCGGCCAACTGCTCGAAGGCATGGTGCTGACACCGATGCTGGTGGGTGATCGCATCGGCCTGCATCCGGTCGCGGTGATCTTCGCCATCCTTGCGGGCGGCCAGCTGTTTGGCTTCACCGGCGTGTTGCTGGCCTTGCCGGTCGCTGCGGTGATCATGGTTCTGCTGCGCCATGCTCATGATTTGTATAAACTTTCCGGCCTTTACGGAGAAACCAGCGGTTCCGACGAGCCCCCTGCATGAAACCCATTCAGCTTCCTCTGGGGGTGCGTCTGCGCGACGACGCAACCTTCGCCAATTACTATCCCGGCGCCAATGCTGCGGCTCTGGGCTATGTCGAGCGCCTGTGCGAAGCCGATGCCGGCTGGACGGAGAGCCTGATCTACCTGTGGGGCGCCGAAGGCGTCGGGCGCAGTCACCTGCTCCAGGCGGCCTGTCTGCGTTTCGAACAGCGGGGAGAAGCGGTGGTGTACCTGCCGCTCGGCGAGGTGGTGCAGCACGGGCCGGAACTGCTCGACAACCTCGAACTGTGCGAGCTGGTCTGCCTCGATGATCTCGACGCGGTGGCCGGTCGCGGTGATTGGGAAGAGGGTTTGTTTCACCTGTTCAATCGTTTGCGTGACAGCGGTAGACGCCTGTTGCTGGCCGGCACCATGTCGCCCCGCGAGCTACCGATCCAGTTGCCTGACCTGAAGTCGCGGTTGACCCTCGCGCTGGTCTTCCAACTGCACGAGTTGTCCGATGAGGACAAGCTGCGTGCCTTGCAACTACGCGCCTCGCGCCGTGGCCTGCAACTGAGCGACGAAGTCGGTCGTTTCATCCTCACCCGTGGCGAACGCAGCATGAGCGCGTTGTTCGAGCTGCTGGAGCGCCTCGATCAGGCCTCGTTGCAGGCGCAGCGCAAGCTGACCATTCCCTTCCTCAAGGAAACGCTGGGCTGGTAGCCAGAAGCGGATGACCCGGATATGTCCGGGTCATCCGGCAGGCTTTCATTCCCCGGCCAGTTTGCGGTCGTACTGGAAGCGCCAGCGGGTGTAGAGCAGGGCGCTGCAGAACAGGCCGAAGCTGATGACGGCCTCCAGAACGCCGAACAGGGCACGTGCCGGATCGATGGCCGCGAGTACGCCCTGGATGAAGTAGATATTGACCACGAAGCAGGCCCAGGCATGCGCGCGGGCGTTGCCCATCAGCAGGCCCGGAGCGAGCAGCGCCAGTGGCACCAGCTGGATGGTCAGCACCACGCCGATGCGTGCGCCATGCAGGTCGGCAAACACCAGGTTCCATACCAGCAGAAGAGCCAGCAGGACGATGAAGCTGAGCAGGGTCAGGGCTCGGCTGAGCTTCAGTCGCGGTTGCAGCCATTGCAGGCTGGGCAAGGGTTTTTTCGCTCGGGCCACGTTCAGTGCTCCAGCTTGCTGGCGATCTGTGCCAGGCGTTGGCCGAGTGCTCGACACAGAGCGGTTTCATGCTCGTCCAGCGCGCGTTTGCCATCGCCACCGGCATGGTGGCTGGGGCCGTACGGCGTGCCGCCACCACGGGTTTCGAGCAATGCCGATTCGCTGTACGGCAGGCCGCAAAGCAGCATGCCGTGGTGCAACAGGGGCAACATCATCGACAGCAGGGTGGTTTCCTGACCACCGTGCAGGCTGGCGGTGGAGGTGAACACCCCGGCCGGCTTGCCGACCAGTTCGCCGGTCAGCCACAGGTTGCTGGTGCCGTCGAGGAAGTACTTCAACGGGGCGGCCATGTTGCCGAATCGGGTCGGGCTGCCCAGTGCCAGGCCCGAGCAGTTCTTCAGGTCGTCCAGGGTGGCGTACATCGCGCCGTCGTCCGGCACGCTCGGCGCGACGGCCTCGCATTCGCTGGATACCGCTGCAACCGTGCGCAGGCGCGCTTCCAGCCCCGCCATCTCGACGCCGCGGGCGATCTGTCTGGCCATCTGTGCGGTGGCGCCATGGCGGCTGTAATAAAGCACCAGGATATAGGGCGCGCTCATGCCAGCAGCTCCAGAACCTTTTCCGGTGGGCGGCCGACCACGGCCTTGTCGCCCGCAACCAGGATCGGGCGTTCGATCAGCTTGGGATGCCGGGTCATGGCGTCGATCAGTTGCGCTTCGCTCAGGTCGGGGTCGGCCAGGTTCAGTGCCTTGTATTCGTCTTCGCCAGTGCGCAGCAGGTCACGGGCAGCGATGCCCAGCTTGCCGAGCAGGCTCTCGAGTTCGCCAGCGCTGGGCGGCGTTTCCAGATAGCGCACGACCTTCGGTTGCAGGCCGCGGGCTTCGAGCAGTTCCAGCGCGCCACGGGATTTGGAGCAGCGCGGGTTGTGATAGAGGGTCAGGTCGGTCATGGTGACTCGCATCCGGCTTGAAGTGGCGGCTATTCTAACCGCCTGGTGCGCGGATGCACGAAAACCACCCGCCAACGCTGTGCGACCTTTTCGCACGCGGCACTGTCTGTTTGATTTTGGGCGCTAAGGAGAGGTCATGCCGCGTCGTCTCAAGGACTGGCTGGAGTTCTGGCTGAGCCTTTACCAACGCTTCGTCGAGAATCGCGGTGCAGGGAATGCCGCCGCGTTGACCTACACCACGCTGTTCGCGGTGGTGCCGATGATGACCGTGACCTTCGCCATGCTCTCGGCGATCCCGGCATTCAGGGATGTGGGTGAGGATATCCAGGGCTTCATCTTCCACAATTTCGTGCCCTCCACCGGTGAGACGGTGCAGGAGTATCTGCGCGAGTTCACCACCCAGGCGCGGCAGCTGACCTGGTTCGGCGTGGCGTTGCTGGCCGTTACCGCCATCCTCATGCTGGTTACCATCGAGAAGACTTTCAACGTGATCTGGCGGGTACGTCAGCCGCGCCGAGGCATGTCCAGCTTTCTCCTTTACTGGGCGATTCTGAGCCTTGGGCCGCTGCTGCTCGGTGCCGGTTTTGCGGTGAGTACCTATATCGCTTCGCTGTCGCTGATCTCCGGGCCGGATGCGGTGGTCGGTGCCAAGACGCTGCTCGGCTTCGCGCCGCTGCTGTCCAGCATCGCTGCCTTCACCCTGCTCTATGCCGCTGTACCCAATACCCGTGTGCCGCTGCCCCATGCGCTGCTTGGCGGAGTGTTCAGTGCCGTTCTGTTCGAGGTGGCCAAGGCACTGTTCGGCCTCTACGTGCGCTTTTTCCCAGGCTATCACCTGATCTATGGTGCCTTTGCCACGGTGCCGCTGTTTCTCGTGTGGATCTATCTGTCCTGGCTGATCGTGTTGCTTGGCGCCGAGATGGTCTATGGTCTGTCACAGCCTCGACACTGGCGCCGTCAACCCGTGCCGCGAGCGTTACTGGTGCTGGTGGTTTTGCGCCTGTTGCTCAGGCGTCAGCAGAAGGGCGAGGCCCTGCATCATGGCGATATGCAGCGGGCTGGCTGGCGCTTGCCGGAGGACGAGTGGAGCGAGGTGCTGGATTTCCTCGAACGTGAGCACCTGGCCTGCAAGGCCAGCGGTGGCGGCTGGGTGCTGTGCCGCGATCTGCATAACTTTTCCCTGCATCAGTTGTTCGAATGCAGCCCCTGGCCGCTGCCGAGCCTGTCGCAGTTGCCGGCCCGGATCGACGAGCCCTGGTATCCGGCATTGCGCGAGGCGCTGGAGCGTTTGCAGGTCGAGCGGGAGGCGCAATTCGGCGTCAGCCTGGCCGATTGGTTGCCGGGCAAGGCATGAACAGGCTCCGGACGCCGAACCGGCATATCTGGCTGCGATCTGCCGCGAGAGTGGGGACGAGTGACAAAAAGCGTCAGTTTGCGGCGCTCGAACCCGACGATGTGGCTTCGGGGGCAGGATTGACGTCAGAAAACACGTAGCAGAGGGGCTGGCACGCTTCTGGCAATTGCAGGATCAATTGCTATCGAACTGCCAGCAGGGCAGGGATCGCTGAGGAATGAAGCAGTAATGACGGGCGATAAACGAGTGATCCACCTTCATCAGCGCGATCCGCAGGAAGCGCTGGCACGGCTCAACCGCATCACCGGGTTGCGTTTCGCGCGCTGGCCGGAGTCCCTGCTCGATCATGTCGCGCCCGAGGATCTGGGGCAGAATGCAGAGGGCACGGAGCAACAGCCTTCACCGAGCCCGGGCGTATCTTCGGGCTGAAACGAAAACCCCGCGACGATGCGCGGGGTTTCGCCTGTCCGGCTCTGCTTCAGGCCATGGCCTGACGACTTTCACTGCTGGCCAGCTCTACGGCCTGAACGAAGAATTCCTCGACGATCAGACCTTGCGTCGGCACTGCCGAGCGCAGGCGCACCTGCATGTCTTCGATCTGGTGGCGTACCGGCATGCGGGCGATGCCCGACAGCAGGATCTTGCCATGAGTGTTGATCTTGCCGTGGTCGACGGTCACCTCGCGACGCTTGTCGCCATCGCGATAGTTGATTACCAGGGATACTGGCAGATTGGCCATCCCTGGCAGTTGCAGCCAGGCGGCGACGTTGTATTCGGCCACATGGCCCTCGTAGGGCGTGACCAACAGGCGAGCGACGTCGACGATGCGCGAAGGCACGGAGCCGATCAGCTTGTCTTGCGCTTGGGACATGGTGGTATTCCAGGCTGGGTGAGACTTCGGTGCCAGGAATTATAAGCAGCCCCCTGCCGGCGAAACTGTGCGCTTGGCAGACTGTGCGTGTGACTGGAGTCGCAGTTTCGTCCAGTCGCAGACATTGCTTCGAGGGGACGAGCCTCAGGGCAGGCGCAAGCGGTGGCGCGTGACCGAAGCCGTTTCCAGGTTGCTTTCGGGCAGTGGCAGGATCGCCTGGTTGTGCACGCTGGCCAGTTGCAACCAGAGATGCTCGCCCGTGCTGAACTGATCTCGAGGCAGCCATAGACCGTGGTGCCAGCCATTGCCCGGATCCGGTGTGCTCTGCAGTACGCCTGGATGGGTCTGTGCATTGGGTGCGCGCCTCAACCATACCGGGCGTGGCAGACCCTTGAGGTAGCGCAGGCCGAGGTGCAGGCCTTCGCCGCCCAGATGGCGCCAGCGAACCAGCGCGAGGGTGGGGGTGCCGTTGGTCAGCAACAGCACCAGTTGCCCGACCTGCAACTGTCCACCTTCATTGGCATTGCACAACAGGCGGGCGCCACCGGGGCTGGCATCGATGATCCGGGTTTCGGTGCGTTGTGGCAGTTTGTCCAGCAGTTGTGCATGAATGGCTGGCAGGCCCACGATCAGGCTGCATTGGCCGACGAATTCAGCGCGTTCATGACGTCGTTGCTGGCGGCCCAGCCAGTGCTGGCGTACGCGTTCGAGCAACTGACGCTCCTGCATGCTCTGCAGGGGCGCAGGCTCATGCAGGGCAATCAGCAGGGCACCGAGTTCGAAGCGACGCAGGTTTGCAGGTTCGCCTTCGATGCGCCGATCAAAGGTCAGGCAGGCCTGGGATTCGCTCAGATCGACTACCGGGCCTTCGCTGTCATCTTCTTCGTCCCAGGCCTGCAAGCGTGCCAGATCCGCGAGGGGAGCCAGGGCGCCAAACAGCGTCAGGCATTCGCCCTGGGCGAGGTGGAAGGGATTGCTCAGTGCCAGCAGCAACATCTGCTGATAGAGGCCGCGCAGCGTGCTGGCGGGCTTGGGCTGGAACGCAGCGGCGACCGGTTCGTCCAGGCACTGCTGGTGCTCGCCTATCCAGTACAGCAAGTGACTGTCGCGCCACAGGGAGGTCGGTGGCTCCTGGTACAACTGGTAGTGACGCAGCAACTGCTGGGCGAGGAAGTGCTGGGCCATGTACAGGCACCAGGCCAGATGCGGCAGCGACGGCTGGCGGCCCTGAAGAATCTGCAGCAGCAGCCGTTTGAAGCCGATCCCCAGCTCACCGCACAGTCTCAGGAACAGAGGGCTGGGCGTAGGCTCGTGACTCACCCGTGCAGCGTAGTGGCGATACTCGTCACTGAAGTTTTGCAGCGCTCGCTGTCTTTCCAGTAAGGTCAGGCCGCTACGATTGAGCGTGAACAGCAGGCCGAGCACTTGCTGCAGGCCGTTTTCGAGTTCCAGATGGCGTGCAGCGGCGAGCCGTCCGCTCATTTCCGCTGGCGTCAGGCTGCTCTCTTCGCGGATGTCCGGTACTTCCAGGCGCAGGGCATCCAGCGTCATATCAACCCCGAGTGGACGAGGATCGAGTACATGGGCTTACGGCTCCGGATTGTCTGCAAGGCTGTCTTGGGTATCTGCACCGCTTTGTTGCTGGCAGCATGCTCCGAGGATTTCGGCCCTGATCAGCATGGACGAAAGGTAACGGCTGACAGCCTGGATGGCCAGTGGCTAGTCATCAATTATTGGGCCGAATGGTGTGCGCCCTGTCGCACGGAAATTCCCGAACTGAACGTTCTGCAAGAGCAATTGCAGAAACACTCGGCGCGGGTGATCGGTGTCAACTTCGACGGGTTGCAGGGCGATGACCTCAAGCGGGCGGCAGATGGCTTCGGCATCCGTTTCACCGTGCTGGCGCAAGACCCGGCAGCGCGCTTCGAGCTGCCGCACAATGACGTGTTGCCGGTGACCTATATCGTCGATGACAAGGGCAGGTTGCGCGAGCGTCTGGTCGGCGAGCAGACATCGGCAGGTTTACTCGCCCATCTTCAGCGCCTGCGCGAAAAATGATGGGTCGATAACCCCCTGCGGCAGGCAGTCGCAGCAATAGGTAGCATGCTAAGATTCTGTTCCGGCTGATCCTGTGCCGTGTTTCATGAGTTCGCCTGATGTCCGCTACCCATCTTACCCGTGGCAGTGCCGCTTACCGGCGTGCCACCCTGGCGCTGTTCTGCGCCGGTTTCGCCACCTTTGCCATGCTCTACTGCGTGCAGCCATTGCTGCCGTTGCTGGCTGCGTACTTCCGTGTTTCGGCGGCCAGCAGCAGTCTGGCGCTATCGCTGACGACCCTGAGCCTGGCGCTATGCCTGCTGGTATCCGGTGCTCTGGCCGAGAGCTGGGGGCGCAAGCCGGTGATGGCCGCAGCGCTGGGGTTGGCTGCGATCCTGGGTATCGCCTGCGCGTGGGTGGAGGACTGGGGCAGCCTGCTGATTCTGCGAGCGCTGCTCGGGTTGGCATTGAGCGGTCTGCCGGCATTGGCCATGGCCTACGTGGGCGAGGAGTTCGATCCCGAGGCGTTGCCGGCCGCCATGGGCCTGTACATCGGCGGCACAGCGCTGGGCGGCTTGCTCGGTCGTTTGCTGGCCGGTCTGCTCAGTGACCTGGGCGGCTGGCCCTGGGCTCTGGGCGGGATCGCCGGGCTCGGTCTGCTGGCACTGGGGCTGTTTCTCTGGTTGTTGCCGCCGTCACGGCATTTCACCGCTCAGCCGCTGTCGCTGAGCGGGCTGTTGCGCAATTTCGCCATGCACCTGGGCAACCCGCGCTTGCGAGTGCTGTTCTCCCTGGCCTTCCTGTTGATGGGCGGCTTCGTCGCGCTGTTCAACTATGTAGGGTTCCGTCTGGCCGGCGAGCCGTTCAATCTTTCGGCCACGGTGATCGGCCTGCTGTTCACCGTCTACCTGCTGGGCATCTTCAGTGCCGGCTGGGCCGGACGGCTGGTGCCGCGCTTCGGGGCACGCAAGGTGTTGCACGGCGGCATCGGTCTGATGCTGTTGGGCGTCGCGCTCTGCGCCGCGCCATGGCTGAGCGCGGCGGTGGTCGGGCTGGCGCTCTTCACGCTTGGTTTCTTCGCGGCGCATGCAGTCGCCAGCGGACAGGTCGGTATTCATGCACAAGGGGCCAAGGCTCAGGCATCGGCGCTCTATCTGTGTGCCTATTACCTGGGTTCCAGTCTGGTCGGCTATGTCGGCGGTTATGTCTGGGAGCATGCGGGGTGGTTGTCATTGCTCGCCGTTTTGGCAGCGCTTTTCATCATCGCAGCGACGTTTGTACGACGTTTGTAGGTTGTTTGCCGCTCGTTCAGGGCAGGTTCAAGGAAGGTTCGGTGGGAGTTCAGTAGGCTTGCCGCATACTCGTTTGTGAGTTCACCCCCACCGAAACGGGAGGAGCGAATCGATGAAAATCACCCTGAACCGCAGCCCTGGGCGCCAGCTTTGCCCGGGCCAGCGACAATTTCGTCGGCCTGATCTGGGGGCAGACCGACAACAACATCCAGAAATCCAACGGGCCGAATGCCAATCTGGGCAATCCCAGGTTGGACAATGGTCGCGGTTTCTCGCGCGACAGTAATGTCGGCTACGCGGCGGGGCTTCAGGCCGGTATCCAGCAGGAACCGAATGGCAATACTTCGATTGAAGGCGGCTATCGTTATCTGCGTACCAGTGCCAGCACGGAAATGTCCGTGCATGGGGCCGCACAGTAGTTCACAACTGTACCTTGGAGCCAACTTCGCTTTCTGAACTGCGGCTTCGTATCATCCGGCCGGGCACCTGCCCGGCCTTCGTACAACTGAGAGAGGGGAAGCGTTACATGAAATTGCTGGTGGTGGAGGATGAGGCGCTGCTGCGTCACCATCTGTTCACTCGCCTCAGTGAGAACGGGCATGTGGTGGATGCTGTTCGCACCGCTGAAGAGGCTTTGAGTCGTGCCGAATCATTCAATCATGACCTGGCACTGGTCGACCTCGGCCTGCCGGGCATGAGCGGTATCGACCTGATTCGCGAGTTGCGCAGCCAGGAAAAGAGTTTTCCGATCCTGATTCTGACCGCACGGGGTAACTGGCAGGACAAGGTCGAAGGGCTTTCCTGCGGTGCTGATGACTATGTGGTCAAACCTTTCCAGTTCGAAGAGCTGGAGGCGCGCCTGAATGCCCTGTTGCGGCGATCCTCGGGCTTCACCAAGTCGACCATCGAGGCCGGTAGCCTGGTGCTTGACCTCAATCGCAAGCAGGCGAGCGTCGCAGAACAGGCGTTGCAGCTGACGGCCTATGAATACCGGATTCTGGAATATCTCATGCTGCGTCATCAGCAGGTGGTGGCCAAGGAGCGCTTGATGGAGCAGCTTTATCCAGGTGATGGTGAGCGTGATCCCAATGTAATCGAAGTACTGGTCGGTCGCCTGCGGCGCAAACTGGAGACTGTGCTCGATGGCAAACCGATCGAAACCGTGCGTGGTCAGGGCTACATGTTCAACGAGCGCTGCAAGTGAGCAGGGTGCGTTCGTGGGCAAGCTGAGGATTCGCCTGGGTTCGCTGCGGCTGCGCCTGATGTTGGCCAGTGCCGCGTTGGCGATGCTGTTCATGCTGCTGCTGATGCCGGTGTTGCAGGGAGTGTTTCTCATGGCCCTGGAACAGACGGTGGAAAAACGCCTGGCTTCCGATGCGGCCGCACTGATTTCGGCTGCGCGTATTGATGACGATCAGTTGCACATGCCGGACAAGATGCCGGACGAGGAATTCGACAACCTCGACTCGCACCTGCTGGGTTTCATCTTCGACCGCGACGGTGAAATGATCTGGCGTTCGCGTTCGTCCATCGACGAACAGGTGCGTTACTTGCCGCGATACGATGGTCGCGGTCATGAGTTCGTGCGGATTCGTGACGAGAACGGTCAGGAATACTTCGTGTATGACATCGAGGTCAACCTGCTGCGCGGCGACGAGACTGCGCTGAGTATCGTCACCATGCAACCGACGCGTGAGTACCAGGCTCTTTTTGACGGTTTCGCCTGGCAGTTGCGTCTGTGGCTGGGGGTCGCATTGCTGGTGCTGCTCGGTCTGCTCTGGTTTGGCCTGACCTGGGGTTTTCGCAGCCTGCGGGGGCTCAGTGATGAGCTTGACGGTGTGGAGGCGGGAACCCGCCAGCATCTTAGTGACGATCATCCACGCGAACTGCTGCGTCTGACCAATTCGCTCAACCGTCTGCTCGACAGCGAGCGGCGTCAGCGTGAACGGTACCGCGATTCCCTGGAGGATCTCGCCCATAGTCTGAAGACGCCGCTCAGCGGGCTTCAGGGGGTCGGCGAAATGTTGGCCATTCAGCCTGAGAACCGTGAGCACGTGCAGTTGATGCAGGTACAGATCGAGCGCATGAGCCAGCAGATCGGCTACCAGTTGCAGCGTGCCAGCCTGCGCCGCAGCGGGCTTGTGCGTCACCGTGAGCGGGTGTGGCCGCTGCTTGACGGGTTATGTCGTTCCCTGGACAAGGTCTACCGCGACAAGCGGGTAGAGGTGACGCTGGATGTACCCGAGCATAGCCTGATCACCATGGAGCGCGGTGCATTGATGGAGTTGCTCGGCAACCTCCTGGAGAACGCCTATCGGCTTTGCCTGCGCCGAGTGCACATACGCCTGGAACCTCTGGCGGGAGGATGTCTGATCACTATCGAAGACGATGGTCCAGGTGTGCCGCCAGATCAGCGTGCCCGCGTGCTGCAGCGTGGCGAACGGCTCGATGAGCAGAACCCGGGGCAGGGTATCGGTCTCGCCGTGGTGGAGGACATCGTCGAAAGCTACGACGGTGAGCTGAGTCTGGATGAGTCGGAACTGGGCGGGGCGTGTTTCCGGGTGCGTTTGTACGATTGAGACTGCAGGGGGCGCATGGCGCCCCCTGCCTTTGGCTTGTCGTCGTGTTCAGAGGTGCGTCGCGAAACGCTCCACCGCCTTGACCACGCGCCGCGCGCCATCCTGAATCTCCTCGATCACCTGTCCGGCCTGAGTGGACAGTTCCAGGCCCAGTTCGGCCTGACTCCTGCCGCGGTCGATGATCTCCACGGCGTGTTCGGCGAGTTGCTGGTTCTGCCCAACCACGCTGGTGATTTCTTCGGTGGCAGCGCTGGTGCGCGAAGCCAGTTGACGAACCTCGTCGGCGACCACGGCGAAGCCACGCCCCTGTTCACCGGCGCGAGCGGCTTCGATGGCGGCATTGAGTGCCAGCAGGTTGGTCTGTTCGGCGATGCTGCTGATGTTCTTGACGATGCCCCCAATCAACTGCGACTGCTTGTCCAGTGCCTCGATACCCTGCGCTGCTTCCTGCATGCGATTGGCCAGTTCGCGCATGGCATCGAGCATCTGCTGCACCACGGCGGCGCCATTGCGGGCGCTGGCGTCGGTACCTTTGGACGTGTCGAAGGCAATGCCTGCCGCTTCGGCCACTTCCGCTTCGCGGGTCACCTGATCGGTGATCACCGTGGCGAACTTGACTACCTTGTACAGTCGGTCGTGGGCATCGGTAATGGGGTTGTAGGAGGCCTCCAGCCACACGTCGCGGCCATGGCTGTCGAGACGCTTGAAACGGTCGACCACGAACTCGCCGCGGCGCAGTTTTCCCCAGAAGTTCTTGTATTGCTGGGAGTTGGCCTCGGTCGGATCGCAGAACATGCGGTGATTCTTGCCCTGTATCTGGTTCAGGCCGTAGCCCATGGCGTCGAGGAAGCGCTGGTTGGCGGTCAGCACTTCACCCTCGAGGTTGAATTCGATGACCGCGGTAGAGCGCTGCAAGGCGTTGATCAGGTTCTCATGCTCGCGGGAGTTCTCGATGGTACGGGTCAGGTCACTGGCATATATCGAGAAATGCAGAACGCGCCCGCTGCTGTCACGGATCGGTTGCAGGATCGAGCGCAGCCAGGCTTCTTCACCATCGCCACGTAGCAGGCGGATGACCCCGGCCAGGTGTTCGCCACGCTCGAGCGCCCGGCGTACACGGTGATGGAAGTCGAGCTCGCGTACGTGCGGAGGGATGACTTCCAGCAGCATGCGTCCCTGCAACTGGGCGGCGCTGTAGTGCATTTCCTTGAGGAAGTTGTCGTTGGCCGACTCGATGCGCCCCTGGGGGTCGAGTATCAGGGCCAGCATCTCTTCGTCGAGGCTGGCGCGTACCTGTTCGATGGAGGAGAGCTGCTCGCGTAGTGCCTGCATCTCCTGCTTCAGTCGAGTCGCAAACATGGATATCGGTCTCTGGAATGGGGGCTGGTAACTGTGTCGGCGGCGTGGGTCGATTGTTTAGTCGTGTGTCGCTTTCTGACAAATGAATCTGCACCTGCAACAGTAGGTGCCGCCCTGGAGGCTTCTCTCGGGCAGGTTCAGCGGGTTCAGTTTTCCTGGGCGCGGTAGGCTCCGGGGGTGAGTCCGGTCCATTTCTTGAAGGCGCGGTGGAAGGCCGATGGCTCGGAGAAGCCGAGTTGTTCGGCAATGTCCTGAATCGCCCACTCGTCGCGGCCCAGGTGGTAGATGGCGAGGTCACGGCGCAAGTGATCCTTGAGCTCCTGGAAGCTGGTGCCTTCCTCGCGCAGATGACGGCGCAGCGTTTGTGGGCTGGTGTGCAGGTGCTGGGCCACGTTTTCCAGATCCGGCCAGGTGCGGCAGTCACGGCCAAGCAGACGACGAATCTGACTGGTCAGGCTGTCACCACCATCCGGGCGTGCCAGCAGGTCGGCGGGGGAGTGCTGGAGAAACTGCTTGAGCGTTCGCTCGTCCTGCAACAGCGGCATGGCCAGGTAGCGCGCATGGAACAGCAGGCTGGTCTGCTTGGCGGCAAACCGCCGGTTGTTGGGGAACAGTAGCTCGTACTCAGTGGCATGTTCCGGTTCAGGGTAGGAAAACGTGGCTTCTTCGAGGCGGATGCGCTGGCCGATCAGCCAACTGCCAAGGCGGTGCCAGATCACCAGCAGGCTTTCCACCAGAAAATGATCGGGGTCCCACAGGGGGCTGTCATCCACGCTCAACCTTGCCCAGTCGCCTTCACGTTGCAGGTGGATCAGCGGCGCATCCGGGAACAGGCCATAGAACAGCGCGCCACGGCTCAGCGCCTTCTCCAGGCTGCGGCAGTGGATGATGGCGTGCCCCATCATGGCGAAGGTGCCACGTTTGCTCCGCTGGCGGCCGAAGCCGAGATACTCGTCGTCCAGCGCCTCCCACAACAGTTGCATCAGCCGGGCAAATTGTTCGGGAGCGACACGTGCGCGCGGCTCCTGAAGGATCGCAGGCTGGATACCTGCTTCACGCAGGATGGTGTCGCACGCCAGGTTCTGGCGTTGGGCACCGCGCAGGGCGGCACGGACGAAATGGCTGGCGATGGTGCGTTCGCGCATGGGCAGGCCCGTCGAAGTGATCGTCGATGGTAGCCAGAGCGAGCGGCGGGCAACAAGTCGCTCGTCATGACCGGTCTGCGGATGGATATCCGCCAGGCCCTGGCACCTGCCCGTGCGGAAACCCGCCAGAGGCAAAAATATTGCTTAGCTAATTAATTATTTAACTGTTTGTTTTTATTTGTTTTTTTGTTGATTTCAGGTGTGGCACGAGGCTTGCGAAAGGGGGAGCAAGGTGCGCTTCACGTGCCTCGACAATAAACCCCTCCGGATGGAGGGAAACATGCTTACAAAAGGGCCATGCAGTCTCTGAAGGATGCGCTGCGTGGTCACTGAGGAACTGCCATGACGACCGACGTCATCCGTCAACCGTTCTACAAAATGCTCTACGTTCAGGTTCTGGTCGCGATCACCATCGGCATCCTGCTCGGCCACTTCTACCCCGAGACGGGTGTGGCGCTGAAGCCGCTCGGCGATGGTTTCGTCAAACTGATCAAGATGGTCATCGCACCCATCATCTTCTGTACCGTGGTCAGCGGTATCGCGGGCATGCAGGACATGAAGGCGGTTGGCCGTACGGGTGGTTATGCGCTGTTGTACTTCGAGATCGTCTCCAGCGTTGCGCTGGTGATCGGCCTGATCGTGGTCAACGTGGTGCAGCCGGGCGCCGGCATGCATGTCGACCCGAACACTCTGGATGCCAGCAAGATCGCTGCCTACGCCTCGGCTGGCGAGCAGCAGAGCACCATCGGCTTCCTGCTCAACGTGATTCCGTCCACCGTGGTCGGTGCGTTCGCCAACGGCGACATCCTGCAAGTGTTGTTCTTCTCGGTGATCTTCGCTTTCGCCCTGCAGCGCATGGGTGAGTTCGGCAAACCGGTTCTGGAGTTCATCGATCGCATCGCCCACGTGATGTTCGGCATCATCAACATGATCATGAAGGTCGCGCCCATCGGTGCCTTCGGTGCCATGGCCTTCACCATCGGCCAGTACGGTGTCGGCTCGCTGGTGCAACTGGGCCAGTTGATGCTGTGCTTCTACATCACCTGTGTGTTCTTCGTGCTGGTGGTGCTGGGTGGCATCTGCCGCGCCCATGGTTTCAGCGTCGTTCGCCTGATCCGTTACATTCGCGAAGAGCTGATGATCGTGCTGGGAACCTCGTCGTCCGAGTCGGTACTGCCGCGCATGCTGACCAAGATGGAGAAACTGGGTGCGAAGAAATCCGTCGTCGGCCTGGTGATCCCTACCGGTTATTCCTTCAACCTCGACGGTACGTCCATCTACCTGACCATGGCGGCGGTGTTCATCGCTCAGGCCACCGATACGCCGATGGACATCACCCATCAGATCACCCTGCTGCTGGTGTTGCTGGTCGCGTCCAAGGGCGCCGCCGGTGTCACCGGTAGCGGTTTCATCGTGCTGGCCGCCACGCTGTCTGCCGTAGGCCACCTGCCGGTTGCCGGTCTGGCGCTGATCCTTGGTATCGACCGCTTCATGTCCGAGGCGCGTGCGTTGACCAACCTGGTCGGTAACGGCGTTGCCACCATCGTGGTCGCCAAGTGGTGCAAGGAGCTGGACGAAGACACCCTGCAGCGCGAGCTGGCATCCGGTGGCAAGCCCGAGGTGGCTGCGGCTCCGGCCAACCGCGAACTGGTTTGACGTGCTGCTCCTGCCACGCACAGGAGTCACCTTCGGCCCGCCTTGATGGCGGGCTTTTTTTGCCTGGTGCAGGTTGACCGAATGGGTCAACCCGGCTGAGCGCATGGGTCATTGAGCCGTGCGCCACGGCACACCTAACCTTCGCGCAATAACAGGCAGCGGAGGAACCGCACCATGCAGCGCAACCATTTCGACACCGAGCACAAACTGTTTCGCGACGCGTTCGCCACCTTCCTGGACAAGGAGGTGGTGCCACATCAGTCCGCGTGGGAAGAGGCTGGCGTGGTGGATCGCAGCGTGTGGCGCAAGGCGGGCGAGATGGGTTTTCTGCTGCCCTGGGCGGATGAGGAGTACGGCGGCGCCGGGCTTGTGGACTTTCGCTACGAACAGATCATGTGCGAGGAGCTGGCGCGGATCAACGAGCCCGGTTTCATGATCCCGCTGCATTCGGCGTTATGCGGTCCCTACATCGCCGAATACGGCAATGCCGAGCAGAAGGCGCGCCTGCTGCCGGGCATCATTCGTGGCGAGACCATCCTCGCCGTTGCAATGACCGAGCCGTCGGCAGGTTCCGATCTGGCCGGCATGCGCACCACGGCGCTGGACAAGGGCGATCACTGGGTGCTCAACGGTTCCAAGGTGTTCATCTCCAATGGCTACCTGGCCGATGTGGTGATCGTCGCGGCCAAGACCGATCCGGCCAACAAGCACGCCATGGGGCTGTTTCTGGTCGAGCGCGGCATGCCCGGTTTCGAGCGCGGCAAGAAGCTGAAGAAACTCGGCATGCACAGCCAGGACACTGCCGAACTGTTCTTCAACGAGGTCAAGGTGCCCAAGGAGAATCTGTTGGGCGATGCCAAGGGTGGATTCTTCTACCTGATTAACATGCTCGCTCAGGAGCGTCTGACCAACGCCTGCGGCGCGGTGGCTGGTGCCGAAGCAGCCTTGCAGACCACCATCGATTACGTCAGGGAGCGGCAGGCCTTCGGCCGCCCGGTCGCGCACTTTCAGAACACCCGCTTCAAACTCGCGGAAATGCGCACGCAGATCGACGTGGCGCAGGTCTTCACCGACCGCTGCGTGATGGATCACAACCAGAAGAAGCTCACGCCAGAGGTGGCTGCCGAGGCCAAGCTGTTCACCACCGAACTGCTTGGCAAGGTGGTGGACGAGGGGGTTCAGTTGCATGGTGGCTGGGGCTACATGTGGGAGTATCCGATCTGCAAGATGTACGCGAACGCCCGTATTCAGCGCATCTTCGCCGGCACCTCGGAAATCATGAAGGAGATCATCAGCCGCGGTATGAAGCTGTAGCGGCCGTTCGACGGAGAGTGGATATGAACCTTGCGATTGATGCATGGGCTCAGCCCGCCGGTGGTCGGCTGCGTGAGCGCATGCCGGAAGTGGCGCGGCTGTTCGAGAAGTCCGGCAGTGCGCATCTGCTGGATGTGCGACTCGGCCCCGAGGAGACCGTCGCGCAGATGGATGAGGCAGGTGTCGACAAGCTGATGCTGGCCGCCTGGTGCCGCCCGGAGGGCTGGGTGTTCAGTAACGACGAGATCGCCGAATTTACCCGGGCCTTTCCCGAGCGCTTCGTCGGCGTGGCCAGCGTCGACCTGAGCAAGCCCATGGCCGCCGTACGCGAGCTGGAGCGGGCCGTGCACGAGCTGGGATGCAAGGCGCTGCGCATTGTGCCCTGGCTGTGGAAGTTACCTCCGAACGACCGGCGCTATTACCCGCTGTATGTGAAGTGCATCGAACTGGACATTCCCTTCTGCACCCAGGTTGGTCATACCGGCCCGCTGATGCCGTCGGAAACCGGGCGTCCGGTGCCTTATCTGGACGAGGTGGCGCTGGACTTTCCTGAGCTGCGCATCGTCGCCGGACATATTGGCCATCCCTGGACGGACGAGATGATCGGCGTGGCCTGGAAGCACGACAACGTCTTCATCGATACCTCGGCCTATCTGCCTCGTTACTATCCCGCGCAGTTGCTGCAGTACATGCAGAGCTATGGTGCGCACAAGGTGCTGTTCGGCAGCAATTTCCCGCAGTTGGCCTTGAGCCGCTGCCTGGCCCAGGTCAAGGAACTCGGTCTGCCTGTCGAGGTGGAGGCGCAATTTCTCTACGCTAACGCCCGTCGGGTATTTGGTTTGTAATAGCCGGCTGATCGAGATGCCCCGGCGTTACGCCGGATTTAACGCAGGCCCCGCACAACAACCGATAACAGGTGCGCCGCGATGATCGAATCACTGCAATTGCCGCTGCAACGTTTCAACCACTGGCTGACCCGGCAGCCCGACGCCATCTGGCTGCGTCAACCGGTGCAGGGCGTCTGGCATGACTACAGCTGGCGCCAGGTCGACGATCAGGCGCGGCGACTGGCCAGCGCGTTGCTGGCGCTGGGCTGCGTGCCGGGCGAGCGCGTTGCCCTGCTGGCGAAGAACTGCGCCGAGTGGTTCGTCAGTGATCTGGCCATCCAGCATGCCGGCCTGATCAGCGTGCCGTTGTATCCGCTACAGGCGCCGGAGCAGATCGCCTATGTACTGGAGCACGCCGGCTGCAAGGTGATTCTGGTGGGCAAGCTGGACGAGCCTGACAGGCTGGCCACAGGTATCGCGCCGCACATCACCCGCATCGCCATGCCATACCCGACCATGGCCGCCCAGCATCAATGGCAGGCGTTGCTGGCAGCGCATGAGCCCCTGCTCGGGACGCGTTCGCAGCGAGGCGAGGATCTGCTGTCGATCCTCTACACCTCCGGTACTACCGGGCAACCCAAGGGTGTGATGCTGTCGGCCCATGCCATGGCCTATTCGGCTGCCAACGCCACGGCGGAGATGAAGATGACGCCGCAGGATCGGTTCTTCTCCTATCTGCCGTTGTCGCATGCGGCCGAGCGTTTTCTGGTCGAGTTCAACAGCCTCTATTGCGGTGCGTCGGTGGCCTTCGTCGAGTCGCTGGATACCTTTGCCGATGACCTGCGCAGGGTTCGTCCGACCGTATTCTTTTCCGTGCCGCGCCTCTGGACACGCTTTCAGCAGGGGGTGCTGGAGAGGCTGCCCGCGCAGAAGCTCGAGCGCCTGCTGGGTATTCCGCTGCTGGGGCGACTGGTGGCGCACAAGGTTCGGGCAGGGCTCGGGCTGGATCGGGCGCGTATCCTGGTATCCGGCGCGGCTGCGATTTCCAGTGGTGTGCTGGCCTGGTATCAGCGCCTGGGACTGACGATCTGCGAGGGATATGGCATGACCGAGCACTTTGCCTATGGCTGTTTCAACCGGCCAGGGCAGGTTCGTTTCGGTACGGTGGGGCGACCGATGCCGCACCTGCAACTGCGCATCGACGACAGTGGGGAAATCCTGCTGCGCAGCGAGACGCTGATGCAGGGCTATTACCGCGAGCCGGACAAGACCGAGGAAACGCTCGAGGGCGGCTGGCTGCATACCGGTGACCGGGGCGAGCTGGACGAGGCGGGCTACCTGCGCATCACCGGGAGGGTGAAGGACATCTTCAAGACCAGCAAGGGCAAGTACGTGGCACCGGCGCCCATCGAAGGTGAAATCGCCAAGAGTCACTGGGTCGAGCAAGTGTGTCTGATGGGCAGCAATATGGATCAGCCCGTGGCGCTGGTCGAACTGTCTCCGGCTGCCCGACAGCAGCCGCGGGAGGTGCTCGGGCAGGCCCTGGCCGCGCACCTGCACGCGCTCAATCGGCAACTGGCACCGCATGAGCGGGTCAGTCATTTGTATCTGATAAACGAGGCCTGGACGGTGGATAACGGCAGCATGACGCCGACCATGAAGATTCGTCGCAATGTACTGGAGGCGCGTTATGCCGGGGTCATCGAGCGACTGCCAGACGAGGTTGCCATCGTCTGGGAAGGCTGATTCGCAAGGCGGGGAAATCCGCCACTGAACCTTTCTTGCGGCCCATGTCGCATCATCAGAACTGGAGTCATCATGTCCGGCCCGTTGTCATCGCTGAAAATTCTCGATTTTTCCACCTTGCTGCCAGGGCCGTTCGCCTCCCTGCTGCTGGCCGACATGGGCGCCGAGGTGTTGCGAGTGGAGTCGCCCACGCGCATGGATCTGGTACGCGTGCTGCCGCCGCACGATGGTGGAACGTCCACCAGTCATGCCTACCTCAATCGCAACAAGCGCAGCATCGCCCTGGATCTCAAGCGTCCCGAAGCCGTGGAGGTTGTCAGGCAGCTGGTGAGCGAGTACGACATCGTGCTGGAGCAGTTTCGCCCTGGCGTGATGGACAAGCTGGGGGTGGGCTATGAGGCGCTCAAGGCGATCAACCCGCGACTGATCTATGTATCGATCACCGGATACGGCCAGAGTGGTCCTTACCGTGATCGTGCCGGCCATGACATCAACTACCTGGCGCTGGCCGGTATCGCCAGTTACACCGGTCGCCGCGATAGCGGGCCGCTGCCGCTCGGCGTGCAGTTGGCCGACCTCGCCGGCGGTTCGTTGCATGGCGTGATCGGTCTGCTTGCGGCCGTGGTGCAGCGTCAGGTCACCGGCCTGGGCCAGCAGGTCGATGTGAGCATGACCGATTGTGCCTTCAGCCTGCATGGCATGGCCGGCGCCGGTTACCTTGGGGCTGGTGTGCAGCCCGAGATGGAGAACCAGGCGCTCAATGGCGGCAGCTTTTACGACTACTACCGTACCCGTGATGGCCGCTGGTTTTCCGTCGGTAGCCTGGAGCCGCAGTTCATGCAGCAGTTCTGCGCCGCCATCGGTCGCCCGGAGCTGGCCGCCCGTGGCTTGTCGCAGAAGCCTGAGGATCAGCGTGCGCTCAAGCGCGAAATCGAAATCGAATTCGAGAAGCGCGACTTCGCCGAGTGGAGCCAGGTGTTCGCCAAACTGGACGCCTGCGTCGAGCCCATGCTGCCGCTGGCCGAGGCGCTCGAACACCCGCAGATCAGGGCGCGTGGCCTGGTGGTGGAGGTGCCGCGCGAAGGATTGCCGGCGCAGTCGCAACTGGCCTGCCCGCTGAAGTTCTCCGAAGGTTTGCCGTCGCCCAGGCATGTGGGGGCGGCAGTTGGTGCGCACACCGAGCAGGTGCTGGTGGAGTTGGGTTATGACGCCGAACAGATCGCGGCGTTGAGGGCGGCCAGGGCGCTGGGTTGAGCCGAACGGTGGCGCGCGTGGCGATTGCCGGTGCGCGTGGCGCATCCTACGGGATACAGGGTGCGCTGTGCGCACCAATGCCTTGTGGGGGGGGCTGCGATCATTCCCGGCGGTGTTCACCGGTAAAGTGCAGCGTCACCTTGCAGCGCCGACAATAGTAACGTCGTCCCTTGGCCACCAGGGCATGGCGCTGGGCGGAGAAGGGAAACTCGCCGTCGGGGCAATTGCAACGGTAGATGAAGCGGCTGACCTGGCGTCGCTCCACCTCGTAGCTGTGGCAGCGATGCGGTGGCAGTTCATAGACGCCGCGCATGATCAGTTGCCACTCCTCGCCATGGGGCTGGATACGAGGGCCGAACAACTGGTGAGCGATCATGTGGGCTACTTCGTGAGGCACCGTCTGGCGCAGGAAGTCCTCGTGGTTGTCCCGGTAAAGCTGCAGGTTGAAGCGCAGCTTGTTTTCCGTCAGGTGCGCGACCCCCGCCTTCTGCCCACGCAACTTGAAGCTGATCTCGGGGCGGGCAAAGGGTTGCTTGAAGAAGGCTTCCGCCTGCTGGTAGCAGGCTTCGACACGGGCGTGAATCTGTTCGGGCATCGTGAGGCGCAGGTACGGGCTGACGGCGAATTATGCCGCAAGGCGGTCGCCTGCGCAGGTATCACTCGTCTCCTGGTGCCTGCATGCGCTCCTCCTGCGTGCTGCGACTCTGATCCTGCTGCACGGTGCGCTGATAGTCCGGCTCCAGGGTATAAGTCCAGAACAGGATCATGCTGACCAGGATGGTCACGATTACCAGCAGCCCCACGCCAAGCATCGAGGAGGCGTAGAGAAAGCCCTGCTGGTTGTCGATACGCATGAAGCGCGGCAGCCCGACGTACATCAGGTACGCGGCATGGGCGCAGGCGAGCAGCAGCACGCCGATCGCCAGCCAGCGCGTGGGATAGAGCGCTGCGATACCGGCCAGAAAGAATGGCGTGCAGGTGTAGGCGATGAAACCGATGCACTGGTTGAAGGTTGGCCTGGCTTCGAAGGTGCGTGACATGTAGCGCAGGAAGTAGCCCATGATGGTCACGCCGATCAGGGTGGCCAGGTAGAGCAGCGTGCTCAGTTGCAGGGCACTGATTGCTTCCAGGCGGATGCGCTCCTCGTCCACCAGGCTCCAGCCAACCCAGTGGGTGCCGATGAACAGGCAGGCTGCCGGCAGCAGACTCCAGAGCAGCAGGTAGGGCAGGTAGCTGGCGCCGTTGCGTTCTTCGTCCTGGCGAATGGCCGTCCAGGCCTGGTCGGGGCGAGTGAGGAGGGTGTAGATATTCAGGAACATGGGGAGATTCCATCCAGTGACTGCCTTTAAGGTTCGGGCAGCCATCACGCCGGGTGGTTCAATCCAAATCTTCCCACCAATGACAAGGCCGCCCGAAGGCGGCCTGTCGTTTCAGTGAGTCAGTCCTCGGGTCAACTGGTGTAGACCGGGCCGATGCCCATGCCCCAGAGGATCACCGAACTGGCGATCATCGCCACCAGCACCACCAGGCCGACAGCCAGCACAGAGCTGGAGAACATGAAGCCCTCGTCTTCGGGGATGTTCATGAACGTCGGTATGCCGACATAGAGCAGGTACACCGTGTAACAGATGGCGACCGTACCGACCACCATACCCAGCCACAGGTGCGGATAGAGCGCCGCGAGGCCGGCGATGAACAGAGGGGTCGCGGTGTAGGCGGCGAACACCACGCATTGGGTCAGGCTTGGATTGGCGTCATAGGTTCGGGCCATCCAGTGGATGAAGGCGCCCATCACGGCCACCCCGGCAAGCATTGCCAGGTAGGACATGACGGTCATCACCATCGCACTGCCTTCGGTCAGCATCACGGGCGCTCGGTCACCGATGGCCCAACCGACCTGAGTGGTGCCGATGTAGGACGAGATCGCGGGAATCGCCGCCAGTATCAGCACGTGGGTGAGGTACATGTGGCTGATGGACTCCTCCTCGCCACGGATTTCCTGCCATTCTTGATCGGGATGGGTGAAGAGCCCCCAAACGTGGTGGATCATGTCGGACACCTCCTTTTCTTATGACGGTCGCCCCCCAGCGCAAGCCCGGTACGCATGCAGCCTCACCGGGCGCCAGACCGAATCTATGCGACCTTATGTCGCAGTATAGGCAGGGGCTGGAGGGCACGTGGTGCCTGGCTTTAGAGCAAATCGCTCTCTATGCGTCAGCTGTAATAGCGCTCAAGAATTTCCATCGCCTTGTTGATCGACTGCAACCGCTCCGTGCTGCCTCCTCGATCCGGATGATGCTGGCTGACCAGTTGGCGATAACGGTGCTTGATGCGTGGCATATCCACCGGTATTTCGTCGTTCAGTTCGAACAGTGCCAGAGCGGCCTGCTTTTCTTCACCGCCCTGCATGCGCGTCCAGAAGCTGGCCAGCAGGCGCTCGACGTCACGTTCATCGGTATCGCGCAGGTTGTCGAGGTTCAGATAGTAGTCACGTAGCGCATCGTGCTCGCTCAGGGCCGAAATACTGGGCTGGTACGGCAGAAGCTGAATGCGGAGAGGGCTGATTTGCAGCAGATGGGCTTGCTGCTGCCAGAGCGTATCGCGCAGGCGGTATAGCGCGTTGAACAGCAGAAAATGGGTGCGAAACAGTACCAGCCTGTCGGTCAGCGGCAGATTGGGCAGGTGACCGCTGTGCCCGGCCTTGAGCTGCTGGATCAGTGCGTATTCGGCCAGTCCGGCGGGGGCTGCCTGCAACAGTTGCAGCACCTGCTCGGCAAGGTCGAGGCTGGGGTCTAGGTCGTCATTCATCGCGCGAGCCTAGCATTTAAGCGTCGACGGGGTAGGGCACGCGTGCCTTTATGCGTAAAATGTCGCGCTTTCGTTCCCACCCTCCGGATCTCGACGCACCATGGGCACCCTTTCGGTCAACCAGAACAAACTGCAGAAGCGCATTCGCCGCCTGGCCGGCGAGGCCATCACCGACTTCAACATGATCGAGGACGGTGACAAGGTGATGGTCTGCCTGTCCGGTGGCAAGGACAGCTACACCATGCTCGACGTGCTGCTGTATCTGCAGAAGGTGGCGCCGATCAGGTTCGAGATCGTGGCGGTGAACATGGATCAGAAGCAGCCTGGCTTTCCCGAGCATGTACTGCCGGCCTACCTGGAATCCATCGGTGTGCAGTACCACATCATCGAGAAGGACACCTACTCGGTGGTGAAGGAGAAGATCCCCGAGGGCAAGACCACCTGCTCGCTGTGCTCGCGTCTGCGGCGTGGAACCCTGTACACCTATGCCGACGAGATCGGTGCGACCAAGATGGCGCTGGGGCACCATCGCGACGATATCCTGGAAACCTTCTTCCTCAACATGTTCTATGGCGGCACGCTCAAGGCCATGCCACCCAAGCTGTTGTCCGACGATGGACGCAACGTGGTGATTCGCCCGTTGGCCTACTGTGCCGAGGCCGACATCGAGGCCTACAGCCAGCTCAAGGCGTTTCCCATCATCCCGTGCAACCTCTGTGGTTCGCAGGAAAATCTGCAGCGTCAGGTGGTCAAGGAGATGTTGCAGGAGTGGGAACGCAAGAGTCCGGGCCGCGTCGAGATCATGTTCCGCGCCCTGCAGAACGTGCACCCCTCGCAACTGGCCGACCGTAACCTGTTCGATTTCCAGAGCCTGAAGATCGACGACAGCGCCACGCCGCGCTTCCTCGACGTGATGAGCCTGTAACGCACTGCCGTCGGGTGGATCACGCTTCGCCAATCCACCCGGCATGGGATTGGTGGATGTAAAAGCGGCATCCACCCCACGCTCTTCGCCGCGCACTGCATCCGGGCTGCTTGTGCGCCTCCACGCCACCCTTGCCAGGCCATGAAGGCCTGGAGTATGGTTTGGCCATCGTTTCGGAGAATCTCATGTCTGCCAGTCTCAACACCCTGTCCTCGCTGCAAGCCGGTGCCACTCGCGCCGCGCTGCTTCGTGCGCAGGCGGTCGTGGCTGCGGCGTATTACTTCTTTGGGTATTGGTTTAGCCACAGGCGCGCCTGATACCCCACAGGCGGCCTGAGACAGCAGGGTCGCCACCAGAGACGTTTCCAGCAAACCCCCGGTCGGCAACCCGACCGGGGGTTTTGTTTTTTCGGCCGAAAACGGCCACAGATCGAGGAACTACAGATGAATCGTTACCAGAATTATTACCGTAACTACCGCTACGACTGGCGATTTAGCAGCGTTACCGCCGCCCTGATACCCCTCGAACGAACAACTCGATAGTGCCGCCGCGGCATCGACCGCGCCGGCCAAGGAACCGCCAGATCATGAATGCATCCATCTCCGCTCAACTTGCTTCCACCGTCACCTCCATCGCCCGCCGCAGTGCCCAGCCGCTGCCCAGCCCCGCCGTTCTGCGCCAGCGCCTGCCGCTGTCCGGCACGCTTGCCGAACGCATTGCCGCCAACCGTGACGCCATCCGCGCCGTGCTCGATGGCCGCGACCCGCGCCTGCTGGTGGTGGTCGGCCCCTGTTCCCTGCACGACCGCACCAGCGCCCTCGAATATGCCGAGCGCCTGGCCGAGCTGGCGCCGCAGGTCGACGACCAACTGTTGCTGGTGATGCGCGCCTATGTGGAAAAACCGCGCACCACCGTGGGCTGGAAGGGGCTGCTCTATGACCCGCACCTGGATGGCAGTGGTGACATGGCCGAAGGCTTGCGCCAGTCGCGACAGCTGATGCTGGATATTCTCGAGCGCGGCCTGCCGCTGGCCACCGAGCTGTTGCAGCCAATGGCTGCCGGTTACTTCGATGATCTGCTCGGCTGGGCCGCGATTGGTGCGCGCACCAGTGAGTCGCAGGTGCACCGCGAGATGGTCAGCGGCCTGGATCTGCCGGTCGGTTTCAAGAACGGTACCGACGGCAGCGTCGGTATCGCCTGCGATGCCATGCGCTCTGCGGCGCATCCGCACCAGCACTTCGGCATCGACGATCTTGGTCATCCGGCGCTGCTGCACACTGCCGGCAACCCGGACACCCATCTGGTGCTGCGCGGTGGCCATGGTGCGCCGAACCATGACGCCGCCAGTGTCGCGGCTGCGCGTGATGCCCTGCTGCGTCAGGGCATTGCCCCACGGATCATGGTCGATTGCAGTCATGCCAACAGCGGCAAGGATCCGCTGCGCCAGCCGGCGGTGCTGGACAGTGTGATCGACCAGCGTCTGGCGGGTGATGCCAGCCTGCGCGGGGTGATGCTGGAGAGCCACCTTTTCGATGGTTGTCAGGCGCTTACCGGCGAGCTGCGTTACGGCGTATCGATCACCGATGGCTGCCTGGGCTGGAGCGGTAGCGAGGCTGCGTTGCGCCAGGCCGCCGCGCGTTTGCGCGGGTAGGGCTTGCGATGTTCGGCGTACTGCGTGCAGGCTTCGTCATCCGTTTCATGAAGGATTCGATTCATGCGTGATTACAAGTGGCTGCACGCGTTCTGCCTCAACCGCTTTGGTTCGCTGAAGGCGATGGAGGCCATGCTGCCGCAGCCGCGCAGCGACGCCGAGCTGCGTGCACTGAGCGATGACCGCTACCTGTCGCAGATCAGCCTGCGCATCTTCCGCGCCGGCCTCAAGCACAGCCTGGTGGATGCCAAATGGCCGGCGTTCGAGGA
>Ga0075032_1000367_pt1 | contig 28394 bp, 27 predicted proteins | sample SynthPrep_1_END__FD_71386 | JGI IMG/M metagenome (GOLD analysis project Ga0075032, IMG submission 71386) | Synthetic microbial communities from Ohio, USA - SynthPrep_1_END_DS7_MetaG | ecosystem: Engineered > Bioreactor > Aerobic > Activated sludge | place: USA: Ohio, Columbus | collected 2014-04-10
GGGCAACGAGCTGCTGCGGCGCATGGCCGAGGAGGACATCTGCTCCTTCCCGCCGGTGATCGTCTACACCGGTCGCAACCTGACCCGTGACGAGGAAGCGGAACTGCTCAGGTATTCGCGCTCGATCATCATCAAGGGCGCGCGCTCGCCGGAGCGGCTGCTGGACGAAGTGACCCTGTTCCTGCACAAGGTGGAGGCCGAACTGTCCAGTGAGCACCAGCGCATGCTCAAGACGGCGCGCAGCCGTGACAAGCTGTTCGAGGGCCGTCGTCTGCTGCTGGTGGACGATGACGTGCGCAACATCTTCGCCCTGTCCAGTGCTCTGGAGCAGAAGGGCGCTGCGGTAGAGGTCGCGCGCAATGGCCATGAGGCGCTGGCCAAGCTGCGTGAGCACGACGACATCGACCTGGTGCTGATGGATGTGATGATGCCGGAAATGGATGGCTACGAGGCCACTCGGCAGATCCGCCTGGAAGATCGCTGGAAGAACCTGCCGATCATCGCGGTAACGGCCAAGGCGATGAAGGACGACCAGGAGCGCTGCCGCGAGGTTGGCGCCAACGATTACCTGGCCAAGCCCATCGACCTGGATCGTCTGTTCTCCCTGATCCGCGTGTGGATGCCCAAGCTGGAGCGCTTGTGATGCCCGACGAGATCGAGCTGCGCCTGCTGATCGAAGCGATCTACCTGCGCTACAGCTATGACTTTCGTGATTACTCGAAGGCCTCGCTGAAGCGCCGTGTGCGGCAGGCGCAGGTTCAGCTGGACTGCCCGACCATCTCGGCGTTGCAGGAGCGCATCCTGCACGAGCCGAAGGCCTTCATGCAGCTGTTGCAGTTCCTCACCATCCCGGTCAGCGAGATGTTCCGCGACCCCGGTTATTTTCTCGCGCTGCGCGAACAGGTGGTGCCCCTGCTGCATACCTACCCGTCCCTGAAAGTCTGGGTGGCGGGTTGCAGCACCGGCGAAGAGGTCTACTCCCTGGCCATCCTGCTGCACGAGGAAGGCCTGCTGGAACGCACCATGATCTACGCCACGGACATCAATCCGCACTCGCTGGAGAAGGCCGAGCAAGGCATCTTCGCCCTCGACAACCTGCGTATCTACACCCAGAACTATCAGCTGTCCGGTGGCAAGCGGGCGTTTTCCGACTATTACTCGGCGGCTTACGATCGGGTGCTGTTCGACAAGATGCTGCGAACCAACGTGACCTTCGCCGATCACAGCCTGGCCACCGACAGTGTGTTCGCCGAGACTCACCTGGTGTCGTGTCGCAATGTCCTGATCTACTTCAACCGCGATCTGCAGGATCGTGCACTGGGCCTGTTTCACGACTCACTCTGCCACCGTGGCTTTCTCGGCCTGGGCAGCAAGGAAAGCCTGGATTTTTCCGCCTACGCCCAGCGGTTCGAGGCGGTATCGCGCCCTGAACGGATATTTCGCAAGCGATGAGCGGCCAGCAGATCACGCTGCGCGGCCGCGGCCGTGCCCCGCTGGAGGCGCTGGTGATCGGTGCCTCGGCCGGTGGTGTGGAGGCGCTGTTGCAGCTGCTCGGCAACCTGCCGCCGGATTACCGGCTGCCGGTGGTCTGCCTGCTGCACGTGCCGGATCGCAACGACAGCCTGCTTGCCGATCTGCTCGCGCGGCGCCTGACCCTGCCTGCCAAGGAGGCCGAGGACAAGGAGTGCCTGCGTGCTGGCGTGGTCTATGTGGCGCCGGCCGGCTACCACCTGTCCATCGAAACGGATCGCAGCTTCTCGCTCAGCCGCGAGGAGCCACGGCATTTTTCACGACCCTCGATCGACATCCTCTTCGAGTCCGCCGCTGACGCCTATGGCGAGCGGCTGGCTGGCGCCCTGCTCACCGGCGCCAACGAGGATGGTGCCGCCGGCCTGCTGGCGATCCAGCGCGCTGGCGGTCTGACTCTGGTGCAGGAGCCTGCAGACGCTCAGGTACCTACCATGCCGGAGGCGGCGCTGGCGCTGCTGCAACCGGACTTTCTCCTGCCCATCGACGCCATGCGCGTGCTGCTGACCGAACTGGATACCCTGCCATGCTGAGGAAGATTGAAGCCAAGGTGCTGATCGTCGACGACCTGCCAGAGAACCTGCTGGCTCTGCGTTCGTTGATTCAGAGCGAGGATCGCACCGTGTTTCAGGCCAGTAGCGCCGACGAGGCGCTTTCGCTGCTGCTCGAGCACGAATTCGCCCTGGCCATCCTCGACGTGAAGATGCCGGGCATGAACGGCTTCGAGCTGGCCGAGCTGATGCGGGGTACGGAGAAGACCAAGCACATTCCGATCATCTTCGTCAGCGCCGTCGGCCGTGACATGGATTACGCCTTCCGCGGCTACGAGAGCGGCGCGGTGGATTTCCTGCACAAGCCGCTGTCGCCTTTCGAGGTTCGCAGCAAGGTGGCGATGTTCGTCGACCTGTACCGTCACCGCAAGGCACTGAACATGCAGCTGGAGGTGGTTGAGGCGGCCCGGCGCGAGCAGGAGGCGCTGCTCGCCGAATTGCGTGAGACCCAGAGTGAACTGCAGAAGGCGGTGCAGATGCGCGATGTGTTCATGTCCATCGCCTCGCACGAGCTGCGTACTCCGCTGAATGGTCTGATCCTCGACGTGCAACTGCGCAGGTTGCGTCTGGAACAGGGTCGCAACGACGCCTTCACTCCGGACAAGTTGCAGGAAATGGTGGCTCGTGACGAGCGGCAGATTCGCAGCCTGAGTCGTCTGATCGACGACATGCTGGATATCTCGCGCATTCGTACCGGCAAGCTGTCGGTGCGTCCGCAGCCGGGCGATCTCGGTGTGCTGGCCGGCAATGTGGTGGAAAGCCTGACGGCACAGTTCACCAGCACTGGCAGCCAGGTCGAACTGCAGGTGGACGGCCCTGCTCCGGTGATGATGGACGAGTTCCGCATCGAGCAGGTACTGGCCAATCTGCTGACCAATGCCCTGCGCTATGGCGGTGGCAAACCGGTATCGGTACGGGTGAAGGTAGATGGCGATGTGGTTCGCGCTGAAGTGTGCGACCAGGGTATGGGAATCTCCGAGGCTGATCAGCGTCGGGTCTTCGAGCAGTTCGAGCGTGTCTCCGACACCAGCGTGACCCAGGGCTTGGGGCTCGGCCTGTTCATCAGCGAGCAGATCGTACAGGCCCATGGTGGCCGCATCGAGTTGAGCAGCCAGCTCGGCGAGGGCTCCTGTTTCACCGTGGTTCTGCCTCGTCGCGACTGATCGTGCAAATTGCACGTGTCGCGATTCATGCATCTTGCAAAGTGCATGGGAAGGGCCTTCGGGAATTTATTTTAAGTATTTGATTTATAAGGATTTTATAGAGACTTTTGGATTGGCATGAGCGCTGCAACGGACAGTCATGTAAGCCCCGACTGATCTGCTATGGAGAAGCGTCATGTACATCGTCCGACTGAGCCTGTTCTGCGCCGCTGCATTTCTGGTCAACGGGGCTTACGCCAAAGATTTTTCGGATGCGGCGGGCGCCAGCGCCAAAACTGCCGAATTCACCGTTTCTACCCCGCAGGTTCGGGACTATCGCGTCGCTGGCGAACTGCGTCAGCAGAGCGCCCCCAGCACACGCGATGACGGTCAGTGGCTGCGCATTTCCGATCCGGGCGAGACCGATATCGCCAATCGCGAGCCGCGCCCTGCCGACAACACCCCGCGCTGGGTGTTCTGACCGACAAGGAGTCTCGCCATGTCCAGAAGTGCTGTGTTTCTGCTGATCATGACCCTCGTGAGTCTGTCGGCCCTGTGGCTGGGGCCTGAACTGGAAGCCAGCGCCACGCTGGCGCTCAAATGCGCCGGCGGCTTCTTCGGTCTGGCTTTCCTGGCGGCGCTGATGGTCGGACGCCGCTTCAAGTTCGATCCGGTTCTGCGCTGAGCCCTCGATGCCCTAGGGTGTGCGTCGGAGGCTGAGGCCAATGTGCTGCCTCGTAGTTCGAGTGCGCACCTGCGATCACCAGGATCCTGTCACACCGGTAGGCTGAAACAGAAGGTGGCTCCGCCGCCGGGGCGCGATTGCACGTCGAGGCGACCGCCATGCAATTGCACGATCTCCCGTGCCAGTGCCAGACCCAGCCCGACTCCGCCCTTGCGCCGGCTGACCTGTACGAATGGCTCGAAAATGCGTGCCTGCTGTCCGAACGGAATGCCTTCACCGTCATCCCTAACGCTGACGATCACCTGCTCGCCTTGACGGTGCACCTGCAGGTGCACCGTGCCACCAGGGTTGCAGTGACGCAGGGCGTTGCTGACCAGGTTGTCCAGCAGGCGCTGCAACTGGCCGGCGTCGACGGTGACATGCGGCAGCGGTGGATGCGCCTCGCAGATCAGGGTCACTTCGCAGGCTGCCGCTTCTTCGGCGAAGCGGGCCTGGGTCTGCTCGACCAGCGCGGCAAGGTCGCAGGGTTTGCGTTGCAGGGTTTGCAGGCCGTTCTGGTAGCGGGAGAAGTCCAGCAGGTCATCGATCAACTGCACCAGGCGGCGCATCTCTTCATCGACGGTACGCATCAGATCCTGCTCACGCCCACCCTCGGGCAGTGACAGCCGTTCGCGCAGCAGGCTGAACGCCATGTGCATTCCGGTGATAGGCGTGCGCAGCTCGTGGGAGGCGCGCAGAACGAATTCGTTGCGAACTCGCTCGAAGGTGCGCTGCTTGGTCACGTCGCGCAGCACCATCACGGCCCCAACGCTGCCACCTTCGCGCAGTTGTATCGGGGTCAGCGCCCAGGCCAGCAGGCGGGTTTCGCCATCGCGTTCGATCTGCAGGTCGGCGGGTTGCTCGCACAGTAGTTCGCCGGCAAGAACCTGGCGTAGCGCCTCGTCCACCGCGTGGTCCGGCAGCAGCGGGCCGATGGGTTGCTCCAGTATGTCGGTGCTCCACGACAGCTGGCGCAGTGCGACCGGGTTGGCGTGTTCTACCCGGCCCTGGGCATCGAGAATGACCAGGCCGTCGTCGATGCTGTCGAGCACCGCCTTCAAACGGCCTTCGCTGTTGAGCAACTGGTTGAGATTGCTCGAGTGGTACTGGCGCAGTGCTTCGGTCATCAGGCCGAAGCGACGGCTCAGTGTCGCCAGTTCGACGACTGGCGACACTGGCAGCACCACATCGTACTGACCTTTGCCGACACGGTCGGCTGCCCGTGCCAGCAGGTCGATAGGGGCACCGAAACGGCGGGCGATGCCATGGGCGGTGAGCACGCCGATGGCCAGCACCGCCAAACCGATGAAGGTGAGCAGGGCGGCGATCAGTTGTGAGCGTTCACTGGCGCCCTCTTCGGCGGCAATGACGTGGGCGACGATATCGTCCTGCTCTTCCAGCAGGTGGTTGCGCAGGCGCTGGAAGGCGTCGGTGAAAGGTTTGTGCGAGGCCAGATTGTGTGGCGTCTGACCGGCCGGCGTGCCGCTGGCGGCTGTCTGTTCCATCTGGTCGTAGAGTTTCGCGGCTTGCTCGAGGCCACTCGCGTAGCGATCTCCCAGGTCAGACGCGATACCTTCGGCGAGCGTGGAGCGGAAGGCTTCGCGCACCTGATCCAGAGCCTGTGGATCGGGTTTCTGATCGATCAGTACGAGCAGCTCATCGCCCAGGTGCTGGCGCAGCTTCTGGCCGATCTGCACGGCGGTGAAGCCACGCTGAATCAGCTCGCTCTGGCCGCGCGCCATCTGGGTAACGCTATACAGTCCGAGCAGCAGCCCCAGCAGCGCTACGGTGATCAGCGCGGAGATGCTGAGGAACAGGCGGGTGCGAAGCTTCATCGACAGCTTCATGCTGATTCCAGAGTCAGAGGTTGTACTGCTTGCGTTTACGATAGAGGGTCGAGGTGTCGATGCCCAGAGTCCTGGCGGCCATGTCCAGCGTGTTGCTGCTGGCCAGAACGGCAGCGATATGGGCTTTCTCCAGCTCCTCGAGGCTCATGGGCGCGCCCACCCGAACGGTATTGCTCGGTGCTTCGCTGCTGCCACCGAGGCCGAGGTGGGCGACCTCCACGGCCTCCTGCTGGCAGATGATGCTGGCGCGTTCGATGACGTTGCGCAGCTCGCGGATGTTGCCCGGCCAGTGGTAGGCCTGCAGCGCCGCAGCCGCTTCGGGACTGAAGCCGCAGGCTGGCCTGCCGTAGTCGCTGACGAAGCGTGCGAGGAAGCGCTCGGCCAGGGACATCACGTCCTCGTGGCGCTCGCGCAGCGGTGGCAGCTTGAGGGTGATGACGTTGAGGCGGTAGAGCAGATCCTCGCGGAAGCGGCCCTCGCGCACCATCTCGTCCAGATCCAGGTTGGTGGCCGCGACGATGCGCACGTCGGCGCGCCGGGTGACCGGGTCACCCACGCGCTCGTACTCCTTGTCCTGGATGAAGCGCAGCAGCTTGGGTTGCAGCGTGATGGGGAAGTCGCCGATCTCGTCGAGGAACAGGGTGCCGCCATCGGCCTGGCTGACCCGGCCCTGGGTGCTCTCGCTGGCGCCGGTGAAGGAGCCACGGGCATGGCCGAACAGCTCGCTTTCCATCAGCTCGGCAGTCAGCGATGGGCAGTTGATGGTGACGCATGTACGTTTGGCTCGGCGGCTCCAGCCGTGGATGGCGCGGGCCAGTTCGCCCTTGCCGGTGCCTGATTCGCCGAGAATGAGAATGTTGGCATCGGTGGCCGCGACTTGGCGGGCCGTTTCCAGAATCGCCATCATCGCCGGGCTGTGCGAGTCGAGACCATCCTTGGCCTTGCGCACTTCGCCCTCCAGTGCTTCCAGGCGTGCTGCCAGGCTGCGCACTTCCAGCTGTTTGGCGGCGGCCAGGCGCAGTTGATCCGGTGAACAGGGTTTGACCAGATAATCGGCAGCGCCGGCCTGTATGGCATCGACGGCGGTGTCTACGGCCGAGTGTGCGGTGACTATCACCACGCGCATCCAGGGTGCCTGGATGCGCATCTGCGCCAGCAGATCCAGGCCGTTGTCCTCGCCCAGGCGCAGGTCGAGGAAGCACAGATCGAATACCTGGCGATGCAGCAGCGCCTCGGCCTGTGCCGCGCTGCTGGCTCCCGCGACGTCGTAACCCTCGTCTTCCAGGCAGTAACGGAAGGTGCGCAGGATAGCCGCCTCGTCATCCACCAGCAGAATGCGTCCGCTGATCTGCTCTGAATCCGCCATGAATGTGCTCCGTCTCGCTGATCGTTGGACGTTAGTCAGGGAAAAATCATGCAAGTTGCACGGCCTGACCAGGCCGATGCTGCAGGCTGCATGGCGTCATGGTGCCAGCGTGCTTTTTAACTAATTGTTTTATATTGGTTTTTTCTTTTCGAATGGCTGGCATGGGACTTGCGATATTACCTCTATCGTTGTTCCGAACAGGAGTGAACCCATGCCCCCGTTCAAACCCTTGTTGCTGGCCGCAGGCACCGCGCTGGTGCTCGGTCTGACGCCCATGGCCAGTCATGCCGCCGAGGGCCAGCTGACATCGCAGCTGGAAGCCGCGCGCCAGGAGGGCTCGATCTGGACCGCCTTCGCCCTCAATCGTCATCTCAACCCGTTCAAGCTCGATATCGGGGTGGAAGACGGCAAGGCCAGGCTCTCTGGCCAGGTCGAAAGCGACGTGCAGAAGGAGCTGGCCGAGCAGGTGGCGCTGAGCATAGATGGCATCGAGTCCGTGGACAATCGCATCGAAGTCGCTGGTGAGTCCGCCGCAGGCGACCCGCCCGGGCTGGTGCAGCGCCTGGACGATGCCAGTCTGGCAGCCACGGTGAAGTCCAAGTTGCTGTGGAACAGCAACACGCGAGGCCTGGATATCCGGGTGCGCGCCGAAAACGGCGCGGTGACTCTCAGTGGTCATGCCCAGACACCGGCTGCCAAGGAACTGGCTGGCCAACTGGCAACCAACACCGACGGCGTTCGTGAGGTGTTCAACCACCTCAGCATCAGCACTGCCGACAGCAGTAGCAGTGAAGTGCAGACCGCCGTCGAGGAAGCCCGCGAAAACATCAGCGATGGCTGGATCACCAGCAAGGTCAAGGCCAGCTTCCTCTACAGCCGCAACCTCGATGCGCTGAACATCGCGGTGGCTACCGATGACGGCCTGGTCAGCTTGCGCGGCAGCGTACTGAGCAATGCCGAAAAACGTCTGGCGGTAGAGATCGCCCGCAATATCCGCGGCGTGCGCGGTGTGGATGCCGACGCCCTGCGTGTCAGCAGCTGACCGCACGTCTCATTGTCTGCCGCTGGAACGCGGCCATTTTCCCACCCTGAGTCAAGGAGTCATTCCATGAGCAGCAAGACCGCACAACTGAACGAACTGATCGAGATCACTCGTGACGGCAAGCGCTTCTACGAGCATGCCCATGACGAGGTCAAGGACATCCGCCTGCAGGCGCTTTTCCGCGACATGGCGCGAGCCAAGACCGAGGTGATCGAGGCACTGAGCGTCAAGGTCGCCGCCAATCAGAGCGAGCCGGCCACCGGCGGCACCCTGTTGGGCAAGCTGCGTCAGTTCTATGCCGACACGCGCGCGACGGTGTCCAAGGACGAGGACGCCACTTACGTCAAGCAGCTGGAAGAGGCCGAAGACCGTATCCTGCATGCTTTCGAGGACGCCCTGGAAAGTGCCGACAACGATGTTCGCGTACTGCTGGCCGTGGAGATGCCCAAGGTGCGTGCCTGTCATGACCGCATGCGGGCGCTGAAGCAGAACATGCAGTAACGCCAGCTGCGCTACCCGAGCCCCTGCACGTGCTGCGTGCGGGGGCTTTTTATTGTGGGGGCTGAGAAAGTCATCCATCGTCACTCCCGCGAAGGCGGGAGCCCGGGAGTTCGCGGGTTCTGGGTTCCCGGCTGCGCGGGAACGACGGGTTTTCGGTGTTTCCTTGGGTCTGAGCAGACCGGACTGGCAAGTTTGTGTGCGTAGCACTTGTGGGCTTGGCACTATCCGTTACCGCGTGCGCTAAGCGTTTGGGTTGCGCCCCTTACGGGCGCCACACCTTGATTCGCTGCGCTCACCCTTCGGGCCAGCCTTTCGGCTGTTACTTCGCTTCGCTCCGTTTCTTTGCTTGCCCAAGAAAGGTGTGCCAAAGAAGGGCACCCCGACATCCGGGTTTCGCTACGCGAAACTTCCCTCGCTCCGGTGATGCTCCGGGGGCCGGCTTACATGGGCCATCCCTGGCCCATTAAGCCTCTCGCCGCATCCATGCGGCTCGTCCCCCTATGCAACACCTCTACTCGGCCTCCTGACGGGGCCAGGTCGCGAGCTTTTGTAAGCTTCTCGAAATTGAAATTGGTGGCGTCTATGCCTTTGCTCTTCAACTGCGCTGGTACAGACGACGCCCAAGTCCCCTTCAGGAGGCCGAGTGGAGTCAGCGTGGAAGGGGTTGAGCGGCATGGATGCCGCGAGAGCCGTGATGGGCCAGGGATGGCCCTTCACGGCGTGCCCCTGGAGCGGTGATGAAGCGAGGGAACCCCGGCGCAGCCGGGGCCGGATGTCGGGGTGCCCTTCTCTTTGGTTACTTTCTCTTGGGCAAGCAAGAGAAAGTGACTCGCCCGTAAGGGGCGAAACCAATACGAGAGACCGACACGCGAATGATCTTGGCCCCGAGATGAATAGCGCTGCGTACAGCACACAAACTTGCCAGTCCGGTGCCCCGCGCATTTCCCCCAAGCCATGCGAAGCACCTTTTCCATGCCCTAACCGAAAGTCGCCAGCGTTCATTTAACTGTCACATTCGTTTCATAGAGTGGTCATGTGGCCTATCGATACTGTGGCCCGTTCCACCCAACACTATTCCTGCTAGGAGCAAGGCATGAAACTGAAGCGTTTGATGGCGGCCCTGACTTTCGCTGCCGCTGGCGTTAGCGCCGTATCTGCGGTCGCCGCCGTCGACCCGGCTCTGCCGAACTACGAGAAGACTTCCGGTGTATCGGGCAACCTCTCCAGTGTCGGTTCCGATTCGCTGGCCAACCTGATGACTCTGTGGGCTGAAGAGTTCAAGAAAAGCTATCCGAACGTGAACATTCAGATCCAGGCTGCCGGTTCCTCCACCGCGCCACCCGCGCTGACCGAAGGCACCGCCAACATCGGCCCGATGAGCCGTCCGATGAAAGACAGCGAAATCCAGGCCTTCGAAGAGAAGTACGGCTACAAGCCGATCGCCGTTCCGGTCGCCATCGACGCCCTGGCGGTGTTCGTGCACAAGGACAACCCGATCAAGAGTCTGGACATGGCTCAGGTCGACGCCATCTTCTCCAGCACCCGCCTGTGCGGTGGCGAGAAAGACATCAAGACCTGGGGTGACCTGGGCCTGACCGGCGAGTGGGCGGCCAAGCCGATCCAGCTGTTCGGTCGCAACTCGGTATCCGGCACCTATGGCTACTTCAAGGAAGAAGCGCTGTGCAAAGGTGACTACAAGTCCAACGTCAACGAGCAGCCGGGCTCCGCTTCGGTGGTGCAGTCGATCTCCAGCACTCTGAACGCCATCGGTTATTCGGGCATCGGCTACAAGACTTCCAGTGTGAAGACCGTGCCGCTGTCGAAGAAAGGCGGTGAAGCCTTCGACGCCAACGAAGCCAACGCCCTGGCAGGCAAGTTCCCGCTGGCTCGCTTCTTCTACGTCTACGTCAACAAGGCTCCGAACAAGCCGCTGAGCCCGCTGGACGCCGAGTTCCTCAAGCTGGTTCTGTCCAAGCAGGGTCAGGATGTAGTGGTCAAGGACGGTTACATCCCGCTGCCGAAGAAAGTCGTCGACAAGACCCTGAAAGAACTGGGCCTGTAACGACCAGCCAAGGCTGCAAGAACCGCCAAGCCCGCCTCTACTCGTAGGGGTGGGCTTTGCTTCGTCACCGTGCTGTAACTTTTCTGTCATACGAAACCGCTAAATTGGCCGGGCTCGTGAAACAGACGAAAAATACGGCGCGCTCATGGCCGCGCAGAGACGCTCTCAATCATGAATGACCTGGCTAGTGAAACCATGACCGCCTCTCCAAATTCCCTCGGGCTGGACTTCAACACTCCGGCCCTGCAACGCAAGCGCCGCATTCGCGCTTTCAAGGATCGCCTGGCTCGCTGGGGTGTATCCGTCGGTGGCCTGGCCGTGCTGGGCGCCATCACCCTGATCTTCTTCTACCTGGCCTATGTCGTGCTGCCGATGTTCCAGGGCGCCGACCTGGAACAGCGCAAGCCGGTACAGCCGGCCTGGCTGGCCGAGGCCGGCACGCCGCTGCTGATGGCGCTCGAAGAGCAGAATCAGGTCGGCATGCGCCTGTCCAAGTCCGGCAACATCCAGTTCTTCGATGCCAAGAGCATGGCGGCGACGAGTTCGGTGGCACTGCCGCTGCCAGCCGGCAGCGAAGTGACGTCGGTCGGTGAGGATCAACCGGGCAGCAACCGTGTGGCTCTGGGGCTTTCCAATGGTCAGGTGCTGGTCTTCGAGCACAACTACCGGGTGTCCTACCCCAATGACGTCAAGACCATCACGCCTTCGGTCACTTACCCCTTCGGTGAAGAACCGCTGACCCTCGACCCGCAAGGTCGTGCGCTGGAACATATGGGCATCAGCCTCGCCAGCGGTACGCTGCTGGTTGCCGCCTCCGTGGGCAGCGAGTTGCATGCCGTGAGCCTGAGCCGCGAAGAGAACCTGATGACCGGCGAGGTCACCACCAACGAGGAGCGTCTGGCGCTGCCGCAGATCGCCGAGCCGATCAAGGAACTGATCATCGATCCGCGCCAGCAGTGGCTGTACGTGATCAATGGTCGCGCCACTGCCGATGTCTTCGACCTGCGTCGCAACACCCTCAATGGCCGCTACAAGCTGCTCAACGACGGCGCTACCGACGTGACCTACGCCACCTCGCTGCTCGGCGGCATCTCGCTGCTGATCGGTGACAGCAAAGGTGGCATCGCGCAGTGGTTCATGGTGCGTGAAGAAGATGGCAAGGCTTCGCTGAAGCAGGTGCGCGACTTCAAGATGGCCGGCCAGCCGATTGCCCAGATCATCTCCGAGCAACGTCGCAAGGGCTTCATCGCCCTGGATACCGCCGGCAATCTGGGCATCTTCCACAGCACTGCCCACCGCACCCTGCTGGTCGAGCCGGTGGCCGAAGGCTTTACCATGGGCGCCCTGTCACCGCGCGCCAACCGCGTGCTGGTGGAGAGCAACGGCCAGCTCGAACGCCTGTTGATCGACAACCCGCACCCGGAGATTTCCTTCAGCGCGCTGTGGGGCAAGGTCTGGTACGAGAACTACGACAAGCCGGCCCATGTCTGGCAGTCCACCTCCGCCAGCACCGACGCCGAGCCCAAGCTGAGCCTCGCGCCGCTGGCTTTCGGTACGCTCAAAGCCGCCTTCTACGCCATGCTGCTGGCTGCACCGCTGGCCATCGCCGCAGCGATCTACACCGCCTACTTCATGGCCCCGGCCATGCGCGGCAAGGTCAAGCCGGTGATCGAACTGATGGAAGCGCTGCCGACGGTGATCCTCGGCTTCTTCGCCGGACTGTTCCTCGCGCCCTATGTCGAGGGGCACTTGCCCGGCATCTTCAGCCTGCTGATATTCACCCCCATCGGCATCCTGCTGGCCGGCTTCATCTGGAGTCGCCTGCCCGAATCCGTACGCCTGCGCGTGCCGGATGGCTGGGAAGCGGCGCTGCTGATCCCGGTCATCCTGCTGGTCGGCTTCATCGCCCTGAGCATGAGCGGACACCTGGAGAACTGGCTGTTCGACGGCAACATGCGCCAGTGGCTGAGCAACGACCTGGGCATCCCGTTCGACCAGCGCAACGCCCTGGTGGTCGGCCTGGCCATGGGCTTCGCGGTGATTCCGAACATCTACTCGATCGCCGAAGACGCCGTGTTCAGCGTACCGAAGAGCCTGACCTTCGGGTCTCTGGCCCTTGGCGCAACGCCGTGGCAGACCCTGACCCGCGTGGTGATCCTGACCGCCAGCCCGGGCATCTTCTCGGCGGTGATGATCGGCATGGGTCGCGCCGTCGGCGAGACCATGATCGTGCTGATGGCTACCGGCAACACGCCGATCATGGACATGAACATCTTCGAAGGCCTGCGCACTCTGGCCGCCAACGTGGCGGTGGAAATGCCGGAATCGGAAGTCGGCGGCACGCACTACCGGGTGCTGTTCCTCTCCGCCCTGGTGTTGCTGACCTTCACCTTCTTCATGAACACCCTGGCCGAGCTGGTGCGTCAGCGCCTGCGCGTCAAGTACGCATCGCTCTGAGGACTGCAAGACTATGTCCGTGAAACAGAACAACATGAAATCCTGGTTCAAGAGCGGCTCGCCCTGGATCTGGATGAACGCCGGTGCGGTGTCCATCGCCATCATCATGGTCATCGGCCTGCTGGCGGTGATCACCGTGCGCGGCCTGGCGCACTTCTGGCCGGCCGACATCATCGAGGCCACCTATCAGGTGCCTGGCCAGGAAGCCAAGGTCATGGCCGGCGCCGTGGTGCAGATCGAAGAGATCCCACGTGCCCGCCTGGCGGCCTCGGGCCTGCCGGTGGACATCGAAGGCGGCGAGTTCATGACCCGCGAGCTGATCAAGGTGGGCAACCGTGACCTGTACGGCGCGGACTTCACCTGGGTGGTCGGCGAGTGGCTCAGTGGCCAGCACAAGCCGGTGGATATCACCGCCTTCGAGCGTCGCGAGTGGGGCAACTTCTACGGCTACCTGGTCAACGTCAAGGAGAACGGTCAGCTGGTCGCCGAGGGCGATGCGGCCTGGCCGGAGCTGCAGAAGCGCCTGGCGCGGGTGGACGACCTGCACACGCAGATCGTCAGGATCGAGAAGGCCGATATCGGCCGGATCAACGCCGGTCTCGAGCGTGTGCGTCTGAAGACCCGCAAGCTGGAGCTCGACGGCAAGCTGAGCGACGCCGCTCAGGCCGACCTGGCTGCCGAGCGTGCCCAGTGGGACGCCGAGTACAAGGTGCTGGAGAGCGAACTGAGCGCCCGTTACGAGCAGTTCAACCGCGACAGCATGACCGTGCGCTCGGCCGACGGCCGCGAGCAGCAGATCAGCCTCGGCAAGGTGGTGCGCGCCTATCGCCCGAACGCCATGTCGACCATGGAAAAACTCGGCTTCTACGGCAGCAAGGTATGGGAATTCGTCAGCGACGATCCGCGTGAGGCCAACACCGAAGGCGGTATCTTCCCGGCGATCTTCGGCACCATCATGATGACCCTGATCATGGCGGTGATTGTTACCCCGTTCGGCGTGATCGCGGCCATCTATCTGCGCGAATATGCCAAGCAGGGCCCGCTGACCCGGGTGATCCGCATCGCGGTGAACAACCTGGCCGGCGTTCCGGCGATCGTCTACGGCGTGTTCGGTCTGGGCTTCTTCGTCTACGTGCTGGGCGGTTCGATCGACCGCCTGTTCTTCCCGGAAGCAGCGCCGGCACCGACCTTCGGTACACCTGGCCTGCTCTGGGCCTCGCTGACCCTGGCGCTGCTCGCGGTACCGGTGGTGATCGTCGCCACCGAGGAAGGTCTGGCACGTATTCCCCGTGCGTTGCGCGAGGGCTCGCTGGCGCTCGGCGCGACCAAGGTGGAAACCCTGTGGCGTGTGGTGCTGCCGATGGCCAGCCCGGCGATGATGACTGGCCTGATCCTCGCCGTGGCCCGCGCCGCCGGCGAAGTGGCGCCGCTGATGCTGGTGGGTGTGGTGAAGCTCGCACCGAGCCTGCCGGTCGACGGCAACTATCCCTATCTGCATCTGGATCAGAAGATCATGCACCTGGGCTTCCACATCTATGACGTCGGCTTCCAGAGCCCCAACGTCGAGGCCGCGCGGCCGCTGGTGTATGCCACCGCGCTGCTGCTGGTACTGGTGATCGCGATTCTCAACCTGACGGCCATCTACCTGCGCAACCGCCTGCGCGAGAAGTACAAGGCCCTGGATCATTGATTGGAGCGGCAAGCCCTGCGGGGCTTGCCGCCTGTAGCTTGCAGCCTGGTGCTGCGAACGGAGTGAGCATATGCAACACGAAAACGCTACCCACGGTATCGACATCTCGGCCCTGGGCCGTGACAAGCAGAGCCTGAACCTGGCCAACGAAACCGTGGCCATCCAGGTGCCTGGCCTGAACCTGTACTACGGCGACAAGCAGGCGCTGTTCGACGTCAAGATGGATATCCCCAAGCAGCGTGTGACGGCGTTCATCGGCCCGTCCGGTTGCGGCAAGTCGACCCTGCTGCGTACCTTCAACCGCATGAACGACCTGGTCGATGGTTGCCGCGTGGAAGGCGAGATCAACATCGATGGCCGCAACATCTATCGCAAGGGCGAGGACGTTGCCGAGCTGCGTCGCCGTGTCGGCATGGTGTTCCAGAAGCCCAACCCGTTCCCCAAGAGCATCTACGAGAACGTGGTGTACGGCCTGCGTATCCAGGGCATCAACCAGAAGCGCGTCCTCGACGAAGCCGTGGAGTGGGGCCTGAAGAGCGCCGCCCTGTGGGACGAAGTGAAGGATCGCCTGCACGACTCCGCGCTGGGTCTGTCCGGCGGTCAGCAGCAGCGTCTGGTCATCGCCCGTACCGTGGCGGTGCAGCCGGAAGTGCTGCTGCTCGACGAACCCTGCTCGGCGCTCGATCCGATCTCCACGCTGAAGGTCGAAGAGCTGATCTACGAATTGAAATCCAAGTACACCATCGTCATCGTGACCCACAACATGCAGCAGGCGGCGCGCGTCTCGGACTACACCGCGTTCATGTACATGGGCAAGCTGATCGAATTCGGTGATACCGATACGCTCTTCACCAACCCGGAGAAGAAGCAGACAGAAGACTACATCACCGGTCGTTACGGCTAAGGCCATGGCCAATACTCCCAGGCTTTGTCGGGCGCCGTACTGTCAGCGCGCCCTTCGCGCCAGAGAGCATTTTCCAATGGCCTTGGTGCTGAAACTCAACGTGTAGGGTGCGCTGTGCGCACCATGGCCACCCAAGCCGGCAGCATTCGCGGAGCGAAAGATGATCAACAAAGACAGCCTTACCCATCACATTTCCCAGCAGTTCAACGCCGAACTGGAAGAAGTCCGCAGCCACCTGCTGGCCATGGGCGGCCTGGTGGAAAAGCAGGTCAACGACTCGGTTACCGCACTGATCGAGGCCGACTCCGGCCTGGCCCAGCAAGTGCGGGAGATCGATGACCAGATCAATCAGATGGAGCGCAACATCGACGAGGAGTGCGTGCGCATCCTCGCCCGCCGCCAGCCGGCCGCCTCCGACCTGCGCCTGATCATCAGCATCTCCAAGTCGGTGATCGACCTGGAGCGCATCGGTGATGAATCGACCAAGATCGCCAAGCGCGCCATCCTGCTCAGCGAGGAAGGCGAGGCCCCGCGCGGCTATGTGGAGATCCGCCACATCGGCGACCAGGTGCGCAAGATGGTGCAGGATGCCCTCGATGCCTTCGCCCGCTTCGATGCCGATCTGGCCCTTGCCGTGGCTCAGCACGACAAGACCGTCGATCGCGAGTACAAGACCGCGCTACGTGAACTGGTCACCTACATGATGGAAGACCCACGTTCGATCACCCGCGTGCTCAACGTCATCTGGGTACTGCGTTCGCTGGAGCGCATCGGCGATCATGCGCGCAACATCGCCGAACTGGTGATCTACCTGGTGCGTGGCACCGACGTTCGTCACATCGGCCTGACCCGCATGCGCGAAGAGGTCGAAGGCAAGCACGACGCCTGATGCAGGCTGCCGAACCAACGGCCCGGGATCTCCCGGGCCGTTTCGTTTGGGGCGTGCTACGCGATTTGGCCGTTGCTCGACGTTTTCCGTTGGCCTTTGGCGACTGGCCATGACTATGCTTATCGTCATTCGTACAGGAGTGGCCGATGAGCAAAGTCAGTGTGCTGGTAGTGGACGACGCGACCTTTATCCGTGATCTGGTCAAGAAAGGGCTGCGCGATCACTTCCCCGGCGTACAGATCGAAGAGGCGATCAACGGCCGCAAGGCCCAGCAGATGCTGAGCCGACAGGCCGTCGACCTGATCCTCTGCGACTGGGAGATGCCGGAGATGTCGGGCCTCGAACTGCTGACCTGGTGCCGAGAGCAGGACAGCCTGAAAACCACGCCTTTCATCATGGTCACCAGCCGTGGCGACAAGGAGAACGTGGTGCAGGCGATCCAGGCCGGCGTTTCCGACTACATCGGCAAGCCCTTCTCCAACGAGCAGTTGGTGACCAAGGTGAAGAAGGCGCTGAGCCGCGCTGGCAAGCTTCAGGCTCTCGCCGCCAGTGCGCCACCCAAGATGCTCAGTACCGGCGCCCTGGCCAATGACTCGCTGGCAGCCCTGACTGGCGGCAAGGCCGAAGTCGTCAAGCCCAGTGCACCTACCCCCGCACTCTCCGCTGCACCGAGCGCCGCCCCTGCGCCTGCTGCCGCCAGCAAGTCGCCGGCCGGTCGCGGCCAGGGTCAACTGCGTTTGCCGAGCGGCAGCATGGCTTGCGTGATCAAGGCGCTGAGCCTCAAGGAGGCGCTTTTGGTGGTCAGGCGCGGCGAGGTGCTGCCCCAGGTGCTGGAAAGCGCCGTGCTGGATCTCGAGCAGGGCGAAGCCGCGGAAACCGCGCGCCTCAACGGGTACCTGCACGCCGTGGCGGCGTTCGAGCCCAAACCCGAGAGCGAGTGGCTGCAACTGACTTTCCGCTTCGTCGACCGCGACCCGCAGAAGCTCGACTATCTGTCGCGCCTGATCGCTCGCGGCACCGCGCAGAAGCATTTCGTCCCCGGCGCGTAGCCCGGATGCAATGCGGTGAAACACGACCCGCAGCGAGTCGTGCCGACTCATCGCGGTGAGCCGGTTCACAGCCTGACGGTCGGTAGCTCGCGGGCTCTTTCCGGCACTGCTAGTCTTGCTAACCCGGATATCGAAAAGCCATAAGATCCGAGTCGTTATGCTAGGGCGTCTGATTTTTCTCTGCAGCCTGCTGGTTCTCAGTAGCCAGGTCGCTGCGCTGACCATCTACAAGTACGTCGACAAGAACGGCGTGGTGACCTATAGCGACCAGGCGGCGCCTGGCGCCCAGGTTTTCGTGTTCAACGACCGCATGGTCGAGCGCCTGGACAATCAGGTGAAGCTGGAAACCCGCAAGCACGAAGCCGGTGAGACCCTGCTGATTCGCAACGACCTCTTCGCCCCGGTGGAAATCGAGCTGAAGCTCGAACAGGTGGAGAACGCCATCGGCGCGCCGGACAAGCCGATCCGCTGGGTACTGCCGCCACGTAGCAATATCCGTCTGGCTACCCTGGTTCCACAGGACGCTGCCAAGCCTCTGCACTACAAACCCAGGCTGCGCTATGCCCTTGGCGACCCACGCCTGCAACCGAGCATTCACCGTTATCCATTGCCCTGGCGTGGTGGCCCGTTTCGCCAGACCCAGGGCGCCAACGGCACCTATAGCCACTTCACTGCCAAAGGCCGCTATGCCGTTGATATCGCCATGCCCGAAGGCACGCCCATCGTCGCTGCGCGCGCGGGTGTCGTGGTCAAGACAGAGAACCAGCAGAGTGGGCGCGGCAACAACCCGGCCGGCAATTTCGTGCGCATTCTGCATGACGACGGCACCATGGGTGTCTACCTGCACCTGATGAAGGGCTCGGTCGGCGTGCGCGAAGGCCAGCGCGTGGCAACCGGCGATTTGCTGGCGCGCTCGGGCAACACCGGCAACAGCACCGGCCCTCACCTGCACTTCGTGGTGCAGCGCAACGTCGGTCTGGCGGTGGAGTCCATCCCCTTCAGCTTCCGCCAGCCGGTCAACAGCCTGCCCAACTTCGCCGTCGGTGGCGAGTAGCCCGGTCGCGCATCCGGGCTGATACCGCCCGTCGTGATTGAGACGGAAGCGTTGACACCCTCAGAAAGGTGCGGATAATCACGAGCCGTTTTGCTGTCTAGATGCTATACACAGCTTACCCACAGGTTATGACCAAGGAGGTCTTATGCCCAGTGCGCTCGATGTAGCGAAATTTTTCCTTGCCCAAGCAAGCGAAGACGCAGGCGACCTCGTATCCAATCTCAAGCTGCAAAAGCTTGTCTATTACGCCCAAGGTTTCCACCTAGCGCTTTTTGATCGCCCGCTCTTTGATGAACAAGTGGAAGCTTGGACGCACGGTCCAGTTGTTCCTGCGGTATACCACCACTACAAGCATCACGGCTCAGGTAGCATTCCCTTTCCAGAAGACTTCAACCCAGAAGTTTTTTCTGACGAGCAAGCCGAACTTTTAAATGAAGTTCAGCAAATCTACGGCCAGTACTCGGCGTGGAGACTGCGGGAAATGACCCATGAGGAGTCACCTTGGAAAGACAACTTTCAGGCTGGAGCCTTGAATCTTGTCATTCCTAACGATGACCTGCAGGCCTTCTTTAAAGGACTCTTGAAATAGTGGCTCCGCGTCTCAAGGATCGAGGCTCCAAAGTAGGTAAAGTGCTCAAGGAGCGGACAGAGCAGGTCGAAAATCCCGACCTCAAACCTCCTGTCTTCTCCTTTGAATATCTACAACAAAATTACTGCGTGGCTGACTGTAACGCGGATGAGCGCAGTTCCGTTTTGTCCAAGCTTCATACGCTGAGTAAATTGTCATGGCAACAGCTCAGACAGGCACCACGCCATGGGCTTGGCTATGAAATTATCGCAAGGAACTCAATAAAGGCCCCCTTGCCGAGAATTTTAACGGACGAAGTAAATTTAATTGCTTTTCGAGCAATTAATATGGCTCCGATGGTCGGCTTTAGAGTAGGGCGTATTTTTCATATCTTGTGGGTAGATCGCGCCTTTACCCTATACAACCACTAAAGCTGTCGAAAAAGTGTCGGAAGCACAGACCAAAGAATGCCGACAATTGCCAGAACGGTCGAAGCAAGGAGCCCGGCACGACCAGCGTTGACCAACGAAGGTCATCAACGGCCAGAGCTAGAATCTGGTTCAAATCTCCCGTCCTGAACCTGTTGCTCGTTCACCGCCGTTCGCGTTTTCGCCGTGGTGCGGTGTCAGCGGTGCGCATGGCGCCCCCTACGGGTGTTGGCCATACGTAGGGTGTGTGCGCACCGCGATCTTCGCGTCTCTGCGCCTTAAGCCAGACCCTCCTGATGTCGCCTGTACAAGGGGCACGTCCGCCTTTTGCGCGATGCAGGCGGAAGCCGACCTTCCGCCTGTCTTCCGTTGCCTCGCGAGCGGAAAGGATCTTTCACCTGGCGGTTTGCTGGAAGCCTTGTAAATCAAGGGTTTCAGCGGTTGGCACCGCTATTGCTATCTCACCGGAAAACGGGTGTCCGACTATGGCTATCGACTCAGATTACGTTCAAAGCATGGCGACCCAGCTGGCCCAATATGAAGTGCAGGGCCAGTTGGCCAAGGCCAACCGCAACCAGGCAGCCTACAAGGCGCAACTGGGTGCGCTGACCACGCTCGATACCGCGCTGAAGACCTTCAAGACGGCCGCCAGCGGGCTCAAGCTCGCCGGCAGCAGCATGTTGGTCAACAGTGCGACCTTCAGCCAGGAGGGCTATGCCAGCGCCACGGTCGGCAGCAAGGCCGTGCCCGGCAGCTACGATTTCTTCGTCCAGCAACTGGCCAGCAAGAGCCAGCTCGCCTTGCAGGGCTTGCAGGACGGCGACCTGGGTAGCGGCAGCCTGACCATCGGCCAGGGCAGTGGCTCCTTCAGCGTCGACCTGGGGGCGGTGGGCACCCTCGACGAGCTGGCCACCGCGATCAACGGGGCGAGCGACAACAGCGGGGTCAAGGCGACCCTGGTGCGCAGCAATGGTCAGGTCAATCTGGTGCTGACCAGCGAGAAGACCGGCGCCGACCAGGCCATCAGCCTGACAGCCAGCGGCAACACGGCATTCGAGAGCGCCGTCGCCGGGCGCCAGGAATTGTCAGTGGCGCGTGACGCCATCGTGCGTCTGGGCGGTGAGAACGGCATCGAGCTGACCAGTAGCAGCAATGCCTTCGACAACATCATCGATGGCGTCAGCCTGACGTTCGACAAGGCGCACAAGAGCGGCGATACCCCGCTCACCATCGACATCGGTCAGGATCAGAAGGCGACGAAGGAGAAGGCGCAGTCCTTCGTCAGTGCCTTCAACGCCCTGATGACCAGCTTCGATTCGCTGACCGCCAGCGGTGGCGAGACCGGTACCCGTGGTGCCCTGGCTGGCGATGCCAGCGTGCGGGCCATCGAGAGCATGCTCAACCAACTGGTGCGCACCTCCTTCGGAGGCGTCAGCCTGACCGAGTTCGGCATCGTCGCCGACCGCAACGGCAAGCTGACCATCGACAACGCACGCTTCGAGAAAGCCGTGGCGGCCAACCCCGAAGGTTTCGAGAAGCTGTTCACCGACAAGGGCAATCTGCTCGACACCCTGGACAAGAACCTGGCGGTCTACACCAGCAGCGCCGGTGGCCTGCTGACCAACCGCAAGGACACCCTCAACAGCCAGCTGCGCCGCGTCGATCAGCAGTTCGACAGCATCCAGAAGCAATACGACTCCTACTACAGCCGCTATCTCCGCCAATACACCGGTCTCATGCAGACCATGGCGGCGATGGAGCAGACCTACGGAATGTTCTGATGAGTGCCTACAACCTCAACGAAAGTTACGACAGCTACCGCACCGTCGATCTCGAGGCGCGCGCCGCCGCTGCCTCGCCTTACGAACTGGTGCTGGTGCTGTTCGATGGTCTGCTCGACGAGCTGGCGCGCGCCCGTGGCCATATCGAAGCCAAACGCTACCAGCAGAAGGGCCAGTCGCTGGAGAAGTGCCTGAACATTCTCAATGGCCTCAACGGCGCCCTCGATTACGAGAACGGTGGCGAGCTGGTGCAGGGGCTGGCGCGCCTCTACGACTACTGCATCTACCGCCTCTCCGACGTCAGCGTCAGCCTGTCGCTCGAGGGCCTGGACGAAGTGGTGGGCCTGCTCGGCGTGCTGCGTGAAGGCTGGGAAGGCGTGAATGCAACGCGCAAGTGAATTGCGTGCCCTGCAGCAGCTGCACGGCCAGTTGGCCGAAGCGCTGGAGCAGGGCGACTGGGCACGTATCGGCGAGATCGATGCGGTGATCCGCTCGTGCCTGCAACTGCTGGCCGGGCTGCCGCGCCTGAGCGACGAGGTGAGCGAGGCCAAGCGGCGCCTGCAGCAACTGCACGGGCAGGCGCGTATCGCCTGCGCCGAAGAGTGCGAGCGGCTGCGACGTCTGTTGCTGACGCATCTGGAATACGCCGAGGGGCGCAGTGCCTACATGCGCGTCGATCTGTATCAGGGTGGGAGATGAAGGTGCTGCAATCGATCAATCCGAATGCTCAGACCAGCCCGACAGGCAGCCCTGGCGAAGCCTTGCCGGCCGGCTTCGCCCAGGCGCTGGGCGCCGAGGGCGACACGCAGCCGTTCGACCTGCAACTGGCGCTGCGCGGGTTTGCCGCTGCCGAGCCAGTGCAGCCGCTGCCGCAGGCGAACGTGCCCGCCCAGGTGACCCTCACCGAGGCGGATGCCGAGCAATGGCTGGCCAGTGTGCTGGGGCAGCAGGCCGTGCGTGTCGAGGCGCGTGAGGTGAGCGCGGAGCCGGAGCACGAGTCGGAGCCGTCGGACGAGGCGGATGCCGTGAGCATGTTGTCCGTTCAGGGCGAATCGGATCCGCTGCTGCCGGTGGCGACGTCGCCGATGCCGGCCATTGCATCCCCTGAGCCGGATGCAGAGCCTGAGGCTGCCCCACGTCAGGCGCCCAACGTGGCCCTGAGCCTGCCGACAGAGATACCGCGTAGCAGCACGCCGTTGCAGGCGTTGCCGATCCAGGAGATGGCGGATGCCGCGCTCGGCGAGCGTCTGCCTGCGACTGCCAGCGAGGCTGACAGGAGCGCGCCAGTCGCCACCTCGATCCAGTCGGCGTCTGCCCAGCCGCTTGCCACCGAGCGCGCGCTCAAGCTGCATGCGCCACAGGCGCAATGGGGCGAGCAGATGCTGCACAGCCTGCGTGAGCATGTCGATCTGCAGATCAACCAGCGTATCCAGAACGCCACGATCCGTCTCGACCCGCCCGAGCTGGGCAGCCTGGAAATCTACCTGAGCCATGAGTCCGGTCGACTCAGCGTGCAGCTGTCGGCGGCCAACGCCGATGTCGCGCGGCTGCTGCAACAGACCAGCGAGCGCCTGCGTCAGGAACTGGTCGGGCAGAACTTCGTGCAGGTCAACGTACAGGTGTCCGCCGATGCCCAGGGCGGTCGCCAGCAGGGCCAGGCGCAGCGCCAGGCCTGGCTCGGCGATGAACCGGTGCGGGCCGCCCGCCCTGGTGCGGCCGATGACGGTCGCCAGAGCCCTGATTCGACCAGCGACATTCTGGTCACCGTCTAACCCTTGCCAGTGAATCGAGAACCCTCATGACAATGCCGCGGATCATCCTGCTGCTGCTTATCTTCAACACCCTCGCGGTGATCGGCAGTGCCGTCTTCAACTACGCCACCTTGCGCTCCATGCAATCGGGGCAGCCGGTGCTCGGTCTGTCCGGCAGCAGCCAGGGTGAGGAAGAGGAAGCGACCAGCGAATACCGCTTCTTCCCCATCGAGAAGGTCATCGTCAGCCTCAAGGGCGATAGCCGCGAGCATTATTTCGTGCTCGATCTGGTGTTGCAGGCCGACCTCGAAACCGATCCGAAGAAACTCGAGCAGATCGATCCGATGGTGCGCAATTCGGTGGTGGCCCACCTGTCCGCCATGACCTTCGAGAAGCTGCGCGCCATGCCCATTCCGCAATTGCAGAGCACGCTGGAGAGCGCGCTGTTCGATGACTTCGCCAGCAAGAAGCTGGCGATGCCATTCGCCAACGTGCTGGTCAGCAAGCTGATCGTCCAGTAGAGAGCAGACCCTGCCCATGAACGCCACCTGCGCCATCGACTATCGCTACGCCGCCGAACAGGGCGGAGCCGCGCTGTTCGCTCCCGGAGCCGAACAGAAGTGGTTGTTGCAGTACCTGCCGCTGGTCAAGCGCATCGTCAGCCAGCTGGCCTTGCAGGCCAACCAGGTGCTCGACCGCGAGGACATGGAGCAGATCGGTCTGATGGGCCTGCTCGACAGCCTGCGCCGCTATGGCACGCCGGATGAGCAGTTCGGCCGTTTTGCCGCGCTGCGTGTGCGCGGCGCGATCCTCGACGAGCTGCGCCGCCAGGACTGGCGCCCGCGCCAGGTGCGCCAGCAGACTCACCGGATTCGCGATGCCATTCGCCAGCTGGCACGGCAGTTGGGGCGCGTGCCGCAGGAAGAGGAAATCCTCCAGGCGGCCGGGATCAGCGCCAAGGACTACCAGGACTTCCTCCAGGCCGACGCCTGCGAGGCCATCGAGAGTCTCGACGAACTGCTGCAGAACGGTCACGAGGGCTTCGCCTGTGGCGCCAGCGGTGTCGAGGATCGCGTACTCAAGGAACGTCTGCTGGCTCAGGCGTTGAGTCAGCTCAGCGAGCGCGAGCGCCTGGTGCTGACCCTTTACTACCAACACGAGCTGAGCCTGAAGGAAATCGCCCTGGTGCTGGAGCTGAGCGACGCCCGCGTCTGCCAGTTGAGCAAGCAGGCGATCGCCAAGGCCAGTCGCTACCTGAACGAGAGAGGCTAGGGTGCAGAAGTTACTAGGTGCATTGATCATCGTCGGCTGCGTGCTGGGCGGCTATGTCATGGCCCATGGCGAGCTGGCCATGCTCTGGCAGCCGGCCGAGGTGGTGATCATCGTCGGGGCCGGTCTTGGCGCGCTGGTGGTGGGCAACCCGAAGGAAGTGCTGGTGGAGATGTGTCACCAGATCAAGGGCGTGTTCGTCTACAAGCGCCGTGGCGAGGAGTTCCAGCGTCAGCTGCTGATGCTGCTCTACGAGCTGCTGGAAATGGTCGAGGTCGGCGGTCTCAAGGTGCTCGATGCGCACATCGAGGAACCGGAGCAGAGCGAGCTGTTCGCCAAGTACCCGTTGATCCGTCAGGAGAAGAACCTGATGGCCTTCATCGCCGACAACTTTCGCCTGATGGCCATGGGCAAGATCAGCGCGCACGAGCTCGAAGGCTTCCTCGAGCAGGAGCTGGAGGCCATGGAGCACATCCTTCTGCAACCTGCGCGCTCGCTGCACAAGATCGGCGAGGCGATGCCGGGTTTCGGCATTCTCGCGGCGATCATGGGGATCATCATCACCATGGGCAACATCGGCGGCTCGGTGGCCGAGATCGGTGCCCACGTCGCGGCCGCCCTGGTGGGTACCTTCCTCGGCATCTTCATGTGCTACTGCGTGATGGAGCCGCTGTCCAACGCCATGAGCCAGCGCATCAAGACCGAATTGTCGGCGCTGGAATGCGTGCGTACCACGCTGGTCGCCCACGTCGCCGGCAAGCCCACGCTGCTGGCGGTGGATGCCGGGCGCAAGCTGATAGAGCAGGACGTCAAACCGGCATTCAAGCAGCTGGAGACCTGGGTCAACCGCTACGAGGATGAAAGGGACGCGGCATGAAGAAACGTGGCGGCGAAGAGCACGAGATCATCATCAAGCGGCGTGGCAAGAAGGGTGGTCACGACGAGCATGGTGGTGCCTGGAAGGTGGCTTTCGCCGATTTCACCATGGCCATGATGGCGCTGTTCATGGTGCTGTGGATCATCCAGCCGCAAACCCAGGAGCAGAGCCGCGCCAATGCCGACATGATGAACAACCCGCTGGTCGATGGCGGCGCCGGTATCTTCGACGGCACCAGCCAGACGCCGCTGGATCTCGATGGCGTACCGGTGCAGGTCAGCCCGCGTCAGGATCGCATCAACCAGGCGCGCACCCCGCAGGAAGATCCGGGGGCCACGCTGGGTGAAGGTCAGCCGGGTGAGCCGCGTCGCCCGCACTATGCCGAGCCGGCGCAGATGCAGGAGCTGGCCCGGTTGATGGAACAGCTGGCGCTGCAACTCGATGCTGAGGCCAACATCGAGGTGCAAGTGGTGCCACAGGGGCTGCGTATCCTGATCAAGGACGATGCGCAGCGTTTCATGTTCAGCCGTGGCAGCGCCCGCCTGGATCCGCATTTCGCCACCTTGCTGCAGCGCCTGGCAGGCATCCTGGCCAAGGTCGAGAACCACCTGATCATCAGTGGCCATACCGATGCAACGCCCTACCGGGGCGTGGTCGGCGGCTACAACAACTGGAACCTGTCCGGCGACCGTGCGTTGCGTGCGCGCAACGTGATGGTCGAAGCGGGCCTGCCGACCGACAGCGTGCTGCAGGTGACCGCCCAGGCCGACGGCATGCCACTGCTGCCGGCCGATCCGGAGAACGGCGCCAACCGCCGTATCGAGCTGCTGCTGCTGACCAGTCAGGCTGAGGGCCTGTACCGTGAACTGTTCGGTGAGGCCCAGGCGCGGGTCGACTATCGAAGTGAGGGCGCGAGGTTCAATGCACCGGGTTCATGAGGTGGCTGAAATGATCGTCATCACTCGTCACTCCCGCCTGCGCGGGAGTGACGGGTGGTTTTCGGGGTATCCCCGGGATGTGCTGCTCAGAGGCGGTTTGCGCCCTGCATGGGGCAATAGACCTGGCGCGTTTCGAGGGCGTAGAGGCAGTCGTTGAAGCGGGTCAGGCGAATGGTCGAGCCCTTGTGCCGGCCATAGAGCAGATTGAACACCAGTTCATCGTCGGTCTCGCTGGCGAGGCCGGTGACCTGGCCATCTTCGACGCGCAGGCGGTAGTTGCCGAGAAAGCCGTAGTCCACCACACCCGAGGTTTCCAGAATGCTCGCGCCCTGGCGGGTCATGGCATAGAAGCGCCCGTTGCTCACTTGCAGGCTGTGGCTGATATCCAGCACCTGGCCATTGCTGAGCTGCACCTGACCACTGGACTGGTAGCGGCCATCGAGTTCGGCGCTGGAATTGAAGCTCAACCACAGGCCGAGCATGCCCAGCAGCATCGCCACGGCCAGGCTCAGGACGGCCAGCAGCCAGCCTCGGCTCATGCACCGGTTCATTGCAGGCACCTGAGCAACTGGGCGTCCGCCACCTGGTTCAGCTGGCTTTCGTGCAGCATCAGTGAGCGCACGGTGCCGTTGCCTTGCAGGCAGAGCAGTTCGTAGAAACCACCACGCAGGCTCAGCGCCAGGTGGGTCGGCCTGCTCGCCAGCGCGGTCAGGCGGCTGGTCAGGCCGTGAGTCTGCAGGATCAGCTGTTGCAGGCGCTCTGGCTGCTGGTCGATGTAGCGCACGTTGAGCATGCCCAGGTTCATTTCACTGCTGTGCAGGTCTTCCGGCTGGCTGATCTGGTAGAGAAAGAGAAACTGGCCGATGCCCAGCAAGCTGAAGAACGAGAGCAGGATGACCCATGACGCACGTTGGCTGCCGTGACGGCGCAGGAACGCTGGCGGTGGTGCGGTCGGTTCGGTCTGCTCGGTGACCTCTCCGATGTTCTCGATGTTCGAGGGGTAGACCAGGTGGTTGGGGTTGAGCAGGTAACCACGGCGGGGCAGGGTCTGGATGATCTCTCGATTCTTCTCGTCGCCGAGCACCTGGCGCAAGGTGTAGATCTGCTGATTCAGGCTGCCCTGGCCGACGACCCGATCAGCCCAGGCATGGCTCATCAGTTCCTCCCGCGACACCACCTCGCCGGGCTTCTGGAGCAGGCGTTCGAGCAGGCGGCTGCCGGAGTAGCCGAGGTCGATCTTTTCTTCGCCCCCCCCCTTCACCAGGGTGAGTTGGTACAGCGCCGGATAGAAATGCGCATAGCAGTCGCTGCGTCCGGTCTTGATGATCAGACGGACGATGCTGCTTCCCGGCTCGGCGAGCGGCATATCGGAGCTGGAATTCATGCGGTCCTTGAGGCGAGCGGTATTCCCTGGAGGAAAAATCCGGGGCGATAGGTGGTCGGCATTCTGGCGTCAGGGAAATACAGTGGCAAGTCTTGTGCCAGTGGTTATCAGCCAAAGTCGACTCGTCGGGCAGGTCATGAGCCAATATCAGGGATGCTCTGCAACCGTCGTCATCACTCGTTGCGCTGGCCCGAAGCGGAGTCACCCAGAGGCCACGAGGCGCCTGGGCTCCCGCCTTCGCGGGAGTGACCCTGTTTCAGAGCATCCCCCCCAGCTCCTTTGCGGGCGAAGTCGAGGAGGCGGCGAGTTCGATCGTGCCCTGTCGAGGTGACAGTTGATCGATCGTGGCCGGACGGCCATGAGAAACGCCCCGCAAAGGCGGGGCGTCGAAGGGGGGCGCAATCCGTTGCGCCTGGATGACGCGGGATCAGCCCAGCAGGGACATGACCATGCCCGGCATCTGGCCGGCTTGCTTGAGCATGGAGATGCCCGACTGCATCAGCATGGAGTTCTTGCTCATGTTGGCGCTTTCCTTGGCGAAGTCGGCGTCCATGATGCGACCCTTGGCCATGTCGGTGTTGTCCTTCATGTTG
>Ga0075032_1000378_pt1 | contig 27651 bp, 25 predicted proteins | sample SynthPrep_1_END__FD_71386 | JGI IMG/M metagenome (GOLD analysis project Ga0075032, IMG submission 71386) | Synthetic microbial communities from Ohio, USA - SynthPrep_1_END_DS7_MetaG | ecosystem: Engineered > Bioreactor > Aerobic > Activated sludge | place: USA: Ohio, Columbus | collected 2014-04-10
GACTGCCTGCATGATGGAACTCCTGCTCGAACACGCGTCGCCACATCATAGAACAGGAGTGCAGCCCCCATCCCGCCTCACCCGCCCGGCGCCCTCCCCTTCGCCGGCACCAGCCGGGCGATGCCGGCCTGGGTGAAACCCATGATCAGGATCTGGCGGCTCAGCTGGGCGGTCATCACCAGCGCCAGGTCCGCGCCCAGCCCCAGCGCGATCACCGACACCTCGGTCACGCCGCCGGGAATCAGCGCCAGCAACGTGGTCATCAGCGGCCAGCCGAAGGCGGCGTGGGCGGCCAGTGCCGCGGCCAGCGTGATCAGGAACAGCAGCGCCGACCAGGCGGTGGAAGCCAGCAGCAGCCCGCGGCCGCTCACCTGCTCCAGCCGGCGCAGGCGCAAACCGGAGGTGCAGCCGATGGCGACCTGGCACAGCGCGATCAGCCACAGTGGCGGCACGAAGTCGGTGAAGCCGCTGCCGTGGGCCAGCCCACTCAGCACCGCCGGCACCAGCAGCAGCCCCATGCGCATGCCCAGCCGCCGCGCCAGCCAGCGCCCGCCCAGGGCGCAGCCGGCGAGCACCAGCCAGTCCGCCACGCTGCCGCCAACGAAGGCGGCGCCATCGGCCACGGCCGGCGTACCGGCGGCCGGCGCCGCCCAGTGCGCCACCAGCGTGATGCCGCCGATGATGAAGACGAAGCGCACCAGGTGCACCGTGGCGATCATGCCCGGATGGCCGCCCAGGCTGGCACCGTAGGCAAGGATCTCGCTGAGACCGCCGGGCATGGAGGCGAAGAAGGCGGTGACCGGATCGAAGCCGCCGCGGCGGCGCAGGTAGGCATTGCCCAGCCATAGCAGCAGGCCGGTGTTCAGCCCAACCACCACGACCACCGGCCACAGCGCCACCACCTGGCGCAGGAAGGCCGGGGTGACCGAGCAGCCGATCAGCACACCGATCACCAGCAGCGCCGCCTCGCCCAGCGGCTTGGGCAGGCGGATGCGTTCGTCGGCGCGCGAGGCCACCGCCGCCGTCAGCATCGCCCCCAGCATCCAGCCCAGCGGCACCGCGGCGGCATGCAGCAGGCCGCCGCCGGCCAGCCCGAACGCCAACGCCAGCGCGCCGCCCCACCACGGCAAGGGTGGCGCCGCCTTCAAGCGGCCACGCTCGGACGCCAGTGCGTCTCGTTGTAGCGGCTGACGCGGCCGCTTTCGAGATCGAAGGCAAGACGCTCGGTCAGCGTCTCCAGCGCGCGGCCGTATAGGTGGAAGTGCAGCGCCGGCCTGTCGGCGACGACGTGGATGCTGTGGATGTCGTCGCCCAGGTACAGCCCCGGCTCGCCCGGGCGCACCACCTGCTCGCACAGCAGTTCCAGGCTGCCGCGCGCCGGATCGCTGCCATCGTCGCTGCGCTGGTAGATGCGGTTCAACTCTTCTCCTTCGACGGCGACGATCACCGCCCAGGTCTTGTGGTTGTGCGGCACGCTCTTCTTGCCCGGCAGCAGGGCCTGCAGGTAGAGGGCGTACTCCTGGCCCTCGCCGACGTGCAGCTGATAGCGGGTGGACAGCGGCGCGCCCGGTGCCGGCAGCGGGAAGTCGGCGAAGGAGAAGAGGTCGCGCCGCTGCGCCAGCCGGGCCAGCACCCCGGCGCTGCGGCGCAGGCTGTCGCGGTCTGTGCCGTGCTCGCGATGCAGCGCGCGGATCTCGGCGATGGCGGATTCTATCTGCTGCTTACGTTCGTCTCTGGGATTCATGGTCGGGCTCCGGTCGAGGATGGAAAGGGGGAAGAGAGGAGCGGCGGCGCCGCTCCCGGACTGCGGGGAAACTCAGCGCATCAGCCGCTGCAGGCCGAAGCCGCGCTCCACCAGGATCACCGCGGCGAAAGACAGCGCCACCATGGTCACCGACACCGCGGCGATGGTCGGATCGCTGTTGTAGGAGGCGTAGCTGAAGAGCTGCACCGGCAAGGTGCTGAAGCCGGTACCGGTGAGGAAAAGCGACAGGCCGATGTCGTCGAAGGAGACGATGAAGGCGAACAGCCCGGCGGCAAACAGGCCCGGCCCCAGCTGCGGCAGCGTCACCCGCAGGAAGCAGCGCCACGGCCCGGCGCCCAGGTTGCGCGCCGCCAGCAGCTGGCGCCGGTCCAGCGCCGCCAGGCTGGCGACCAGGGTGCGCACCACGTAAGGCAGCGTCAGCGCGGTGTGGGCGACGAACAGGCGCGAGGGCTGGTGCGTCCAGCCCCAGCTGGAGAACACCGCCAGGATGGCCAGCGCGCTGAGGATGAGCGGCACGAACAGCGGCGACATCAGCACGCCCAGCAGCAGCCCGCGGCCGGCGAAGTCGCGGCCGGCGATGCCCAGCGCCGCCGCCAGCCCCAACGCCAGCGCGCTGCCGGCGGCGGCCAGCGCCAGCCACAGGCTGTTGAGCGCGGCGTCTACAAACTCCGGCCGCGCGAGCATCGCCGCGTACCAGCGCAGCGACGGCCCGCCCTCCGGCAGGCTGACGTAGTCGCGCGGCGTCAGCGACACCAGCAGCACCATCACCAGCGGGCCGAGGATGAACAGCGTCACCAGCGCGGTCCACAACACCAGCAGGCGGGAAGGCCGGGCGTTCATCGCGCCGCTCCCGCCGCGCCGCGGCCCTCGCCCAGGCGCGCCAGCAGCGCCACCACCGCCCACACCAGGGCGAACAGCACCGCTGCCACCACCGCTGCCTCGCGCCACTCCAGGTAGTTGATGGCGAGGTCGTACACCTCGGTGGCCATCACCTTGGTGGCGGTGCCGCCCAGCAGCACCGGCACGATGTAGGCGCTGGCGCTCATGGTGAACACCAGCACCGCGCCGGCGGCGATGCCCGGCAGGCACAGCGGCAGCACCACCCGCCACAGCACCTGCCAGCGCCCGGCGCCGAGGTTGGCGGCGGCCAGCAGCAGGCGCTCGTCCAGCTTCAGCACCGAGGCCGACACCGCCAGCAGCATGTAGCCGAAGAACACATGGGTGAGGCCGACGACCACGCCGAAGTCGTTGTACATCAGCGCCAGCGGAGCGAAGCCCGCCCACGCCAGCGCGGCGTTCGCCAGCCCCTTGGGGCCAAGCAGCACCACCCAGGCCAGGGTGCGCACCACCACGCTGGTGAGCAGCGGCGACAGCAGCGCGACGAACAGCAGCGAGCGCCAGCGCGGCGCGATGCCGCGCATCAACAGCGCCACCGGAAAGGCCAGCAGCAGGCAGGTGAGCACCGTCAGCAGGCCGATGCGCAGGGTGCGGGCGAGCAGCCCCCAGGCATGGGGATCGCCGAGGAAATCGACGTAGGCGGAGAAGGACAGCCGCCAGCCGCCGCCGGCGTCCGCCGCGCTCACGCTCAGCGCCAGCAGCTGCAGCACCGGCAGCAGGAACAGCGCGCCGATGAAGAGCAGCGCCGGCAGCGTCAGCAAGGCGCCGCCCAGGCGCTGCGGCCGCGCGGCCCGGCCGGCGAAGGAGACAGCGGCGGCGCTCACGACAGCGCCTCCAGCAGCCGCGCGCCGCCGGCCTGCAGCGCGCTGGCCGCCTGTGCGGCATCCGGCTCCGGCGGCGGCAGCGGAATCATGTCCGCCACCGCCCACGCCACGCCCACCTGGGCGCCCGGCGCCAGCCCGGCCGCCCAGGCGCCGGCGGCGCATTCGCCGGCCAGCAGCAGGCCGTGCAGCTCCACCTCGAAGCGCAGCGCAGCGCCCAGGTAGGTGAGGCTGCGCAGGCAGCCGTCGAAGGCGGCTTCGGCCGCGCTCAAGCCACCGGCGCCCGGCCCCGCCGGCAGCAGGCGCAGCGCATGGGCCGGGATGGCGTAGCGCGCCTCGCCGGCGGCATCGGTGAGCGCCGCCTCCGCCGGCAGCGGCAACACCGGCGCGCCGCCGGCCGGTCGCAGCCGGAGGCCGGCGGCATGCCGCTCCAGCCGGCCGGCGACGACGTTGCCGTGGCCGACGAAGTCGGCGACGAAGGCGGTGCGCGGCCGGGTGTAGATGGCCTGCGGCGTGTCGAACTGCTGCAGCCGGCCGCCGCCCAGGATGGCGACGCGGTCCGAAGTGGCGAAGGCCTCCTCCAGGTCATGGGTGACCAGCAGCGTGGTCATGCCGGTGCGGCGGTGGATGTCGACGAAGTTGTCGCGCAGCTCGCGGCGCAGCCGCGGGTCCAGATTGCTCAGCGGCTCGTCCAGCAGCAGCAGGCGCGGTTCCAGCACCAGCGCCCGCGCCAGCGCCACCCGCTGCTGCTGGCCGCCGGAGAGTTCGCGCGGATGGCGGCCGCCCAGGCCCTCCAGCCGCACCAGCTCCAGCGCCTCGCCCACCCGGCGGGCGATCTCCGCCCGGCCGGCCTTGCGCATGCGCAGGCCGAAGGCGACGTTGTCGAACACCGTCATGTGCGGGAACAGGGCATAGCTCTGGAACACCATGGCGGCGCCACGGCGGTGGCTGGGCAGGCCGCGCAGCGAGGCGCCGTCGAGCAGGATGTCGCCGGCGTCCGGGTCGATGAAGCCGGCGATCATGTGCAGCGTGGTGGTCTTGCCGCCGCCGGAGGGGCCGAGCAGGGAGACGAACTCGCCGCGGCGCACCGCCAGCGACAGCCCGTCCACCGCCGCCTGGCCGCCGAAGCGCTTCACCACGCCGTCCAGGCGCAGGAAGGCGGCGTCGGCGCGCGCCGTTTCAGCCATCGTCGCCATGCCGCTCAACCGCCCAGCGCGCGTTCCAGCTTGCGCGTCCAGTCGCGGCGCTCCTGCACCACCACGTCGTCGTCGATGGCCGGCATGCGCGCCAGCGTGTCCTGGTCGGGCACGCCCAGCTCGCGCAGCTCCGCCGGTACCGCCACGCTGGCGTTGGCCGGGCTGTAGAACAGCTCGCGCATCAGCCGCGCCTGCGCCTCCGGGGCGAGGAACCAGTCGATGAAGCGCTGCGCCAGTTCCGGGTTGGGCGCGCCCTTCACCGGCGCCACCATGGTGGAGCTGACCACCGCGCCCTCCTTCGGCAGCACGAAGGCCAGGCCGGGCAGGCGCTTGACCAGGGGCAGCGCCCGTATGCTGCTGTTCACCCCCACCAGGTATTCGCCCAGCAGGATCTTCTCCTCATGCTTGGCCGCCGCCGGCTCCAGCACCCGGGCGCACTTGCCCAGCGCGGCGAAGCGGGCGATGCCCTGCTCCACTTTGGCCGGATCGCCGCCGCCCAGCATCAGCACCGCGTTGAGGGTGTAGACCTGGCTCGCCCGCTCCAGGCCAAGGTGGCCGCAGAATTCCGGCCGCGACAGGTCGTCCCAGCTTGCCGGCGGCGCCCAGCCACGTCTGGCGAACTCGTCCTTGCGGTAGTACAGGCCGGTGACGAAGGTGCCGATGGCGGCGCCGTCGCCCGCCTTGGCGCGGGCGCGCGGGGCCAGATCCTTCCAGTGGCCGACGATGCGCTCGTCTATCGGCGCCAGCAGGCCCTGGCTGGAAGCCAGGCGCTGGGTGACGTTCTCGAACAGGATCACGTCGTATTCCGGCGCGGCCTTGGTCGCCGCCAGCTTGGCGACGTTGCCCGGCGCGGTGCCCGGCACCCACTGGATGCTGACCTTGTACTGCTGCTCGAAGGGCTTGAAGACTTCGCGGTAGACCTCGTCCAGCTGGCCGCCGAAGGAAGCGACCACCAGCTTGCGCGGCGTCTCCTGGGCGTGGGCGGGCGCGGTGCCCAGTAGCGGCAGCGCGGCGGCCAGGGTGAGCAGGCGCAGGCCGGCGGCCAGCGTGCCACGGCGTGCGGCATTCGGGGATGGGCGCTTCATGAGTGGGACTCCTCCAGGGTAGGCGCGGCGCTGCGGCCCGGGCTGGCCTCGCTTGCAGCGGCGCGCAGCGCATCGATCAGCGCCAGCGTGCGCACATGGGCCGCGGCGGCGGCGGCGGCGTGGAAAGGCGGATGGCCGAAGCGGCCGAAGCCGTGGTCGGCGCCGGCATGCACCGTCAGCTCCACCTCGGGCCGGCCCGCCACTGCCGCGCGCACCGACTGGATCAGCTCCGGCGGCGTGCGCCAGTCCAGCTCGCCGAAATGCAGCTGCACCGGCACCCGGATACGCTCGCCCTGCGCCAGGTGGCGCGCCATGTTGGTGGCGTACCAGCCGCTGGCGCCATCCACCGCGCCGGCAGCGGCAGCGAGGAAGGCCAGCTCGCCGCCCAGGCAGTAGCCCACCGCGATCACCGGCGTGCCGGCCGGCAGGCGTTGGCGCCAACCGGCAGCCAGCGCGGCGATGTCGCGCACCGCCAGTTCGCGGTCCAGCGCCCCGGCCAACTCGCGGCCCCTCTGCTGGTGCTCGGGCGTGTATTCCAGGTGCTGGCCGGGCTCCTGCCGCCAGTAGAGGTCGGGCACCAGCACATGGAAACCCTGCCCGGCATAGCGCTCGGCCACCTGGCGTATCCAGCCGTTGATGTTGTAGATCTCCGGCAGCACCAGCACGGCGGCGCCGGCCGGCTGCAGGGGTTCCGCCGCATAGGCCTGGAAGCGGCCGTCGGCGGTATCGATATCGACGAGGGGAAAGCTCATGTTCGGGGTCTCCGGGCTTGCGGGGAGGTGAAGGGGGAAAGGCCGGTGGAGGGCGCGGTACTGCCCGCCGCAGCGGCGGGCGAACACCCGGCTGTCGCCGCAGCGTCGGCGGAGCCTGCGCCGCCGGCCAGGAAGAAGCGCTCGCCGTCGCGGGCGAGCTGGGCCAACAGCTGGCGCTCCCAGTCCAGGTAGGCGCGCATCGCCTGGTGGTTGCCGCGGCGGCGGTCGTGCGCCCAATACAGCACGTCCACCCGCTGCGCCTGCGGCAGCAGGCGCTCCGCCTCGGCCGCGTCCGGCCTGTGCAGCGGCAGGCCGGCCCGCTCCCAGGCGCGCAGGCCGCCGGCCACCACCGCGATGCGGCCGGCGGGCGCCTGCTCGGCCAGATCCAGGCCGGCAAGGTGGGCGGCGGCAGCGTCTGCGGAAAACAGCAGCAGTTCGGTGCCGGCGCGCGCCTCGGCGACCACCGCCTGCAGCCGGGCGCGGTTGGCCCAGCGCGCGCCCGGCGGATGGGCGCGCAGGAAATCGGCGCTGCCATCCAGGCACCAGGCGCGGGCGCCGGCCTGCAGCCGCGTCGCCGCCTGCGCCGGCGACAGTTCCGGCAGCCCGGAGCGACGGCCAACGGCGAGTTCGAGTTGAACCCTGGCGGCGGCGTCCGCATCTCTGGCGCCGTTTTCCGCGGCGGCGGCCGGGCCGCTCACGCAGGGCAAGCCGGCCTCGCGCGCCGCCGCCAGGCCGCCGGCCAGCACCGCCGCCGGCCAGCCCAGGGCGCGCAGCCAGTGGGCGATCTGGTGGGCGCGCACGCCGTCGTCGTCCACCAGCACCACCCGGGCGCCCAGGGTGGCCATCCAGCGGTCGCTGGCCTGCAGCAGCTGACCGCCGGCGGCCCAGCGGGCGCCGGCCAGATGGCCGGCGGCGTATTCCTCGGCGCTGCGGACGTCGAACACATAGGTGGTCCGGTCGCCGGCTTCGCGCCAGGCGGCCAGCACCGCAGCGGTGATCTCCGGCGTACCGGACTGCTGCGCCAGGCGCTGCGCATGCTCGCGGCCGAAGGCGGCGGCGGCGGCGCTGGGCGATACCATCGGCGCGGCGTCACCGCTCTCCAGCGCATGGCCGGCGAGCTGCCAGCCGTGGCAGCCATCCGCCAGCGCCACCACCCGGTTGGGCACGCCGGCGGAGATCAACGTCTGCGCGCCGACGATGCCGCGGGTGCGGCCACCGCAGGCCAGCACTACCAGGGTGTCGGCCTGCGGCACCAGATCGCGGAAGCGGTGCAGCAGTTCGCCACCGGGGCAGGACAACGCGCCCGGCACATGGCGCAGCGCATGCTCGGCCGGAGTGCGCGGGTCCAGCACCTGCAGGGCGACGCCGGCCGCGCGCAGGCGCAGCAGTTCGTCGGCGCTGATCGCCGGCGTGGCGTGGCTGTGTTCCAGCCATTCGCCGAAGGCCTTGCCCGGCACATAGACGCCATGGAATAGCTCGCCGCCAGCGGCGGCCCAGGCCGGCGTACCGCCTTCCAGCATCGCCAGTTCGCGGTAGCCCAGCGTGGCCAGGCGGCGGGCGGCGACGGCGGCGATGCCGTCGCCGTGGTCCACCAGCACCAGCGGGCAGGCCAGCCGCGGCACCAGCGGCGGCACCAGCAACTCCAGCCGGCTGTAGGGCGTGCTGGCCGCCCACAGCAGATGGCCCAGGCCGTATTCGCCCTCCTCGGCGACGTCCAGCAGCGCCAGTTCGGGCGCGCTGGCCAGTTCCGGCGCGGCGCCGGGGCGTACCTGCGCCAGCCGGTGCTTGAGCGCCTGCGGGCTGATTGCGCGTATCGCCGTCATGCCGGCACTCCCGCGCTGCGAGGCGCCGCGGCAGCCTGTGCCAGCGCGGCATCCAGCCGCCGCAGGCTGTCCGGCGCGCCGAAGCCGCCGGCGGCGGCGAGCAGTTCGCCGGCCACCTCCGCCGGCAGATGGGCCGTCAGGGTGCGGAACTTCTGTTCCAGCGCCGGCCAGTCCATCGGCCGCCCGGGGCTGCCGAAGGCATGCTCCACCCGCTCTAGATGCAGGCGGCCGTCGTTCAATTCGATCTCCAGCCGCGCCGAGGTCCGCGCCTCGCCCTCGTCCGCCACCACCTGCACCTTTGCGGCCAGCGCCTGCAGGGCCGGCTCCGCCAGCCGCGCCGGGGCGAAATCCTGCGGTGTGGCGGCATGGCCGTGCAGGCCGAGGGCGATACACCAGGCCAGGCTGAAGCGGGCCTCGGTGGCGGTGGCCGGCGCCTGCCGGGCGGCGACCCGGGCCGCCAGCGGATGGACGAAGACGCGCAGTGCGCCCATCTGGGCTGGCGCCACCGAGATGGCTGCGGCACGGGCGGCATCCAGCGCCGCATGGGTGAGCTGGCAGGCGGCGTAGGGCTTGAAGCTGTTGTCCAACAGCGCGGAACGGCCGTCCAGCGCCGGAGCAAGCGCCAGGCCGGCATCCTGCAGCAGCGTCGGAAACAGGCCGCCAGGTGCCTCAAACACCGCGGCTGCGCCTTCGTAGCCGGCTTCGGCGAGTTCGGTGGCGATCACCGCGCCCATGGCCGCCTGGCCGGCGTGCAGCGGCTTGGCCATGCTGCCGAAGGAGGCGTTGAGGCCGCCGGCGCCGGTGGCGGCCAGGGCCAGCGCATGGGCGGTGCGCACCGCATCCAGCTCGAGGGCATGGGCGAGCGCGGCCGCGGCGCCGATGCGGCCCAGCACCGGCGTGGCGTGCCAGCCCTGGCTGGTGAGGCGCACACCCACGCCCTCCCCGCCCAGCGCAGCGCCGACCTGGAAGCCGGCAGCGAAGGCGGCGAGCAAACGCTGCGGCGGCAGCCGGCGGGCGCCGCCGACGGCCAGCAGCGCCGCCCACAGCGGGCCGCTGCCGTGCATCACCGAGGGAATGTGGGTGTCGTCGAAATCCAGTGCATGGGACAGGCCGCCATTCACCAGCGCCGCCACCGCCGGCGCGGCCAGCCCGCCGGACAGCAGCCGCGCATCACCGCCGCTGCGCCAGCCGGCGGCCACCCGGGCGAGGATGCGCGCCTCCGGCTCGACCACGGCGGCGAGGGAAACGCCCAGCCAGTCGAGCAGGCAGCAGCGCGCGGCAGCGGCGGCCTCCTCCGCCAGCATCTGGCGGCGGGGATCGACCAGCCAGCCGGCCAGCTGGCTGGCGACGGTTGCGGCGGCGGCCATCAGTTCGCCTCTATGCCGGCGTCGGCGATGATGCGGCCCCAGCGCTCATGGTCGCGGCGGATGAAGCCGGCCAGTTCGGCGGCGGAACTGAAGCGCGGTTCGGCGCCGGCCCTGGCCATGCGCTCGCGGAAGTCGGCGGAAGCCACCACCTTGCCGACCTCGGCGTTGAGGCGGGCAACGATGGCCGGCGGCAGGCCCTTGGGGCCGAGCACACCGGCCCAGGTGGTGACCACCAGCTCGCGCCCGCCCGCTTCCGCCATGGTCGGCACCTGCGGCAGCACCGGCGAGCGCTGGGCGCTGGTCACCGCCAGCGGCTTCAGCTTGCCGCCGGCGATGAGGCCCAGGGCCGAGGGCAGCGTGGCGAACATCGCCTGCACATGGCCGGCGGCGACGTCGGTCATCGCCGGCCCGCCGCCCTTGTAGTGGGCATGCAGGATGGAGATGCCTTCCAGCGTGCGGAACAGTTCCGCGCTGAGGTGGTTGGTGGTGCCGACGCCGGAGGAGGCGAACGCCACCTCGCCCGGCTTCTGCCTGGCCCCCGCCGCCAGCGCGCCTACGCTGTCCGGCTGGTCGGGCGCGGTCACCAGCACCATGGAGAAATCCACCACCGCCGCCACCGGGGTGAAGGACTGCTCCGGGGCGTAGCGCAGGTGCTTGTACAGCAAGGGCGCCACCGCGACCTCGTTGGCGGTGGTGAACAGCAGGGTGTAGCCATCTGCCTCGGCCGCCGCCACGGCAGCGGTACCCAGGGTACCGGAGGCGCCGCCGCGGTTCTCCACCACCACCGGCTGGCCCAGCGCCAGCGTGAGCTTGTCCGCCAGCGGCCGCGCCACCAGGTCGGCCAGGCCACCCGGCGGGAAGGGCACGATGAGCTTGACCGGCCGCGCCGGCCATTCTTCGGCATGGGCGCCGGCAGGCACGAACACGGTTGCGAGGGAGAGCGCCAAGGCGATGGCGCCGGCGCGGATGCTGCGGGTTGCGGACATGACTGCTTTCCTGGGGGCTGGAACTGGCGCGCATCCTAGGAAGCCGCTGTCGGCTTGGGAATTCTCAATAAATCACATGCTTATCTGTTTTGATGGCAGCGCCCCGCCCCGCTACTCGCCATTTGCATGCGCGTCCGCGGCAAGCCCCTGAAAGGAAAAGAGCGGAGAAAAAACATGCCGCGCGCCGGTTTGTCAGCGGCATGCGCCAAAACATAAGCACCGCTGAAGTATTCGCTAGCGCGCTTGATCCTTGCGCCGCCCGCCGGCGGTGGCGCGGCGCTCCGCCGCCTCCCTGCCCTGGCCGCTCTTGAGTAGCGCATAGGCCTGGCGCACCAGCGGGTTGACGCTGCCCGGCCGCACCCACAGGTAGTAGCTGATGTCCGGCAGGCGCGGAAAGCCATCCTTCTCGCCAAGCACCCGCATGTCGCCGCCCAGCAGGTCCATGCTGCGGGCGGTGACGCCCAGGCCGGCGCGCAGCGCGGCCTTGATGCCGGTGGGGCTGGACGAGGTGTAGGCCTGGCGCCAGGGAATGCGGTGGCGCTCCAGCGCCTCCAGCGCATAGCGGCGGAAGATGCTGGGCTCGTCGCCGAGGATGAGCGGCACCGGCTGCTGCGGCACCGGCACGAACTGGGCGGCGCACAGCCACAGGGTGGGCGAACTGCGCAGCACGAAGCCCTCCAGCGTGGCGTCCTCCCGGGTGGAGATGGTGATGTCCACCACGCCGCGATGCAGCGCCTCCATCAACTGCGGGCTGCGGCCGACCTCGATCTCCAGCCGCAGGTCGGGCATGAAGCGGGCGATGTGGCTGAGCACCTGCGGCAGGATGGTGTCGGCGATGTCGTGCGGCGAACCGATGCGCAGCGAGCCGCCGCTGCCGCTGTCGCGCAGCGCCAGCATGGCGTCGTCGTTGAGGGCGAGCATGTCGCGGGCGTAGCGCAGCAGGTGGTGGCCATGCTCGGTGAGGCGCTTGCCGCGGCCCTGCTTCTCGAACAGGGTCTGGCCGAGCTGGGCTTCCAGGCGCTGCATCTGCTGGGTGACCGCGGACTGGCTGCGCTGCAGGCGCGAACCGGCGCCGGCGAAGGTGCCGTGGGTGGCGACGGCGACGAAGCTGCGCAGCAGTTCGAGATCGAAGGTGGGCGTGATGGACATGGACGGCACCCGGCGGCAGCCGGGCAAGCGGACGGACGAGGGCGCCGACTATTGCGCAGCCGCCCGCCGCCGGCAAATCACGAATACGGCATAGCTTTGCGCCTATTCAGCGCAGCGGCGCGCCATCCCCGGCCAGCAGCAGGTTCACCGTCTTCATCGCCTCCAGGTTGGTGAGGATGCCGATATGGCTGTCGTCGAAGCCGTAGATGCGCTCAGCCTGGGTCTGGGCTTCGGTGGCGAGTTCGCTGGCAACCGAGACCACGCCGTCGTTGGCGCGGCCCAGGGCGCTGCCGCCGCCGTAGGTGAACAGCAGATGGTGGCGGGTGCCGGCGGGCAGGAACTGCACCTGTGCGCCTCCCTCCTGGCCGGTGTAGAAAAGCTCCCGCAGGTAGCTGCTGCCGGGCACGATGTCGCGCCACACCGGCACCACCACCGGCGAGGAGGTAATGCCGCGCAGGGCCGCCTCATGCCCGCCCCAGGGGGTGGACAGGCTGATGAACAGCGGCACTTCGGCCGGCGCGTTGCGCTCGGCGCGGCGCAGCAGGAAGCCGCGCGCCACCAGCCCGCCCATGCTGTGGGCGACAAGGTGGAAGCGCTTCAACCGGTAGTGCAGTTCCAGCTCCAGCATGGTGCTGGTGAGGATGTCCACCGTGGTGTCCAGACCGAGGCCGGAGGCATAGGAGAACACCCAGGGCTGGAAGCGCTTGCGGTCCAGCTGGCCGACGAGGGCGGCGAAATCGCGCGGCGAACCGTTGATGCCATGCACGAATACCACCGGGATCTTGTCCGGGTCGTAGGGCTCCAGCAGGTAGATGCCGCTGCGGCCGGCGAGGATGAAATCCAGCGGACGCCAGCTGCTGGCTGCGGCGATTTCCGGGTCGAAGCGGGAGTCTTCCAGCGTGGTGACGTCACCGAAGGAGAGCAACTGGCCGCCGCTGACGGCGGGCCGGTTCACCGCCGGCCGCGGCCGCAGCTGGCCGAGGGTGGGCAGGCCGAAAGCGGCCGCTGCGCTGGGCGCGGCCTCCGCCGGCACCCGCAGGGCGATGTCGGCGAAGACCTTGCCGGCGCTGCAGCTCACACTGCTCCTGGGATCGAAGGCCAGCAGGGGTTCGCCGGCGTCGTGGCGGAAGTTGCCATTGCTGTCGCGGAAGGCGGCCAGGCCATAGTTGCCGGGGCCAACGATGAAGCCCCAGGCGCCTTCCCGCTCCATGACGAAGTAATCGACCTGGCGCCAGGCGGGTTGCGCCGCATCGGAGGCCACCGCGTCGTCATGCAGCAGCGCCACCACATACGGGCCGGAAGCCCCGCCCTCGTCGGCCAGCGTGCCGGCGACGGAGCAGGCGGTGGACATCTGCGCCAGCTGGCCGCGCAGCGAGAACATCATGCAGCCGCCGCTGGCCAGCGCCAGCAGCATCACCGCGAGCAGCGCCAGCGCCCGCCGCAGCGTCGTTGTGGTGAAGAGGCCGGCCCCCAGCGCCCGGCCCCGGTATGGCTTGCGTGTACGGACCGCAAGGGTCGCCATCGGATTTCCCCGCCGTGATGAAAGACGCCGCCCGGGTCGGGACGGCACAGGACGAGCGGGATTATCGCGATGACGGCGGGGCAAGGTCCAGCCGGACAGCCGCGCCGCCCGGGCTTCCGCACGATGCGGCGGTGGGATTACCCGCGCCCGGCCGGACGTTCGCCGAGGTGTTCGCTCAAATGCTCGATCAGGCGGGCGAGCAGCAGCGGATGCGGCTCGTGGCCGACGCCGGGCAGGATGTCCAGCGTGGCCGTCGCCCCCAGGCTGCGCAGGCGCTGGGCCGCGGCCTCGGCCAGTTGCGGCGCCATCACCGTGTCGGCCACGCCGTGCAGCAGGTGAATGGCCGCCACCGCCGGCTTGTGCTCCGGCAGCGTGGCATAGCGGCCGGCGAGCGACGCGACCCGCAGCGCAGGCGGCTGCGCCAGCCGAGTGGATTCCAGCGCCATGATGCCGCCCTGGGAAAAGCCGACGATCAGGGTCTGCGCCGGGCCGACGCCAGCTTCCTGCTGCCACAGCCCGACGATGGAGACGAAGCCCGGCATGGCGGCATCCACCCTGGCCTGGCGGTTTTCCTCGGTCACGCCGCGCACCGAGAACCACTGGCGGCCGGCGGAAATGTCGGCGGGCTGGGGTGAGGCCACCGCCACCACCATCGCCTCCGGATCGGCCGCCGCCAGCCGGCGGCCGCTATCCACCATGGATTCCGGCACCGAGCCCACGCCATGCATCAGCAGCACCAGCCGCACCGCCCGGCCGGGCCGGGCGACGATGATGGAAGGCGTAGGCCTGCCGCCCGCTTGCGTCGTGCTGGACATGGCGGCGCCTCAGTCGCGGCTGATCCAGGTCGGCGCGATCTGCGTGCCCTGCCCGGCGCCATAGCCGAAGTAGATGTTGAGCCCGGCCAGCGGCTCCAGGTAGCGGGCATTCCTCAGGCCGCCGGCATCCACCGCCCTGAAACCTATGCTCTCCGCCAGCACCCGCACCGTCTGCTTGCCGCGCACGCCATCGCCGGCATAGAACACCGGCACCGTCTGGCCGTCGGCGAAGGCCGGGCCTTCCGCCAGCACCTGGGCGAACACGGTGTTGAAGGCCTTGACTACTTCGGCGCCCGGCACCGCCCTGGCGATCTCTTCGGCGGCGGAGGTGTCATGGCCGATCTCCAGGCCCATGTAGTCGGCGGTCAGCGGATTGGTCACATCCACCACGATGCGGCCGCCGAGATCGCCCAGGGATCTCAACGCCGGCACCGCGTCCGCATAAGCGGTGGCGACCACCACCACGCTGGCCTCGCCCAGCGCCTCGGCCGCCGGAAAGGCAGCCGCCCCCGGGTGCGCCGCGGCCAGCGCCTGCGCCTTGGCCAGATCGCGCCCGGTAACGCGCACCCGGTGCCCGGCGGCGGCGAACTGCTTGACGAAGCCTGAACCCATGTTGCCAGTGCCAATGACGGTGACTTCCATGTTCGTATTCCTCATTTCGCGTTTGGGGAGGCCCTCGAGGGCCGCTGCGCGTCGCATGGGACGGCATGGGCTGCAATGTACTGAGCGCGAAAACGTGGATAAACAACGCAGGGATGCACAGACTGTCTCGATTTGAGAGACGATGCGAGACGGGTAGGCGATGGCAGACGGTTGCGGCGCAAGGTTTTCGCCGCAGGAAGAAGCAGACGGCGCCCGCTCAGCCCGGCGCTCGATCAAACGCATCCATGAGGATGAAAGTCCCCGGCTGGCGCTGATGGCTGTCGATCAGCGGCACCAAGCGGCGGAAGTGCTCGGTGCGGCAATGGGCGTCCAGCGCCGCCCGGTCCGGCCATTCCTCGATGAAAACGAAATGCCCGGGGTCTTTCTGGTCGACATGAAGGTCGTAGGCGATGCACAGCGGCTCCTGCCGGGTCTTCTCCACCAACTCCCGGTAGAGCGGCATGACCACTTCCAGGTGCTCGAGCTTGATGAAATCCTGGGCGATGACCTTGAGCATGGGAAACGCGGCCTCCTACAGCCGTGGCGATGCCCGCCGGCCGCAGCCGGCGCGGGCTCACATGAAGTTGTAGCGCAGGGTGACGCCCACCGTGCGCGGCGCCGCGGCCGACACGGTGTAGGCGCTGACGGTGTTGCTGCCGGTGTAGTAGTAGCGCTTGTCCAGGGCGTTGCGCGCCCACAGCGACAGTTCCCACACATCGCTGCCACGGCTGTACTGCCAGCCGGTGGCGAGGTTGAGCACGCCGTAGGCGGGCAGGCGGTTGTAGCGGGAATTGTCCAGCGAACCGGGGGCTTCCGAGCGCCAGGCGTAGTTGGCGCTCACGTACTGCTCCACATGCTCCGCCCACGGCCAGCGGTAGCTGCCGCCGACGTTGGCGGTCCACAGCGGCGCGCCCTGCACCTGCTTGCCGCCGAGGTCGCAGCTGGCCGGCGCGTTCGGGTTGCGCTCCGCCGGGCAAGGGGCGTTGTCGAAGGAGCGGTAGCTGGCGTCGTTGTACATGCCGTTGAAGGACAGCGTGAGACGGCGGCTGGGCCGCGCTTCGATCTCCCATTCCACGCCCTTGCTCTCCACCTCGCCGACGTTGGTCAACACCTGGTAAACGACGAATGAGCCGGGCGCGGCGCGCATCCCGGTGGCCTGGTAGTCCTGCACCCGGGCATAGAACAGGCTGGCGTTCAGCCGCAGGCGCTTGTCCCACAGCAGGCTCTTGAAGCCGACTTCCAGGCTGCGCGCGCGCTCCGGGTCGACCTTGAGACTATCCTCGCCCAGCGTCGGCGCGGCACCGACGCCGTTGATGTTCACCCCGCCGGACTTCTCGCCGTAGGAGAGATTGGCGAAGGCCAGCACGTCCGGCGCCAGTTCGTAGGAGAGGCCGAGCAGGCCGGAGGGGCTGACATCCTGCACGGTGATGTCGTCCGACCGCCAGGCGCCGACCTGGCTGTCGCGGCCGGCCTGGAGCAACGGCACGAACAGCGGCGCGGCATTGAGCGGCGCGTCGCGGCGGCTGCGCGCCACCTTGCGTTCGTAGGTGGCGCGCACGCCGGTGGTGAGGTCCAGGCGCTCGGTGAGGTGCCAGTCGGCCTGGCCGAACAACGCGAAGCTGTCGGTGCTCATCTTGCCGTGGGTGGCGGAGGTGATGCCGTTGAGCACGTTGGCGCCCAAGGGCGCCGTCACCGGCAATGCCAGCACATCGGCGCCGCTGCCATAAGTCAGCCAGTTGCTGCTGCTGATGTCCTGGTGGAAATAGTAGGCACCGAGCACGTAGTCCATGGCCCCGCCGGTGGGCGAGGCGAGGCGGATTTCCTGGGAGACCTGGCTGTCCTTCACCCGGAATTCGGAGTCGCTGAAGATGTCGGCATTGGTGCCGTCGATATCGTTGTGCGAGCCGAACTCCCAGGAGCGCCAGGCGGTGATAGAGGTGAGGCGATAGCCGCCGCCCAGCTCCCAGTTGGCCTCGGCGGACAAGCCGCCTTGCTCCACCTTCATCTTCTGCGGGCCGTCGATGTTGACGTGGTAGCGGTCCGGATCGATGCGGATGCCGGTGGCGCCGGCCAGCTGGGCGGCATCCACCAGGTAGCGGAACCCCGCCGGCGACGGCCCCACGCCATAGAGCATGGTGGTGCCCTGGCTGCCGCTCTCGTGCTGGTAGTCGGCGATCAGGCGCAGGCTGAAGTCGCTGTCCGGGCGGATCAGCAGCTGGCCGCGCACGCCTTCACGGGTCACGCTGTTGAGGCGGCGGTTGTCGTTGTCGTTCTTCAGCCAGCCGTCGTCGTGGGTGCCCACCACCGCGATGCGCGCCGCCACCGTATCGCTCAGCGGGCCGGAGATCACCGCCTTGCCCTGGTAGTAGCCGCGCTCGCCGGCGGACAGCTCCACGCTGTTGTCCGGCGAGAAATCCGGCGCCCGAGTGCTGAGATTGAGCACGCCGGCGGTGGTGTTCTTGCCGAACAGCGTGCCCTGCGGCCCACGCAGCAGCTCCACCCGCTCCAGGTCAACCAGGTCCAGCACCGCCATGCCCGGGCGGCCGAGATAGACGTTGTCCAGGTAGAGGCCGACGCTGCCTTCCAGCCCTTCGTTGGCCGGGTTGTTGCCGATGCCGCGCACCGCCAGGCTGAGCTGACGGCCGTTGGCGTAGCTGGCGTTCAGGCCGGGCAGCAGCAGCGGCAGGTTCTGCACCTGGTACACGCCCTGGCGCTCCAGCTCGGCGCCGTCCAGCGTGCTCAACGACACCGGCACCGACTGGGCGGACTCGGCGCGGCGGCGGGCATTCACCGTCACCGTCTCCAGTTGCAGCTCGGCATCCTCGGCGGCAGGCGCCCGAGCTGCCTCCGGCACCTGGGCCCAGGCGGCCGGGGCGGTCAGGGCCAGCGCCAGTGCCAGCGGACGCCAGACAGGCAGCGGAAGGGAAGACCGGGGGAAGCCTGCGCCATCAATCTCGATGCGGGCGGTAGGGCGGGATCGGGAGCGCACGGCAGTCTGAAACCAAAAATTTCGGAGGCGGCATTAGAACCCGATACGCCGCCCCCTGTGAACCCATGAATGGAAGGGCCTGTGGCGGCTTTCATCGCCGCGCCCTTCATCGGCAGCCTGGAGCTGCGGTGGTCACGGCTGATACCAGGGCAACCCGGCCGCCCGCCAGCCGTTGATCACCCGCTGGCCGGCGGCGTTCGCTTCGCCCTCGAAGCCCTCGAGCACGGTATAGACGTGGCGGTAGCCGCGAGCCGCGAGCAGGCGGGCGGCCTCCGCGGCGTCCCCGGTGCCACGGCCCAGCAGCAGCACGAGTTCGTCGGGGCGCAGCCGGGCTTCGACCTGGGTGAGGAAATCCGGCACCGGCGCCCAGTCGGGAAAGCGGCGGAACTCGATCTCGAAGGCGCCGGGCACGCGGCCGACCAGCGCCCATTCCTCGCGCGAGCGGATATCGACCAGCCGGGCGTGCGCCCTCGCCTCCAGCACCGCCCAGGCTTCGGCCGGCAGCAGGCTGCCGTTGTAGCCGTAGGCGCCTTCCCGGGCCCGCGCCTGCGCGCGGCCGAGCAGCGCCTCTATGCGAGCGCCCATGTTCCGTCTCCTTTCATCCGCGGCCTCCAGCGGCGCAATGCGCTGCGTCGCCGGCCTGGGTTCTTGTGCGGCGAGGCTAGCAAGCCGGCGGGCGGGGAGAAAACGAGCAATCTTCACAAGCTTTCCACCGCAGCCGCTAAGCCGGCGGAACACCCAGGCGCCGCGCCGGTGGGGAATGTCCGTGACCAGGCCTGAGCAGGGGGCTCAGTCCGGTTGCCATGACCAGGACCGCGAACTCACCCGCCAGGACGCGCAGCCGCGGCGATCTCCTGCAGCAGATCCACGAAGGCCCGCACCTTCGCGGGCCTGAAACGCGCCGTGGGAAACACCGCATGGATGCCGCCTGCGGGCAGTGCCCATTGCGGCAGCACCTGGATCAACCGTCCGGCAGCCAGGTCTTCAGCCACCGCAAAGTCCGGCAGCACGGATAGCCCTGCGCCGTAACGCACGGCCTCGCGCACCGCCAAGGTAGCGTCCATCGACATCGCGGCATGCACGGAGACGTTCTGGCGTTCCAGTTCGCCGCGGGAGAAGCTCCAGCGCGTGGGCTCACGTAGCATGGTATTGGCCACGAACGGAAGCCCGGCCACGCCCTGGGGGTCTTGCAGAGCGCTCACTTGGCCTTGCCACACCGGCGCTGCAACCAGCAGTTGCCGAAACGCGCCAATCTGCCGGGCCTGCACATTCAGGTCTGTCAACCACCCCACGCGGATCGCCAGTTCCACCTGGCCAGACATCACGTCGAGCGACTGATCGCTCAAGATCGCGTCCACCTTGCACCGCGGATAACGGCGTGTGAACTCAGTGACGGCCGGCACGATGCTGGTGATGCCGTAATCCAGCGGAGCCGTCAGCCGTAGCGTGCCGGAAGGCTCCGTCACCCCCGCGCCCAGTTCATCGAAGGCGTCGTGCGCTTCCTTCAGGATCAGGGCGCAGCGCTCGTGAAACGCCTTGCCCGCCTCCGTCGCCGTCACCCTGCGCGTGGTGCGCGTGAGCAGCGTCGTGCGGAACTCCCGCTCCAGCCGCGACACTTGTTGGCTGACCACCGCCTTGGTGATGCCCAGCCGCTCGGCCGCCGCCGTGAAACTGCCTGTCTCGACCACCGCGGCGAAGTACGCCAGACGCTTGAGATTGGCGAGATGGTTGGCGCCGGACTCTTCCATATTGTTTGCTTTCAACATACGAACTATATGCTTTAACGTAATTTATCTGTCAATAGCAGCTGCATACCATCCGTGCAATGAACTGAAAACCGGGCCTCTCCAAGCCTTCGCCTCCGCCATGACCAAGACACTGCTCTATCTCTTCGACCCGCTCTGCGGCTGGTGCTACGGCGCCAGCGGCACGGTGGCGGAAGTCTCGGCACTGCCCGGCGTCGCGCTGCGGCTGTTGCCCAGCGGCCTGTTCTCCGGCGAGGGCGCGCGCCCGATGAACGACGACTTCGCCACCTATGCGTGGAGCAATGACCAGCGCATCGAACGCCTCACCGGCCAGCGGTTCACCGAGCAGTACCGCGGCAACGTACTGGCCGACCATAGGCAAATGTTCGACAGCGGACCCGCCACCGTCGCACTGACGGCCATCGCGCTGACCGCGCCCCAGCGCGAGCTGGATGCGCTCAAGGCCATCCAGCTCGCCCGCTACGTCGATGGGCGCGACGTCACATCGCTGGAAACGCTGATGGCCGTGTTGAAGACGCTGGGTCTGGACGAGGCAGCCCGACGTCTGGCCCAGCCGGATGCCGAACTGCTCGGTGCCAACCGTGCCCGCGTCGCCGAGGCGCAGGCGCTGCTGCAGCAGTTCGGCGCACGCGGTGTCCCCACCTTCATCCTGGAGCAGAACGGGCAGCGCCAGCTGCTGCCCTCAAGCGCGGTGTTCTCCAACCCGAAGGCCTTCGTCGAGCAGCTGGCCGCCGCCTGAACCTCTCGTCCCTTGCCCCCTCATTTCTTTTGCTCCGTCGCCAAGGATCATCATGATGATTGGCAGAGACTCCGTCCAAACCGCAGCAGCAGCCGGCGCAGCCACTGCCCTGGCGGCTTGCGACGCCACTGCGGCTGCCGCGCCACTGCAATGGAAGCGCTTCCCGGCCAATGTCGATGTCCTGACCACGGCCATGAACGCGCTGCCCCGACGCTGGCCTGGCGACCACTACAACACCCGTCCCGAGGATTTCGTGGCGTGCATGCGGGACCGTGCCCGTGGGGCGCACTTCGAGAGCCTGTTCGAACGTCTGGTCGGCCCGTTCAAGGCATCTCGCCGCCGAAGGACTGATTGACCCCGTCGCCGTGCCCGCGAGTTGCACGAATGCGGCTCCGGTGCCCGGCATCCCTCCCCCTCCCTTCCCCCACTCTTGCGAGGCAAGCTTATGCGCAACCCGTTTGATTTCAGTGTTCCCAAAGAAAGCCTGGTCATCCCGGCACTGGCCGGCGTCTATGAGAAATTCGCCCAGCCGCTTGGATGGCTGCTGCTTCGGCTGGTCGTCGGCGGCTGGCTGCTGCACGAAGGCTGGCCGAAGATTCTTAACCCCATGGGCCAGGTGCAGTTCGTCGAGATGATCGGCTTTCACCCGGGCTGGTTGTTCTCGCCCATGCTGGCCATCATGCAGGTCGTCGGCGGTGCCGCGCTGATCCTGGGTTTCCTCACCCGGCCCCTGGCCTTGGCCAATGCGGTAATGCTGTTCGTGACCGTGTGGTTCCACTTTCACTTTCCCTACAACGCCGAGCCGCTGCTGAGCAGCGCGGGCCTGGAGGCGATCAAGGCGCACCCGGAGTTCCTCACCCCCAACGGCGTGAAGCGGCTGATGGACGGTGGCGTCGTGTTCACCAATCTCCTGCAGGACAAGGCAGTCCAGCTGTCCAGCATCTGGGCATTCGGCTGCCTGTTCTTCGCCGCCTTCGGTGGCGGTATCTGGTCGGTCGATCGGCTGCTGAAGAAGTCCATTTGAACCGGGGTGCCGTACCCCGGATCTTGGGATTTCTCCTGGCCACCCGGTGATCCACTCGGAATGGATTGGAGTTGAGATGAACGGCAATCCGGAACGGATCCGCCGCAGCCGGGAGGGATCGTCCGGGAAGGACGGCCGCAGCTTCAGGGCCGTTCTTCAGCGGCGGCTAGAGGGAAAGGCGGCAGAAGGCTTTCCTCCTGCCGGCAGCTGCGCGGGTACCGACGCGCTGATGACGGGCGTGTTCTGACGTCTGGCTGGAGAGTGGATCGATTCCTCCCTTGCCCATCGGCATGCAAGCCAGGACGGAAAAGACTACGAGCATGACGCAGCGCATCGGTACGGCGAGGGTCGCCAAGACGCTGTCCTGGTCCACAGCGTGCGTGCCCCTCGCATTCCTCCCGGGTGGCGCGCCGTGAAGCCCTTGCCGTCCGCAGCTTCTATGATCAAGAACGATCGACCTTCCAATCCTGAAGGGGGCTCCGGGGCGTGGCCGGAGGCCGTGCCGTAGAAACGAGCGATGCTCCCCGCCCGCTCTCGCAGGCCGGCAGGGAGTTTTTTCCCATGTGTTCAATGACAGGAATACCCAAATGCCCTTTCTTCCATCGCGTCGCACGGTGTTCAAGGCCGGCATTGCTTCGGTGCTGGCCATGACGCTGCATTCAGCTCCCTCCATGGCCGCAGCCAAGCAGCCGGTGGTCACGCTGCGCTCCGGGCGCTTGCGCGGAGTCCGTTCGAATGGCGTGGCCGTGTTCAAGCGCATTCCCTACGCCGCCAATCCGTTCAAGCCGGAAACACGCTTTCGGGCGCCCCAACCGGTGGCGCCGTGGCAGGGCGTTCGTGACGCGAGCGCGTTCGGCCCGCCGCCGCCACAGCCCAGCCGCGACCCGAAGGCCGGGCTGTTCGGCGGCGCCGATGACCTGACGCTCAACATCTGGACGCCGGACCCCCAGGCCAAGGACCTGCCGGTGATGGTGTGGATTCCCGGCGGCGCCTTCATCCGCGCCGATGCCAGCGAAGCCGCTTATGACGGCAGCCGCTTCGCCGCGGACGGCATCGTCCTGGTCACGGTCAACTACCGCGTCGGCGTCGATGGTTTCATGGCCATCGACGGCGCGCCGGCCAACCGCGGCCTCCTCGACCAGATCGCGGCGCTGCAATGGGTGCGCGACAACATCGCGGCCTTCGGCGGCAATCCGGAGAACGTCACCCTCTTCGGCCAGTCCGCCGGTGCGGAGAGTGTTGCGATCCTGCTGGCGTCGCCAAGGACGGAAGGGCTGTTCAAACGCGCCATCCTGCAAAGCCCGCCCATGCAATCCATGCAGCCCGCCGATGCCCAACGGCTGACGGCCGCGTTCGCCAAGGGGCTTGGTGTCGCGCCGACCGTCGCCGGTCTGGCCGCCGTTCCCCTGGACAAGCTCATTGACGCCAGCGTTGCACTAGTGGGGGTGCTCAAGGACCGCGCCGTATGGGGGCGCCTGTCCCTCGGCGGCACGGCTTTCCTGCCGGTGATCGATGGCGACCTGCTCGACGCCTCGCCGATCGACATGCTGGCGCGCGGCCCCAAGCCCAACGTGCCGGTGATCGTCGGCAGCACCGACGAAGAGGCCCGCATTTACATGGTGCCCGGCGGAGCGATCCGCCGCATCACGCCCACGGACGTCGATCTGTTCATCGGCGATTTGAACCTTCCTGCCCAAACGCTGGACGTTTACAAGAGCGTGGCCAGGGATCAGTCGCCCGGCGAGGTCTACACCGCCCTGCAGTCCGACTACACCTTCCGCATGCCCACGCTGCGCATCGCGGAGATGAGAGGCGGCAACCGCATGGCGTGGCACTACAACTTCTCCTGGAGGTCGCCGGGTTTCGGCGGTGAGCTGGGTGCCGCGCACTTTGTCGACGTGCCGTTCGCCTTCGACGCGCTGGGCTCCGCCCAGGCCAGAACCTTCATTGGCGACAACCCGCCCAGCTCGCTGGCCGAGGCCATGCACAGCGCCTGGGTCGAGTTCGCCAAGACGGGCGATCCCGGCTGGCCGGCTTACGACCTCGCCGAGCGAACCGCCAGGCGCTTCGATGCCAGCTCCAGCATCGCCATCGACCCGGAAAAGGCGACTCGGCTCCTCTGGAAAGACGTGGCGCTCTGAGCATTCCGGCCCGCCATGCGGCAATGATGCGGGCCGGGGCAAGCGCCCTGGCCCGGCGCGGTGGACGGCAGCCGGCGGGCTTCCTCGCTCCCAGGCTGGACCACGCCATCGCCCTTGCCGCCGGGCCGGACCGCGCGCCGGTCCTCCAGCCCGCCAATCCGCGGCAGCGTTACGCGCCCCCGCGGCGGCCGGCCAGAACGAGTTGCGGCCAGATCGCCAGCGCAGGATGCGCGTGATCCAGCCCCAGGCCAAAACCCGATTCCGAAGCGCCTTCCAAGGACCCGCAGAAGGAAAGCCGGGTCAGGTTTCGGAAAACGCCGGTATCTGCCCTGACGGCTTAAGAGCCTGACAAACATCATTTTCTCTGCGCAGCCTGGCAAAACACCGGGCTTGGAGTGCAGGGGAAGTAAAAAGCCGGCTCCGGGCGAGCTGCACCCGGCGCCGGCAGTCCGGCAGCGGCAAGCCGCGCGGCGGCGCTCAGTAGATGCGCCGGCTGCCCGCCAACCGCCACAGCGCGGCGGCCAGCACGTCCACCTCGGCGCAGGTGTTGTAGAAGGCCAGCGAGGGCCGCACCGTGGTTTCCAGGCCGAAGCGGCGCAGGATGGGCTGGGCGCAGTGGTGGCCGGAGCGCACCGCGATGCCTTCCTTGTTCAGCGCCGCGCCCACCTCCTCGGTCCGGTAGCCGTCCAGGGTGAAGGACAGCACGCTGGCCTTGTCGGCGGCGGTGCCCACCAGACGCAGGCCGGGCACCTCCTGCAGCAGGCGGGTGGCGTAGGCCAACAGTTCGTGCTCGTAGCGGGCGATGTTGTCCATGCCCAGCGCGCTCACATAATCGATGGCCGCGCCCAGCCCGACGGCGTCGGCGATGTTGCCGGTGCCGGCCTCGAAGCGGTTGGGCGCCGGGTGGTACTCGATGTGCTCGAAGGTAACGTCGCGGATCATGTTGCCGCCGCCCTGCCACGGCGGCATGTCGTTGAGCAGCGCCTCCTTGCCATACACCACGCCGATGCCGGTGGGTCCGAACAGCTTGTGGCCGGAGAAGACGAAGAAATCCGCATCCAGCGCCTGCACGTCCACCGCCATGTGCGACACCGACTGGGCACCATCCACCAGCACGGTGGCACCGGCGGCGTGGGCCATCTCGACGATGCGCCGGGCCGGGGTGACGGTGCCCAGCGCGTTGGACACCTGGGTGAAGCTCACCAGCTTGGTCCGGGGCCCGAGCAGCTTGCCGTATTCCTCCAGCAGCACCTGGCCGCAGTCATCCACCGGGATCACCCGCAGTTTGGCGCCCTTCTCCACGCACAGCCGCTGCCAGGGAACGATGTTGGCGTGGTGCTCCAGGTGGCTGACGATGATCTCATCATCCTTGCCGATATTCGCCCTGCCCCAGCTCTGCGCCACCAGGTTGATGGCCTCGGTGGCGCCGCGCACGAACACCACTTCGTTGGTGGAGCGGGCGCCGAGGAAGGCGCGCACCTTTTCCCGCGCGGCCTCGTAGGCATCGGTGGCGCGTGCCGCCAGCTCGTGCGCGGCGCGGTGGATGTTGGAGTTCTCGTGCTGGTAGAAGTGGGCGATGCGGTCCATCACCGCCTGCGGCTTCTGCGTGGTGGCGGCGTTGTCCAGCCAGACGAGCTGACGGCCGTTCACCCGCTCGGCGAGGATGGGGAAATCCCGCCGCACGAGGTTCACGTCCAGCGCCGGCCGCGCGCTCAGCGGCACCGCCTGCAGCGCATCGTGCTGATGGCCGGGCACGCGGATGCCGGCGCCGCCGGGGCGGCGCTCGTCGAGGAAGTAATAGGCGGGCGCGGCGGCGCTGGGCGCAAGCTGGGCCGGGCCGTGGCGAGGCGCAAGCAAGCCGGCCAGTTCATGCTCGCCGGGCAGGCCGAAGGCGGTGGGGTCGGCCACGCCGGGGTAGCCGCGGGCGGTGTCCAGGCTGGACGGGACCTGAGGAATCGCCTGGATCTGCGGGGGAACGCTGGGCGGTATGCCGCCCAGCGAAGCGCCGCCCGACGGAACGCCGCCCGACGGAACCACCGCAGGCGCCGCCGCCGCGCGGGAGCCCTGCCCTTGCGCCAGGCCCAGCGCGCCCGGTACCGCCGGCAGCGGTCCGGGGGCATCCGGTGTCAGCGCCGCCGCGGACGATTGGGCGCCGAATGGCAGGCCAGCCGACGGCAGGCCCGTGGGCAAGCCGCCGACCGCCGCCTGTGGCGAAGCGCCGCCCGGCAGCGAGGCGAAGAAGGCGTTCGCCAGCCGGGCCAGCTCGGCGGCGTCGGGCAAGCCCGTCAGGCCCGCAAGCGGTCGCTCAGCGGTACTCATTCTTGTACTCGTGGTACTTGTCCACTTCCACGCCTTCCAGCACCGCCAGCGCGTCGTCGGTCAGCACCGCCAGCGAGCAGTACAGCGATACCAGGTAGGAGGCAATGGCGCGGTCGTTGATGCCCATGAAGCGCACCGACAGGCCAGGGCTCTGCTCGCCCGGCAGGTTGGGCTGGTAGAGGCCGACCACGCCCTGGCGGCTCTCGCCGGTGCGCAGCAGCAGGATGCTGGACTTGCCGTCCTCTATCGTCACTTTGTCCGACGGGATCAGCGGCACGCCGCGCCAGGTGATGAACTGCGAGCCGAACAGCGACACCGTCGGCGGCGGCACGCCACGGCGGGTGCATTCGCGGCCGAAGGCGGCAATGGTGCGCGGATGAGCGAGGAAGAAGCCCGGCTCCTTCCACACCCTGGTCAGCAGTTCGTCCAGATCATCCGGCGTCGGCGCGCCGCTCAGCGGCGCGATGCGCTGGTCCGGATGCACGTTGGCGAGCAGGCCGTATTCCTTGTTGTTGATCAGCTCGCTTTCCTGGCGCTCCTTGATCGTCTCTATGGTCAGCCGCAGCTGCTCGCCGATCTGGTTGTGCGGGCTGCTGTAGAGATCGGAGACGCGGGTATGCACATCGAGCACGGTGTTCACCGCCGACAGCATGTATTCGCGCGGATTCTCCTCGTAGTCCACGAAGGTCTGCGGCAGCTCGCGCTCGTCGCGGCCGGAGCAATCCACCGTCACCTGGTTGGCATCCTTCACCTTGTTCAGGCGGTAGATGCCCGCCTCCACCGGCAGCCAGCTCAGCAGATGCGTGAGCCAGCGCGGGGTGATGCTGGACATCTGCGGCACCGTCTTGGTCGCGTTCGCCAGCTGGCGCGCGGCGACATCGCCAAGCGCGGTATGTACGTAGGACTCCTGGGCCATCTCTGCTTGCTCCCTTCGATTCACTCGGTTTGAAGTCGGACTGGAATAGCGCTGCACAGCCCTCAGGCTATGCTTATTCCATCAAAAGAGAATTGCTTAGCTGTTTGTTTCATATCGATTTTTCTGTCATTCGAGAGAAATATCCGTGAAAACGGAAAAACCATCGCCCGGCAATCGCAATCCGCCGCTGCAGTGGAATCCCAGGGGCGGCAGGCAATGACGGTGCACTACCACCCTGCCCGCCGGCGCAGGCGCCAACCCAGCCAGGTGAAGGCGAACACCACCGCGCCGAACACCCAGCCGGACAATGCCGCCGCCATCACCCCGGAGAGCAGCGTGCCCACGGTGCAGCCCAGCGCCACCATCGCGCCCCAGCCCATCAGCACGCCGCCGCACAGCGCCCGCGCCAGCTCGCCCACGCCGGGCAGGCGCGGGCGGAAATCGCCGGCGTACAGCGCCGCCGCCAGCGCGCCCAGCACCAGGGCAACGACGAAGGCACCGTTGGCCGACCACAACGTTTCCTTCACCGTGGTGGCGCAGCCGGCGAAGCTGTCCAGCCCTTCCAGCCGCGCCGGGAACCAGCTGAAACCGCTGGCCGCTGTCCGCGCCAGGCTGCCCAGTTCCGCCGTCACCCCCAGCGGGCCGACGCGGAAATAGGCCAGCACCGCGATGAAGCCGACCATCAGCCCGCCCACATGCGCCGCCCAGCGCGGCCGCCGGCCGGCAGCGCCTCCTGTTTCACCAGCTCGATGCCGCCGCGCCAGCCAGACAGCGAGCCCGCCCAGCACCGCCACCTGCAAGGCCGCCGAGCCGGCATAGCCCAGCGCGTGAGGCAGCCACAGCACCGGCGCCTCCTGCAGGCTGGAGAGGTAGAGGAAATTCCAGCTGAGGAAGCCGAGCACGAAACCCGCGCCCGCCCCCAGCAGCGCCACCGGCG
>Ga0075032_1000383_pt1 | contig 26950 bp, 5 predicted proteins | sample SynthPrep_1_END__FD_71386 | JGI IMG/M metagenome (GOLD analysis project Ga0075032, IMG submission 71386) | Synthetic microbial communities from Ohio, USA - SynthPrep_1_END_DS7_MetaG | ecosystem: Engineered > Bioreactor > Aerobic > Activated sludge | place: USA: Ohio, Columbus | collected 2014-04-10
CCCACACCGGGCTCGCAACAGTGCTCGATCAGGCTCTCCAGCTTGCGGCGGTAATCCTGTGCCAGGCGTTCGATGCCGTCTCGCTGGAAGACTTCACGGCTGAACGTCCAGACCAGGCTCAGCACCCCGTCGAACACCTGTCCGTTGATGCTCAGCCAGTTACCCAGCGGGGCCTGCTCACTCAACTGCGCACCGGCGCGATCGGCAGAGAAGCCGTGGCCGCCGCTGTCTTGGTCAGCCTGTTTGTCGAACTGCCCGAGATAATTGAAGGTGATGCGCGGCTGCGGCAGTTGCCGCAACGCGTCACGACAGGCCCCATCTCCCAGATAACGCAGCAGGCCGAAGCCGATGCCCTTCCCGGGCACTGCGCGCAATTGCTCCTTGATCTGCATGAGACTGCGACCCGGCTCCACCTCCGGAACCAGCCGCAGCGGATAGACACTGGTGAACCAGCCTACCGTTCGCGAAAGATCGATGTCCTCGAACAGGTCTTCGCGGCCATGGCCTTCCAGTTGAATCAGGGCGTGATCCCTGCCACTCCAGCGACAGACCGCCTGAGCCAGGGCACTGAGCAGCAGGTCGTTGATCTGGGTGCGATAGGCCGCCGGCGCGACATGGAGCAACTTGTGCGTCATCGCGGCGTCGAGCCGTATCTGCACATGCTCGGCATCGCAGAAACGCTGGGTTCCCCCAGGGTTGTCGCAGGGCAGCGTCGGGTCGGCATCGCGCAGCAGCGTCTGCCAGTAGCCCAGCTCCTGTCGCAGCGTGTCGCTGCCGGCATGCTCGACCAGGCGTGAGGCCCAGGTCTGCAGCGAGCTGGTTCTGCCAGGCAGATACAGGGGCTGCCCCGCTGCCTGCTGGCGGTAAAGGTTATCCAGGTCTTCGAGCAGAATGCGCCAGGACACACCGTCGACCACCAGGTGGTGGATCACCAGCAACAGGCGCTGACTGCCATCGGCCAGATCGACCAGCACGGCCCGCACCAACGAGCCAGCCGCGATGTCGAGACTGCGCTGCGCCTTCTCGCCCAATGCCTCCAGCGCCTCGACGCGATCCAGTTCGACCTGCCAGAGGATGTTCTCGTCAGCCCAGGCCGCCTGCACATCGTCGACCGCCCGGTAACGCGCACAGTCGCCATCGAAGGCGAGGCGCAGCGCGTCGTGGTGGATGACCAGCGCCCTCAGCGCCGGCTCCAGCACACGGCCATCCCAGACCTTGTCCCGCGCTTCGAGCAGCACGGACTGGTTCCAGTGATGGGGTTGGGGAATATCCTGTTCGAAGAACCAGCGCTGGATGGGCAACAGCGGCATCGTCCCGCTGGCCGGCCCCTGCTCCACCTGCGTCTCCTCGAGGCGCCGGGCGACCCGCGCCAGCTCCTGCACGGTCTGATGCTGGAACAGCTCCCTGGGGGTGAAACCAATGCCCCTCTGGCGAGCCCTGCTCACCAGTTGCAGCGAAACGATGGAGTCCCCCCCCAGTTCGAAGAAGTTGTCATTCAGACCGACCTGCGGCAAGCGCAGGGTGTCCTGCCAGATCAGCGCCAGTTGCTGCTCCATCTCGCTGCGCGGTGCCACGTAGTCCTGGCGCATCTCGCCGACATCGGGCTGCGGCAGCGCCTTGCGATCCAGCTTGCCGTTCGGGGTCAGCGGCATCGCCTCCAGCAACAGCAGTTGGGCGGGCACCATGTACTCCGGCAGGCTCGCCTGCAACGCCGTCTTCAAGGACTCGCGCAAACCGCGCTGCTGCTCTGCGGTCAGGGCCTCGTGCGGTACGACATACCCCACCAGTTGCTTGCCACTGGCCCCATCGCGGGCCAGCACCACCGCCTCGCGCACCGCTGGCTGCTCCAGCAGGCGGGCTTCGATTTCCCCAAGCTCGATCCTGAAGCCACGGATTTTCACCTGGTGATCCACGCGCCCCAGGTAATCGACCACGCCATCGGCGCGCGCACGGGTCAGATCGCCACTGCGGTAGACCCGCTCCCCCATGCCGAACGGATCCGGCACGAAGCGCTCGGCAGTCAGCGCCGGTCGTTCGAGGTAACCTCGCGCCACGCCCTCACCGCCCAGATACAGCTCACCAGCCAGGCCGACCGGCAGCAGGTTCAACTCGGCGTCCAGCACATAACCGCGTCGCGTGCCCAGCAACGTGCCGATGGGCGCATAGGCCGCTCCGCATGGGTCTTGCGGGCGAGCCTTCCACAGCAGGGGGGTCACCACCGTCTCGGTAGGGCCATAACCGTTGAACAGGTAGTGCGGGCGCAAGGCCCGCCAGGCCAGGTCATAACTCGCCTGTGGCACCGCATCGCCACCGAAGCAGTACACCCGCGTCGGCGGCGGGTTGCCGTCCTGCTCGGCATATTCGGCCAGTTGTTGCAGGTACACCGGCGGGAACACGGCCAGCGTGACCCGGTGCCGGTGCATCTGCGCATAGGTCTGCTCCGGCAGCCACAGGCTGTCGTCACGGATCAGCACCCGTGCACCGTTGATCAGCGGATGCATCCAGCCTTCATGAGCGCCGTCGAAGGCGAAGGACATGAAGTGCAACTCGCAGTCATCGGCGCTCGTCTCGTAGCGCTCGCCCGTGGCCTGGATATGCGACACCAGCGGCCCGTGGGACACCGCCACGCCCTTGGGCAGGCCGGTGGTACCCGAGGTGTAGATGACGTACGCCAGGTTGTCGCCATGCAGGGCCACGACCGGCGCCGTGGCCGGTCGATCCTGCCATTGTTCGTTGCGCTCGACCGCCAGGACCGGTACCCCCTCGGGCAGCGGCAGCTGATCCAGGAGGTCTTGCTGGGTCAACACCAGAGCCGCCGAGCAGTCCTTCATCATGTACAGCAGACGCTCACGCGGGTACGCCACGTCCAGCGGCACATAGGCGCCGCCAGCCTTCATAACCGCCAGGAACGCCACCATGATCTCCGCGCAGCGGCGCATGGCGATGGCCACCCGCACCTCGGGCCCCACCCCCAGCTCGATCAGACGGTGCGCCAGCCGGTTGGCCTGGGTATCCAGCTCGCCGTAACTCAGCGTCTGGTCGGCGAAGATGACGGCCACGGCATCCGGTGTCTGCGCCGCACGCTCTGCCACCCGCTGATGCACGAAACGGTCGCTCGGATAATGCACTGCGGTCTGATCCCAGCGTTGCAGAATCTGCGCCTGCTCCGCCTGGGCCAGCATCTCCAGTTCAGCCAGGCGCGCCTGCGGACGCTCGCAGAGCGACACGAGCAGATTGGCGAAATGTTCGGCTACCTGGTGAATACGTTCCTCGTCGAAATGCTGACGGTCGTAGCTGTAGTGCACTTCCAGCCGGGCACCCAGCAGCACGGCGAGCGCCAGTGGGTAGTTGGTCTGTTCGTAGTTGCCCACCTCGCCGAAGCGCAGCCCGGCCGGAGCGCCCTGCTGCAAGGCCTCGGCAACCGGGTAGTTCTCGAACACCAGCAGGCTGTCGAACAGCGACTCGTTGCCGAGCCGCGCCCAGCGTTGCACCTCGTACAGGGGGGTATGCTCGTACTCGCGCAGGGCCAGGTTGTGTGCCTGCACCTGGGCGACCCACTCGGCCACCGTCTGCTGCGCTCGCGGGCTGCCGATCACGGGCAGGGTGTTGATGAACAGACCGACCTGCTCTTCGACCCCGGCCAGCTCGGGGGGACGCCCGGCGACCGTGGCGCCGAAGCACAGGGTTTCCTGCCCGGTATAGCGTCGCAGCAGCAACAGCCAGGCAGCCTGCACCAGGGTATTGACCGTCACCCGCAAGCCACGGGCGAACTCGCCGAGGCGGCGCGTGAGAGCCGGGTCGAATACCTGACTGTACCGGGCATGCCCCGTCTGCCCCGTCACCAGCCCCGGTCGTAGCGCATGGGTCAGCCGCGTCGGGGCATCGAGCTCTGCCAGCTGGGCAGTCCAGAACGCCTCTCGGGCCTGCGGGTTCTGCCGTTGCAACCAGTCGATGTAATCGCGATAGGTTCCGCTCGGACGCTCGACCGGCACGGCGGCGTAACGCTGCAACACCTCGCCGAGCAAACGCGAGTTGCTCCAGCCATCGAGCAGGATGTGGTGGCAGGTATAGATCAGGTGATGGCGACGCTCCCCCGTGCGGATCACGGCCAGACGCAGCAACGGCTCGCCAGCCAGGTCGAAGCCCCGCGCCCGGTCGCTATCGGCCCAGCCGTCGACGCGCGCCTCCAGATCCGCCAGGCCACGCCAGTCCAGCACCACGAATGGCAGCGGCATCTGCCGGCGAATGATCTGCAAGGGTTGCGCAAGGTCGCTGAAGAACGCGGCACGCAGTACATCGTGCGCATCGACGGCGTCCTGCCAGGCACAGCGGAAGCGATCGACGTCCAGGCCCTCGACGTCCACACGCATCTGATTGACGTAGTCGCCGCCCTCTTGCTCGTACAGGCTGTGGAACAACATGCCCTGCTGCATGGGTGACAGCGGGTAGATGTCGGCGACCTGCGCCGCCGGTATCGGCAAACGATCCAGCTGGCTCTGGGTCAGGCGCGCCAACGGCACGTCGGACGGCGTCAGGCCGCGACGCCCCGGCTCGCAGCAGTGCTCGACCAGCGCGCGAAGCTCCTCGGCATACTCACTGGCGAGGCGCTCGATGGTGCGTGCGTCGAACAGCTCGCGACTGAAGCCCCAGTCCAGGCTCAACTCACCCTCGAATACGCGCCCATTGAGGTTGAGCAGACCATCCATTGGCGCGTTTTCATCCAGGCCGGCGCCGCTGCTCTCCTTCGAGGGGACGAACAGCGCACCCTCGGCATCGAAGCTCTGGTCGAACTGGCCCAGGTAGTTGAAGACGATAGCGCCCATCGGCAGGCCTTCAAGCACCCGCTTCGCCTCCATGGAACCCAGGTAGCGCAGCAGGCCATAGCCGATCCCCTTGCCGGGCACCGCACGCAGCTGTTCCTTGATCGCCTTGATGGAGTCCGCCAGTTCGGCCTGAGGCGCGAGCCGCAGCGGATACATGCTGGTGAACCAGCCGACGGTTCGGGTCAGGTCGATGTCGTCGAACAACGCTTCCCGGCCATGACCTTCGAGACGAACCAGCATGTGCGCCTGGCCGCTCCAGCGACAGATGACCCGTGCCAGGGCCGTGAGCAGCAGGTCGTTGACCTGGGTTCGGTATGCCGCCGGCGCTTCCTGCAAGAGGCGCCTGGTGCAGTCACGATCCAGCCGGGTAATGGCATAGGCCATGTGCTTGTGTTGCCGGCCCCCCTGCGCATCGATCACCGGCAGTTCATCGCTCGCATCCGCCAGTTGGGCTTGCCAGTAAGGCAGCTCGGCTTCCAGCTCCGGCGTCCGGGCATGGACGACCATACGCTCGGCCCAGGCCTTGAACGAACTGGTTCTGGCCGGCAACTCCAGCGCAAGCCCCGCCTGGCTTCGCGCATAGGCACGTTGCAGGTCGTCGAGCAGCACGCGCCAGGACACGCCATCGACGACCAGATGATGGATGACCAGCAGCAGTCGCTGGGTCGCATCGGGAAGTTCCAGCAGCACGGCGCGCAACAGCGGACCGTCGTGCAGATCCAGGCTGCATTGCGCCTGATTCGTGACGAACGCCATTTCCTGCGCATCGCGCACTGCGCGCAGCCACAACAGCTCCATGTCCTCCTGCGGGCTGGCGAACTCGGCACGCCAGCCATCGTCATGCTGCGCGAAACGCGAACGCAACGCGTCGTGATGAACCAGCAGCGCTGACAGCGCTGCCCTCAGGGGCTCGACCTGCAACGACGCGTGCGGCGTCAGCAGTATCGACTGATTCCAGTGCTGGCGCTCGGGTATCGCCTGCTCGAAGAACCACTGCTGTATCGGCGTCAGCGGCAAGCTTCCGCTAACCGGGCCCTGCTCGACGCACAGCGCCTCGACACGGCGCACCACGCCGGCCAGGCCCTGTACGGTCTGGTGCTGGAACAGCTCCCTGGGGGTGAACTGGATACCCGCCTGGCGCGCCCGGCTCACCACTTGCAGGGAGACGATGGAATCCCCGCCCAGCTCGAAGAAGTTGTCCGTCACCCCCACGCTCGGGCACTTCAGAACCTCTTGCCAGATCGAAGCCAGTTGTCGCTCCAGTTCGTTGCGCGGCGCCACATGGCCCTGCTGCAACTCGGTGATGTCCGGCTGCGGCAGGCTCTTGCGGTCCAGCTTGCCGTTGGGAGTCAGCGGCAGTGCAGCGAGGAACAGCAGATAGGTCGGCACCATGTAGTCCGGCAGCGTTTCCTTCAGCGCGGCCCGGAGCGCTTCGTGCAGCTCACGCTGACGCTGCGGCTCGATGTCCTGGGCCGGCACCACGTAACCCACCAGTTGCTTGCCGTTGGCCCCTTCGCGGGCCAGAACCACGGCCTCCTGTACCGCATCCTGCTCCAGCAGGCGCGCCTCGATCTCACCGAGCTCGATGCGAAAGCCGCGTATCTTCACCTGATGGTCGATACGCCCCAGGTACTCGATCACCCCGTCCGGGCGATAGCGAGCCAGATCTCCGGTACGGTAGAGCCGTCCCCCCTGCCGTTCGGAGAAGGGATCCGGCAGGAACTTCTCTGCCGTCAATGCCGGGCGGTTCAGGTAGCCACGGGCCAACCCCGCACCGACCATGCACAACTCACCACCCTTGCCGATACCCGTGGCTTCGCCAGTGGCGTCGATCAGGTGCACGCCACTGTTGGACAGGGGCCGGCCAATGTTGGCGCTACCGCCCGGGGCTCGCAGGGTGTAGGTGGAATAGGTGGTGTCCTCGGAGGGGCCGTAGAGGTCGTAGACCCGCTCGACGTGCCCCAACCCGTAGAGGCTCTCCACCACGCTCTGGGCCAGCGGTTCGCCGGCCAGGTTGATGACCCGCACGGACTCGGGAATCTGCCCCGCCTCGCAGAGCATGCGGATGGCAGAGGGCACCGTGTTGATCAGGCGTACCTGCTGGCGCGCCACCAGTTCGGGCAGCGCCAGCGCGTTGTCGGCCAGTATCACGAAGCCGCCGCTGGACAGGGTGACGAAAAACTCCCAGACCGAGAGGTCGAAGCAGATCGAGGTGGAGGCCAGCACACCCTGCAGATCGTCCTGACTGTATACCGAACGGGACCAGCCGATCAGAGCGGCCGCATTGCGATGCTCGATCATCACGCCCTTGGGTTTGCCGGTCGATCCCGAGGTGTAGATGCAGTACGCCAGGTTGTCCGGCGTGCTGGATGGGTCGAGGTCATGCTCCGGATAGGCGTCCAGGGCCAGATCATCGACAGCCAGCACCTGCGCCTCGCCCCCCTCGGGGAGTTGCTCGAGCAGGGCGCTCTGGGTCAGCAGCAGGCAGGCGCGACTGTCTTGCAGCATGTAGGCCTGACGCTCGCGTGGGTACTCGGGATCCAGCGGCACATAGGCACCGCCTGCCTTGAGAATGGCCAGCAACCCCACCAGCATGTCCCGTTGCCGTTGCATGGCGATGCCGACCAGGACATCCGGCCCCACACCGAGCTCGCGCAGCTTGTGTGCGAGGCGATTGGCGCGCTGATTCAACTCGCCATAGCTGTATTCCCGCTCGCCATCGATCAAGGCCAGCGCCTGCGGCGTTCTCGCCACCTGCTGCTGGAAGAGTTCGTGCAGACAGCCCTGAGGGTAAGGCGCGGCGTTGTCGTTCCACGCGTGAACAACCTGGCGCCACTCGGCCGTGTCCAGGATCGGCAGCTCGGCGATACGCTGCTGCGGGTTCGCGCAGATGGCCTCCAGCAGGTTTCGCCAATGGTCAGCCAGCCGCTGCGCGGTGGAGCGCTCGAAGAGATCGCTGGCGTAGGTGAGCGAGGCACGCAGCCCCTGCTCGGACTCGAAGGTATCCAGGGTCAGGTCGAACTGAGCCGTGCGGGTTTCGCGGGGCAGGTTTTCGACGAGCAGCCCCGGCAGCGACAGGACACTGCCCCGACTCTCGCTCTGGTGGTTGTACATCACCTGAAACAGCGGACTGTGGCTCAGATCACGCTCCGGCTGGAGCGCCTCGACCAGTTGCTCGAAAGGCAGATCCTGGTAGGCCTGAGCCTCCAGCGCCCGCTGCTTCACCTGACTCAGCAGGTCGTCGAAGCGGGTGTTCAGCTCGAAGTCCGCCTTGAGCACCTGCGTGTTGACGAAGAACCCGATCAGCCCCTCGGTTTCCCTGCGCAAGCGGTTGGCGACCGGAACGCCCACGCGAATCTCCGCCTGCCCCGAATGACGGTGCAACAGGCTCTGGAATGCCGCCAGCAGCAGCATGAAAAGCGTCACGCCGCGGCTTCTGGCCAGTTCGCGCAGGTTGCGCGTCAGCGCCTCGGAAAGCGTAATCCCCACTTCGCCCCCACGATAGCTCTGCACCGCAGGGCGTGAGCGGTCGCCAGGCAGCTCCAGCGGCGGCTGCCCGCCATCGAGCAGGCCGCACCAGTACTCCAGTTGGCGCTCACGCTCCCCCGCCTCCATGCAGCAGCGCTGCCACAAGGCATAGTCGGCATACTGAATGGGCAACGCCGCCAGGTTCGCCTCGCGCCCCTCGCTGCTGGCCGCGTACAGACGCACCAGTTCGTCGACCATGCGCCCCATGGACCAACCGTCGGCGATGATGTGGTGCAGCGTGAGCACCAGCACGTGCTCGTCCTCGGCCAGGTGCAGCAATCTGGCGCGGAGCAGCGGCCCGTGCTGGAGATCGAACAGGGTGTGGATTTCTTCCTCGATGCGCCTCTGAAGCCCCGCCTCGCGGCTGTCACCGAGAGATTCGCGAGACAGTTCGAACGGCATCTCGGCGTGGATCATCTGAACGGCCTGATCCTGCTCCTGACGAAAACAGGTGCGCAGCGTTTCGTGGCGGGCGATCAGCGCCTCGAAGCTGCGCTGCAGGACGTCGATGTCCAGCCGGCCCCTCAGCCTGAGCACCGCCGGGATGTGGTAAGCCGAACTCTCAGGCGCCATCTGCCAGAGAAACCACTGGCGCTGCTGTGCGTAGGACAGCGGCAGTACTGCCGCATCCTGACGGCAGACCGGAATCGGCAGCTGCGACAGGCTGATGTTCTTCGCGACCAGTTTCTGAAAGAAGAGCCTGCGCTGCTCCAGGGGCAGGCGCACGAAGCGCCGGGACAGGTCCATGTTCTTGTCGGGCTGCATCTCACGCTTCCTCAAGCTCGTTCATCAAATCGCGAAGTTCGTCGAAATCGGCATCGCTACTGGGCACGTAATCCGCAACGCAAGCCGCATAGGCCTCCAGGGAAACGCTCTGGAACATCAGCGCCAGCGGCAGATTCACGCCCAGTTCCTCCTGCACCCAGGCCGTGACGCGTGTGGCCAGCAGCGAGTGACCGCCCAGGTCGAAGAAGTTGTCCTTCAGCCCGATTCGCGGCAGCTTCAATACCTGCTGCCAGATGCTCGCCAACTGCCGTTCCAGCTCACTGCGCGGCGCCACGTAGCCCTGCTGCAAGTCGCCTGGCTCCGGCTGGGGCAAGACCTTGCGATCGAGCTTGCCGTTCGGCGTCAGAGGCAACGCCGGCAGGAACAGCAGATGCGCCGGCACCATGTATTGCGGCAGACAGGCACGCAGCGCCGTTTTCAATGCGTCTCGCCGGACGTTGTCCGGCTCGGCCACCACCCCCTCGGCGAGCACCACATAGCCCACCAGTTGCGGCCCGGTCAGCCCCGAATGAGCCACCACCACCGCATCGCGCACGGCTTCCTGCTCACGCAGCCGGGCTTCGATCTCGCCCAGCTCGATACGAAAGCCGCGAATCTTCACCTGATGATCCACACGCCCCAGGTAATCCACGACGCCGTCGCTGCGCCCACGGGTCAGGTCGCCACTGCGGTACAGGCGGCTGCCAGGCACACCGAACGGATCCGGCACGAAGCGCTCGGCAGTCAGTGCCGGCCGATCGAGATAGCCTCGTGCCACACCCTCCCCGCCGAGGTACAACTCCCCCGCGACGCCGACAGGCAGCGGGTTGAGATGGGCATCGAGGATGTAACCGCTGCGATTGCCCAGCAGCGTGCCGATGGGCATGTAGGCGGCGCCACAGGCGTCGGCGCGGCGCGCCTTCCACAGCAGGGGGGTGACGACGGTCTCGGTCGGGCCGTAGCCGTTGAACAGGTACTGGGGTTTCAGCGCACGCCAGGCCAGGTCATAGCTGGCCTGCGCCACGGCATCCCCGCCGAAGCAATAGACCCGCACCCGAGGCGGGTTGCCATGGCGCTCGGCATGCTCGGCCAGTTGCTGCAGATAGACCGGAGGAAAGACCCCGACCGTGACGCCATGGCGGTGCATCTCGGCATAGGTTCGCTCCGGCAGCCAGAGGCTGTCGTCACGGATCAGCACCCGCGCCCCGTTGATCAGCGGATGCATCCAGCCCTCATGCGAGCCGTCGAAGGCGAACGACATGAAGTGCAGCTCGCAGTCGTCCGGGGTCATTTCGTAGCGTTCGCCAGTGGCCACGATATGGGCGATCAACGGCCCATGGGACACCGCGACGCCTTTCGGCAACCCTGTCGATCCGGAGGTGTAGATCACGTAAGCCAGGTTGTCGCCATCCAGGGCCACCTGCGGATCGCTCGCCGGGAAATCGCACCATTGCTCCTGCCTGTCCATCGACAGGCAGGACAACCCCTCGGGAAGCGGCAATCGCTCCAGCAGATGGCTCTGGGTCAGCAGCAGGTGTGCCCGGCTGTCCTGCATCATGTACAGCAGCCGCTCCTGCGGATACTCGATGTCCAGCGGCACATAGGCGCCACCCGCCTTCAGCACGGCCAGAAACGCCACCATGATCTGCGCACTGCGCGGCATGGCGATCGCCACTCGCACTTCCGGGCCCACGCCCCGGGCGATCAGCGCATGAGCCAGGCGGTTGGCCTGGCTGTCCAGCTCGGCGAAGGTCAGCAGTCGATCATCGAACACGATGGCTGGCGCATCAGGCGCCAGACGGGCGCGCTCAGCCACGCGCTGGTGAATCAGCGGCGAGGACGGGAAGCCTGAATCGCGGCGATTCCACAACGCCTCGAGCTGCGTCCGCTCCTCGTCATCCAGAAGTTCCAGATCGACCAGGCGGCGCTGCGCGCCATCGACGAAACCTTCGAGCAGATTCAGCAGATGCCGATCCAGGCGGCTGATCCAGGCGTCGGAAAACACCTGACGGTCGTAGCTGTATTGCAGCGTCAGGCTGTCGTTGCCCCCCAACGCCACGGTCAGCGGGTAGTTGGTCTGCTCATGCGTGTCGACCGGCCCGAAGCCCAGACCGCCCGGTGCGCCCTTCTCCAGCGCCTCGGCCACGGGATAGTTCTCGAACACCAGCAGCGTGTCGAACAGCGCCTCACCGAAACCGGCCCAGCGCTGGATCTCGAACAGCGGCGTGTGCTCCTGCTCACGCAACGCCAGGCTGCGCGCCTGCACCGCCTGCAACCAGTCCACCACGCGCATTCCGGGTCGTGGCACGGAGATGACCGGCAGGGTGTTGATGAACAGGCCGACCTGCCGCTCGATCCCGACCAGCTCCACCGGACGCCCGGAGACGGTCGAGCCGAAAGCCACGGCCTCCTGTCCGGTGTAGCGCTGCAACAACAGCGACCAGGCGGCCTGAACCAGCGTATTGAGCGTCACCGCGTGTTTCTGCGCGAATGCCTTCAGCCGCGCAGTGCGTTCGCGGCTCAGTGGGTTCTGCTGCCGAGCCCTGCCCAGCGGCTCGCGCTGCCCGGCGCTGGCCTGGGCCAGCAGGGTCGGGGCCGTCAGAGGGGCCAGTTGTTCATGCCAGAAGGCCTCGCTGGCCGCTCGATCCTGCACGTGCAGCCAGGCAATGTAGTCGCGATAACGTCCGACTGGCGCTTCCATGCGCACGCCCGCGCAACGACCGAATACCTCGCCCAGCAGCTGCGCCTGGCTCCAGCCATCGAGCAGGATGTGATGATGGGTGTAGATCAGGTGATGCCGATCTTCATCCGTACGAATCAGCACCAGGCGCAACAGCGGCGCCGTGTCGAGTTCGAAGCCGCGCTGGCGCTCGAGCTCGGCCAGCTCGTCGAGGCTGTCTTCGCGCAGCCGCCAGTCATGCACGTCGAGCGGCAGCACGACGTGCCTGTGGATCAGTTGCACGGGCTGCTCCAGATCGCCCTGCCACAGGTAGCTGGCTCGCAGTATCTCGTAGCGATCCAGGACGGCCTGCCAGGCCTCTCGAAAGCGCACCGGATCGAGCCCGGTGATATCGACCCGCAACTGGTTCACGTAATGCCCGCTCGCCTGCTCGTAGAGCGAGTGGAACAGCATGCCGTGCTGCATCGGCGACAACGGATAGATGTCCTCGATCCGCGCCAGGGGCAGGCGATCCAGTTGCTCCTGGCGCAACGACGCCAGGGGAAAGTCCGAAGGCGTGGCACCGACGCCGTCGTTCTGCACGCAGTGAGCGATCAGCGCGGCCAGCTCCTGACGGTAATCCTCGACCAGTCGCCGGATGCTCGCCTCGTCGTGCCGCTCGTGGCTGAACGTCCATTGCAGGCTGAGCTGGCCGCCGTACACCTGCCCCTCGATGCTCAGCCAGTTGGCCAGCGGCGCCTGCTCGTCCTGGGCACGACCGGAGGATTGCGCAGCAGGAACGAACAGCGCCTGCTGGTCGAACTGGCGATCGAACTGCCCCAGGTAGTTGAAGGTGATGCGCGGCTGCGGCAGTGCCGCCAGTTCGGCGCGGACATCGGCATCGCCCAGGTAGCGCAGCACGCCGAAACCCAGCCCCTTGTTCGGCACTGCTCGCAACTGTTCCTTGATCGCCTTGATCGAGCCGGGCAGATCGCTCTGCGGCGTCAGCCTGACCGGGAACAGGCTGGTGAACCAGCCAACGGTGCGGGTCAGATCGATGCCATCGAACAGCTCTTCGCGGCCATGCCCCTCCAGCTGGATCAGCGCCGACTCGACACCACTCCAGCGCGTGACGACACGCGCCAGCGCGGTCAGCAACAGATCGCCCACCTGGGTGCGATAGGCGCCGGGCGCCGCCTGCAACAGGTGCCGGGTCGATTCGGCATCGAGGGTCAGCGTGACCTTCCGTTCCTGCGCGTTGCTCAGCCCGCCCTCGGGGTTGTCGCAGGGTAGATCAGCCGGCGCGCCGCTCAGGGCCTGGCGCCAGTAGTCCAGCTCGCCAGCCAGAGCACTGGCGCCGGCATGGCCCTGCAAGCGTTCGGCCCAGGCCTGGTAGGAACTGGTCTTGGCCGGCAAGGCAAAGGCTGCGCCGGCTTCCGCCTGTCTCAGCAGGCTCTGCAGGTCTTCGAGCAGGATGCGCCAGGACACACCATCGACCACCAGGTGATGAACCGCCAGCAGCAGACGCTGCGAACCATCGGCCATGTCCACCAGCATGACCCGCAGCAGCGGCCCCTCGGCCAGATCCAGGCTGCGCTGCGCCTCGTCGCAAAGACGCTCCAGGGCCTCGTCGCCATCGGCCTGGCGATGCCAGACCGGGGGCTGCACGGGCAGCGCGGCATGCACCTGCTGCCAGCCTTGCGCACTGGCCTCGAAGCGCAGACGCAGGGCATCGTGCTGTTCGATCAGCCGTGCTACCGCAGCCTCCAGCCGAGCGGCCTGCAACGGCGCACGGGGTTCGAGCAGCAACGCCTGATTCCAATGCTCGGGGCGGGTAATGTCCTGCTCGAAGAACCAGCGCTGCACCGGGGTCAACACCACGTCACCGCTGACCGCTCCCTGATCGGCGCGGGTTTCGCCGCCCACCTCGGCCACGGCGGCCAGGCTGCACACCGTCTGGTGGCGGAACAGATCCCTGGGCGTGAAGCGGATGCCTGCGGCACGAGCGCGGCTGACCACCTGGATGGAGACGATGGAGTCGCCGCCCAGTTCGAAGAAGTTGTCGTCGCGTCCGATGCACTCACGCCCCAGCACGTCTTGCCAGATGGCCGCGATGCGTTGCTCGATTTCGTTCTGCGGCGCGGCATGCCCGCTATGCGCCGTACCGGCATCGGGCCTGGGCAGCGCCTTGCGCTCCAGCTTGCCGTTGGGGCTCAGGGGCATGCGTTCCAGACTGACCCACTGCGTCGGCACCATGTAGTCGGGCAGGCTCTGCCCCAGATGCCGGGCCAGCACGTCGCGCCAGTCATCGGCTGCGCCGGCCAGCACCACATAGCCCACCAGTTGCCTGCCGTCGATGGCCAGCACCGCCGCCTCGCGCACCCACGCGTGTTCGAGCAGGCGCGCCTCGATTTCACCCAGCTCGATACGCAGGCCACGCAGCTTGACCTGATGATCGATACGCCCGGCGTACTCGATCACCCCATCGACGCGATAGCGTGCCAGATCGCCGGTACGGTACAGGCGCTCGCCGGCTGCGAACGGGCTGGCGACGAAGCGCTCGGCGGTCAGTGATGGCCGCAGGTGGTAACCCCGCGCCAGCCCCTCGCCGGCCAGGTACAGCTCGCCCAGCACACCAGCCGGTACCGGCTGCAGGTCGGCGTCGAGGATGTGGCAGGCCAGGTTGGCGATGGGCCTGCCTATCGGCACCGCATCCCTGCCCTCTTCCACGCACGTCCAGTGGGTGACGTCGATGGCCGCCTCGGTCGGCCCGTAGAGGTTGTACAGGCTCGCCTGCGGCAGCCTGGCGAACACCTGCTGCTGGGCATCGGCCGGCAGCGCTTCACCGCTGCAGACGATGCGTTTCAGGCTGGCGCAGGTGGCCACCTGCTCGTCCTGCAGGAAGGCCTGCAGCATCGAAGGCACGAAGTGCAGCGTGGTCACGCCTGCGCGCTCGATCAGCTCGACCAGCTTCGCCGGATCGCGGTGATCGCCCGGCGCCGCGACTACCAGGCGTGCACCGGTCATCAGCGGCCAGAAGAACTCCCACACCGACACGTCGAAGCTGAACGGTGTCTTCTGCAACAGCGTATCGCTGGCGTCCAGCCCATAGGCCTGCTGCATCCAGCACAATCGATTGGTCAGGGCCGCGTGACGGTTGCCGGCGCCCTTGGGTTTGCCCGTGGAGCCGGAGGTGTAGATCACGTAGGCGAGGTTCTCGCCATCCAGGATCACCTCGGGGTCGCTCTCGGCCTGGCCTTCCAGCCAGTCCTCATCCTGATCCAGGTCGATGCGTTGTACGCCGTCGGCCAGCGGCAGGTGCAGGTGCGACTGGCTCAGCAGCAGACGCACGCCACTGTCGTCGAGCATGTAGGCCAGGCGCTCGGCCGGGTACTCCGGATCCAGCGGCACGTAGGCACCGCCAGCCTTGAGAATCGCCAGCAGGCCCACGACCATCTCGATGGAGCGTTCCACCGCGATGCCCACCAGCACGTCGGGCCCTACGCCCAGTTCGATCAGCTTGTGCGCCAGGCGGTTGGCGCGTGCGTTGAGCTGCGCGTAATCGAGCGTCGTGCCGGCAAACAACAGTGCCGGCGCCTGCGGGTTGCGCGCAACCTGCGCCTCGATCAGGCGATGCACCGGGCAATCCAGCGGATACGTCACGGCGGTGGCGTTCCAGTCGCGGACGATACGCAGACGCTCGTCCTCGTCCAGCATCGACAGTTCGGCAATGCGCGCATGCGGCGCGCCGAGCATGGCGCGCCACAGGTTGCCCAGGTGGCGCGCCATGCGCTCGATGGTGCCGGCATCGAACAGGTCGTCGGCATAAGTCAGCGCGGCCTGTAGCTTGCCGCCACGCTCGTAGGTGTCCAGGGTGAGGTCGAACTGAGTGGTGCGGCTGCGCCAGTCGATCTGGCTGAAGGTGAGCCCCGCCTCCGTCTGCAATGCGGTGATATCGGCCACCTGCGGCTGGTGGTTGTACATCACCTGGAACAGCGGGTTGTGGCTCAGGCTGCGCTCCAGATTGAAGGCCTCGACCAGACGCTCGAACGGCAACTCCTGGTGATCCTGCGCGCCCAGCGTGATTTCACGGATGCGTTGCAGATACTCATCCAGACCCAGTTGCCCCTCAAGGCGCAGGCGCAGCACCTGGGTATTGACGAAGAACCCGATCAGCCCCTCGGTTTCGCTGCGCGTACGGTTGGCAATGGGCACGCCGATACGGATATCCGCCTGCCCGCTGTAACGTTGCAAGAGGATGCCGAAAGCGCCGAGCAGCAACATGAACAGGCTGATGCCATGTGCCCTGGCCAGGGCACGCAGCCCCTCGGCCAGCTCGGTATCGATGGCGAACTCATGGCGCGTGCCGCGATGGCTGGCCACTGCCGGACGGGGACGGTCGGTCGGCAAGTCCAGCGGCGTGTGCTCCTCGCCCAGGTGTGCGCGCCAGTAATCCAGTTGCCGCTCCTGCTCGCCGGCTTCCAGCCAGCGGCGTTGCCAGAGGGCATAGTCGGCGTACTGGATCGGCAATGCCGGCAATGCCACCGCAGTACCCAGGGCATGGCCGTCATACAGACGGGCCAGCTCGTCGACCAGCAGATTCATCGACCAGCCATCGGCGACGATATGGTGCAAGGTCAGCAGCAGCACATGCTCATCGTCGGCCAGGCGCAGCAGGCGAATGCGCAGCAACGGCCCCTGCTCCAGGTCGAACGGCAGCCACGACTGCCGCTCGGCCTCTTCGCGCACACGCGCCTCGCGCAGCGTTACCTCCAGCGCACTCAGTTCCTCCCGCTCGATCCGCACCTCGTCCACCCACGGCGCCAGGTACAGGCTGTCGTCATCCCGACGGCGAAATACCGTACGCAGGGTTTCATGGCGTACCACCAGATCAGCGAAGGCACGTTGCAGCGCCGCCTCGTCCAGCGCGCCGCGCAGGCGTACCGCACACGGCAGGTTATAGGCGCCACTCTGCGGCTCCAGCTGCCAGAGAAACCACATGCGTCGCTGAGCGTAGGACGGCGCGTCGCGATCCTCGGTTGCCACTGCGGCCGGGATCGGCAGCAGGGAAAAATCGACGCCCTCCTCGCGCAGGCCATCGAGAAACAGCCGGCGTTTCTCCAGCGGCAGCTCGATAAAACGACGGGCCAGCATCAGGGACTGTTGTGCATTCATCTCGTGTCATCCGTATTCGTGGGGCGTGAAGCCGGTTCGCGTCATAACCAGCAATACGAACGAGTGGAGGCTGGAATTAGCCGGCTAAATCCATGCATGGGCGCCTCGTCCCCTGAAGAACACCATCGCCATCGGGGGTTTTCCCATGTCCATCGCCAATGCAGTCCGCAACCTGGCTCGCCGCGTCGGGTTCGCCCCGCCCAGCGCCTATCGCATCTTCGACGTACGCCTGGAGCGGCGCATCGCCCTCAGCCCCGCGCTGACCCGCTTCGTCTTCAGCGGCCCGGAGGTCGGGCAGATGCGTACCCTGGCCCCGGATCAGCGCATCAAGGTGCTGCTCCCCGCCCCAGACGGCAGCCTGCCGAACCTGCCGACACAAGGTGACTGGCATGCCAACCTGCGCGCACTGGACAAGCCGCAGCGCCCGCCCATGCGCACCTACACCATCCGCGAACTGCGCGTGGAAGCTCGCGAGGTCGACGTGGAGTTCGTCCTGCATGGCGAGAGCGGCCCGGCCTCGGCGTGGGCCACCCACGCCCGCCCCGGCGACCGCGTGCAGCTGGTGGCGCCCAACGCCGCCTATCCCGGCGACCCGGGCGGTTACGAATGGCGGCCACCGGTCGACGTACGCCACGTCCTGCTGATCGGCGACGAGACGGCACTCCCCGCCATCGCCGGCATCGTCGAGCAGTTGGCCGAACGAGAGGACGCACCGGTGGTGCAGGCCTTCCTGGAAATCCCCACACAGCAGGACACCCTGGCGCTCCCCTGCGGCCCCCTGACCCGGCTGCACTGGCTACCACGCGCAGGCACCAGTGCCGGGCATGGCGACCGGATGCTCGAAGCCGCCTGCGAGCTGGCCACCCTGCCCAGCTCCGCGCCACGCGAAAACGGCCGGACACCCCTGAACCACGTGGACATCGACAAGGCGCTCCCCTGGGAGCTGGCCAGCCCTATCGATACCGCGTTCTATGCCTGGGTCGCCGGCGAGTCGGCGGCAGTGATGGCGATTCGTCGCCTGTTCGTCGGGGAGTTCGGTCTGGATCGCCGCGCCCTCAGCTTCATGGGCTATTGGCGTCACGGCAGGGTGCTGAACTAGCAGGTAACAGGCGGGGTTGCCGGGCAGCGCATCAACCGTGCTCGGCAACCTCGCCGCGAACCGCCACGCGCCTTGATGACAGGCGCTCGGTGATGACCTGCAACACACGCGACTCATGTTCGTGGATGAAGAAGTGCCCACCTTCGAACATGTCCAGAGAGAAGTCCGAAGCGGTTTCCGCCGCCCATGCCTGCAACTGCTCCAGGCTGCTCCTGTCGCGGGTGCCGCCAAGCACATGGATCGGTAACGCCAGACGCGGTGGCTGACGGTAGTGGTAGCGCCCGCACATCAGAAAATCGGCACGCAGAATCGGCAGGGTCAGGCTCATCAGTTCACGACTGGCCAGCACCTCTTCGGGGGTTCCTTGCAGCTCACGCAGTTCGGCGATCAGCTCGGTATCGCTCTTGGCCTGGGCATAGCCCTTTTCATAGTCCTCGCGACGGGTCGGTGCTGCGGTGCCGGAGGCGAACAGCATGAGCGGCGGCGGACAACCCAGCTCGCGCAGAGCATGAGCCAGCTCGAAGGCGAGCAAGGCACCCAGGCTGTGCCCGAACAGCACGTAAGGTTGGCGCACCGCCGGTAGCAGCTCTTTCGCCAGTTGCCGGGCCAGGACATGCATGTCGGTCTGCAATGGCTCACCGAAGCGGGCACCCCGCCCCGGCAACTCCAGAGGCCGAACCCTCAGCCACTGCGGCAACGTGCGCCGCCAGCGGCTGTAGACCATGGCGCTGGCACCGGAGTAAGGCAGGCAATAGAAATCCACGCTGCCCACGCTCAGCCCGCCAGCGCACCGTCACGTTCGCGAGCCACTTCATCCATCTTCCTGCGCAGGCTCAAGGGCCGCATGTCGGTCCAGACCTCTTCGATATAGGCCAGGCACTCCTTCTTGAAACCGCTCTTGCCGGCAGCACGCCAGCCGTTGGGGATTTCCTTGTAGTCCGGCCAGATCGAGTATTGCTCCTCGTGGTTGACCACCACCTGGAAGATGATGTCGTCGCGATCGAATACCGAAGTCATGCTGTTCTCCATGAAAAGAGCCCGTATGGGCGGTCACCTTCAAGACGGTTGGAGCGCGGGGAAAATTAGCCCTTGCGGCATCGCCCTCGCGAATGGCCTTGCCTTGGCCCTCTTTCGAAGCACCAGAATGGCCTTTTGAAATTCAATCGTTTACGGAGGGAGCGGAGAAAAGGGATAAAACCCGGATAACGCCGTTCCTTCTTTCAGAATCAGAGGATTGACGGGCAGAGTGACTACTTCACTGCCGTGCAGGCAGCTCGTAATAGACCTACAACGTGGAGTAACCCGCATGGCCGCTTCACTGCCGTGCAGGCAGCTCGTAATTGCCATGAACAGCCAGCACCAGGCCGGGCACGGCACGCCGGAGCGCCTGCAGGGTGCGCGGTGCGCACCAGCAACCCGCCACAGGAACAGGTGCGCACCGCGCACCCTGCGGAACTCAAGCCAGCGCTGCCGTTACCGCACGACCGAAGATCGCCGCCACCTCGTCGATCTGCTCGGCAGTGATGATCAGCGGCGGCAGGAAGCGCACCACCGCGCCATGCCGGCCACCCAGTTCGAGGATCAGCCCACGGCGCAGGCATTCGCGCTGAACGCGCGAGGCCAGTTGCCCGTCGGCGGGCGGGTGGCCCAGGGCATCCGGCGCGCCATCGGGGTCGACGATTTCGACGCCGAGCATCAACCCGAGCCCACGGATATCGCCAAGCTGCGGATACAGCCGCTGCAACTCGCGCAGATGCCCGGCCAGGCGTTCGCCCATGGCCGCCGCATGGCTGGGCATGTCCTGCTCGGCCAGGTAGCGCATCACCGCCGAACCGGCCGCCATGGCCATCTGGTTGCCACGGAAAGTGCCGGCATGGGCCCCCGGCTGCCATTTGTCCAGCCAGTCGCGATAGACCATCACCGACAGCGGCAAGCTGCCGCCGATGGCCTTGGACAGCACCACCACGTCCGGCACGATGCAGGCGTGCTCGAAGGCGAACATTCGCCCGGTGCGGGCGAAACCACTCTGGATCTCGTCGAGGATCAACGGGATGCCGGCCTTGGCGGTGATCTCTCGCAGGCCGCGCAGCCACTCCAGGTCGGCCGGGATTACCCCACCCTCGCCCTGTACCGCCTCGACCACCACCGCGGCTGGCGCCTGCACGCCACTCTCCGGGTCACTCAGGAGGTTCTCCAGGTAGTGCAGATTGGCCTGTACACCAGCCTTGCCGGACAGACCGAACGGGCAACGGTAATCGTAGGGGTAAGGCAGGAACTGCACGCCGTGCCCCAGCAAGGCACCCAGCGGCGTCTTGGCCTTGAGGTTGCCCATCAGGCTCAGCGCCCCCTGGCTCATGCCGTGGTAGCCGCCCTGGAAAGCCAGCACCGTACTGCGCCCGGTGGCGATCCGCGCCAGCTTCAGCGCTGCCTCCACCGCGTCGGTGCCGGTGGGCCCGCAGAACTGAATCCTCGCCTGCCTGGCGAAGGACTGCGGCAGGGCCGCGAACAGATCCTGGACGAAGCGATCCTTGACCGGGGTGGTGAGATCCAGGGTGTGCAACGGCAGCTCGTCCGTCAGCACCTGGCGGATCGCCTCGATCACCACCGGGTGGTTGTGCCCCAGCGCCAGGGTACCGGCGCCGGCCAGGCAGTCGATGAAGGTGCGCCCTTCCACATCTTCCACATGAATGCCACGGGCACGCCTGAGTGCCAGCGGGATACGCCGTGGATAGCTGCGCGCATTGGACTCCTGACGCGCCTGTCGCTCCAGCAGCGGCGACTCGGCGAACTCATACAGCCCTTCGGCCTCTTGCAGCGGTTGTTGCTCGATAACGCTGGCGGCGACATTCATGATGTCTCGAACCCTCGGTGATGTGGCCCTGGCCACGGCAGACGAATGACCGAAACGCATAGGGTGCATTTCGCTTGGCACTGCAATGAAAACGCAGGAGGGGCAGACGGATTTACCCTCCGGTGGTGATAACGGCCAGGGTGCGCCATGCGCACCGAACAGGCCGTTGATAACCTCGCGGTGCGCACGGCGCACCCTACCCAGAGCGCCCCTTCTCCAGCTACAGCTCTTCCAGGCGCGCCATCAGGTCGCTCAGGCGGCTGGCCTTCTGCTCGCTGATCGCGCCGTTTTCCAGCGACTCGATATGGCTCGCCAGTTCCTCCACCGTGCTGCACTCGAACATCGCGCGCAGCGGCACGTTGCGCTGCAAGGCCTTCTGCACCCGCGAGGCGATCTGCGTGGCCAGCAGCGAATGCCCGCCCAACTCGAAGAAGTTGTCGAACACCCCGACCCGCTCCAGCTTCAGCACCTCGGCCCAGATCCGTGCCAGGGTCTGCTCCAGCTCGTTGCGCGGCGCCTGGTAGGCCTGGCTCTGCGCCTGGCCGATATCCAGCACCGGCAGCGCCTTGCGGTCGAGCTTGCCGTTGGCGTTGAGCGGCATCCGCTCAAGTACCATCCAGTGCAGCGGCACCATGTAGTCAGGGAGTTCGCTGCGCAGGTGCTGCTTGATCGCCTCGAACCACTCGCCCTGCTCAACCACCAGGCTGGCTGGCGAGGCAACGGCGAAACGCTGCGCATCGGCAGGCACCAGGTAACCCACCAGGTATTTGCCGTTCGGCCCTTCCTGCACCGTCACCGCTGCCTCGCGCACATCCGCACGTTCGTGCAGGCGCGATTCGATTTCGCCCAGCTCGATACGGAAACCACGAATCTTCACCTGATGGTCGATGCGCCCGACGTACTCCAGCACGCCATCGCGTCGCCGCCGCGCCAGGTCACCGCTGCGGTACAGACGCTCGCCCGGCGCGCCGAACGGATGCGGCACGAAAGCCTGTGCGGTACGCCGTGGATCGCCAACATAGCCACGGCCCACGCCGCTACCGGCCACGCACAGTTCGCCCACCGCCCCCAGGGGCACCAGTTCGAAGGCATCGTCGGGGCTGAGCAGGTACAGCCGGTTGTTATCGGTGGGGCTGCCGATCGGCAGGTAGATGCCCTGGGTGGATGCCAGGTCGACACGGAAGAACGCCACATCGTCGGAGCATTCCGCCGGGCCATAGGCATTGACCAGGCCGACCTGCGGATAGCGCGATAGCCACTGCCGCGCCAGCTCAGGCGCCATGGCCTCTCCGGTGGGCAGCATCCAGCGCAGCCTGCCCAGTGCCTGCGGCTCTTCGGCGAACATGCCCTGAATCAGCGACGGCACGCTTTCCAGCAGGGTGATGCCCTGTTCGCGCACATGCGCCAGCAAGCCCTGCGGATCATGGGCGATGGCGTTCGGCACGATCACCACACGACCACCGAACAACGGGGCGGCGAGGAACTGCCAGACCGAAATGTCGAAGCTCTGCGAGGCGGTCTGGGCGATCACGTCACGCTCGTCCAGCGCCAGGTAGGGCACCTTGCTCAACTGGTTGTTGAGCATCCCCGCCTGCTCCACCATCACGCCCTTGGGCTGGCCGGTGGAACCGGAGGTGTAGATCACGTAGGCCAGGTTCTGCGGCCCGCTGTACACCTGCGGATCATGCTCGGGGGCCTCGCCCTGCTGGATGTCGTCCCACACCAGCAGGCGTGGGCGACCGCTACAGCCGAGCTCGTCGAACAGTGCCAGTGCCTGTTCACGGCAGGCCTGAGTGCAGACCAGCAGCGGTGTGCGGCTCAGCTCGACGATGCGGGTCAGGCGTGAAGTCGGATGCGCAGGGTCGAGCGGCAGGTAGCCGGCCCCGGCCTTGAAGCTGCCGACGATCATGCCCAGCAGATCGAGGCCGCGCTCGGCCAGCAGCGCCACCGGCTGGTCGATGCCGCCCCCGGCAGCGAGCAGGGCATGGCCGAGACGATTGGCCCTGCGGTTCAGCTCGGCGTAGCTCCACTGGTGTTCCAGGCAACTGGCGGCAATACGCTCGGGATGCGCCGCCACCTGCGCTTCGAACAGCCGCACATAGCCCTGTTCCAGTGGGTAGGCGCGCTCGCTGCGGTTGCAGTCGTCGAGCAGCAGGCGCCGCTCGCTCTCGCCCAGCAGCGGCAGTTCCGACACATCGCCATGGAAGCCCTCGGCCAGCGCCAGCAGCAGGCGCCTGAACTCGCCCAGCAGGCATTCGATGGTCGACGCCTCGAAATAGCGCTGGTCATAGGACAGGTGCAGGCCCAGGTCATCGCCCGGGTAGCAGACCACGGTCAGCGGGAAGTTGGTGTGGGTACGCCCCGAGTCGGAACTGGCATTCAGGCTCTGCGCGCGATCCAGCACCGAAACCTCCACGGGCGCGTTCTCGAACACGAACAGGCTGTCGAACAGCGGCTGGCCCTTGGGCAGTTCGCTGCTCTCCTGGATCGTCACCAGCGGCAGGTGCTCGTGCTCACGCAGCTCCAGGTTGCGTTCGAACAACCCGCTCAGCCATTCACGCACCGTGCAGCGCTGGCCGGCAGCCGGCAGGCGTACACGCAGCGGAATGCTGTTGATGAACAGGCCGACGGTACGCTGCATCTCCGGCATGCCCACCGGCCGCCCGGCCACGGTGACACCGAACAGCACGTCACGCTCGCCGCTGTAGCGGCGCAGAGTCAGCGCCCAGGCGGCCTGGGCGAAGGTATTGACGGTGAGCTGGTAGCGCTGCGCCAGTTCACGCAGGCGCGCCCCCTCGGCGGCGTCCAGACGGGTATGGCGGTCTCCCACGAGCATCCCGCCATTGTCGCCGGCATGCTCGCGCAGCAGCGGTCGATCACTGGGGATCGGCGTCTGCCGCTCGAAGCCACGCAAGGTCTCGCCCCACCAGCGGCGCGACTGCTGCAGATCCTGGCGTTGCAGCCAGGCGATGTAATCGCGATAGCGCGGCGCGGTCGGCAGGTTGGCCTCGCGCCCTTCACCGAGGGCACTGTAGATCTCGAAGAAGTCGCTCATCAGCAGGCCACGGCACCAGGCATCGATGAGGATGTGGTGATTGCTCATCATGAACCAGTAGCGCGCCGCACCCAGACGGATCAGGCGCAGGTGGAAGGGTGGCTCTTCGAGCAGTTCGAAACCGGCCTCGCGCTCGCGCTTGTGCAGGCTTTGCAGGCGCTCTTCGTGGTCGTCCTCCGGCAGCTCGCTCCAGTCGAGGCACTCGATGCGCACCCGCCCCGGCTTGTGGATCACCTGCAACATCGTCTCGCCTGCGTTCCACACGAACGACGCACGCAGCGCTTCGTGGCGCGCCACCACCGCCTGCCAGGCGGCAGCGAAACGCTCGGGGTCGAGTTCGCTGTCGATCCGGTAGCGATCCTGCATGTAGTAGATGCCGGTACCCGGTTCCAGCAGGGTGTGCAGCAGCAGCCCTTCCTGCATCGGCGTCAACGGGTAGACGTCCTCGATCTCGCTGGCTGCCACCGGCAGCGCGTCCAGTTGCGCCTGGGTGAGCTGCGCCAGCGGAAAGTCGGACGGGGTCAGGCCTCCGGCGCCGTCCTCCAGGCAATGCGCGATCAGTGCCTGCAATTCGTCGAGGTAGGCCTGCGCCAGCGCGCTCACCGTACCCTCGTCATAACGCTCGCGGCTGTACGTCCAGCGCAGCAGCAGTTCGCCGCCGTAGACCTGGCCATCGACGCTCAGCTCGTTGGGCAGTGGCCCGTGCGGGTCATGGATCGGCCCGGTGGGCTGATCCAGCGGCTGGAACAGGGCGTCGGTGAAGCTCTGGTCGAACTGGCCCAGGTAGTTGAAGGTGATCCTGGCCTGCGCCAGCGCAGCCATCGCCTCACGCAGCGCAGGGTCGGCCAGATGGCGCAGCACACCATGACCGAGCCCCTTGTGCGGCACCGCACGCAGTTGCTCCTTGATTGCCTTGATCGACTCGCCCGGTGTGGGGGCCGGGGTCAGGCGCAGCGGATAGGCACTGGTGAACCAGCCAACGCTGCGGGTCAGGTCGATGTCGTCGAACAGTGCCTCGCGGCCATGGCCTTCCAGTTGTACCAGCGCCGAGGACTGCCCCGTCCAGCGGCACATCACCCGTGCCAGGGCAGTCAGCAGCAGATCGCCGACCTGGGTGCGGTAGGCCGCCGGCGCCTGTTGCAGCAATTGCCGGGTGCGCTGCGCATCGAGGCGCAGGCTGACGCTTGCCGCCAGCGCCTCGCGGTTGCCGCCCTGAGGATGATCGCAAGGCCAGTCGCCCTGTTCGCTACCCAGCTGGGTCTGCCACCAGAGCAGTTCCTCGCGCAGCGATTCGCTGCCGGCGTAGGCCTGCAAGCGTGCCGCCCAGTCGCGCAAGGCACTGGTCTTGGCCGGCAGCGCCAGCGGCTGGCCAGCGGCGAGCTGGCGATAGACCTGCTGCAGGTCTTCCAGCAGGATGCGCCAGGACACCCCGTCCACCACCAGGTGGTGAATCGCCAGCAGCAGACGCTGCTCGCCGGCCGCGCCGGTCTCCACGAGCACCGCGCGCAGCAACGGCCCCCGTTCGAGGTCGAGGCTGCGCTGGGCCTTGTCGAACAGCGCGGCGCAGTCATCGAAAGCCTGCACCCGTTCATGCCAGAGCAGCTCCTCGTCCTGCACCGGGCGGTGGGTCGCCTGCCAGCCCTCGTCGCCACGCCGGAAACTCAGGCGCAGGGCATCGTGCTGTTCGAGCAGCCGTTGCAGCGCCGTGCGCAGCAGATCCGGGTCGAGCCGTTGCTGCGGTTGCAACAGCACGCACTGGTTCCAGTGCGCGCGGTGCGACAGCGGCAGGTCGAAGAACCAGTGCTGGATCGGCGTCAGCGCGCTGTCGCCCTGCACCGCACCCTGCTCCGCCTGGCTGGCCTGACTGTGGCGAGCCACACCGGCGAGGCTCTGCACGGTCTGGTGCTGGAACAGGTCGCGCGGGCTGAAATGGATGCCGATCTGACGAGCGCGACTGACCACCTGGATCGACAGGATCGAGTCGCCGCCCAGCTCGAAGAAGTTGTCACCGAGTCCGACCTGCTCGACATTGAGCACTTCGCGCCAGATTCCGGCCAGTTGCTGCTCCAGCAGGCTGCTTGGCGCGACGAAAGCCTGGCGGCTCTGTGCCGGGTCGGGTGCCGGCAGCGCGCGGCGGTCGAGCTTGCCGTTGGCGGTCAGCGGCAGCTCGGCGAGCAGCAGCAGATGGGTCGGCACCATGTAGTCCGGCAGTTGCTGCCTGAGATGCGCTTTCAGCGCCTCGCGCATGCCGGCCTGAGCCGTCTCGTCCTGCTCGGCCGCAGCGCTGGCGACATAGCCCACCAGTTGCCTGCCGCTCGGGCTGTCCAGCGCCAGCACCACTGCCTCGCGAACCTGGGGATGTTCCAGCAGGCGCGCCTCGATCTCACCCAGTTCGATACGGAAGCCGCGAATCTTCACCTGATGGTCGATGCGTCCTGCGTACTCCACCTGGCCATCGTCGTGCTGACGTGCCAGATCACCCGTGCGATAGAGGCGGCCCGTGCCGAAGGGATCGGGCACGAAGCGCTCGGCCGTCAGCCCTGGGCGCTGGTGATAGCCACGCGCCAGGCCGGCGCCGCCGACGTACAGCTCGCCAGTCGCACCCTGCGGCAACAGCGCCAGATCGGCATCGAGGATGTAGGCGACACGTGCACCCACCACGCTGCCGATGGGTACGCTGGCAGCGCCCTCCTCCAGTTGCTCGGGGGCCAGGCAGGCCAGCGGCATCACCACCGTCTCGGTCGGCCCGTAGGCATTGAAGAACTGCTCAGGTGTGAAGGCCTGACGAATTCGCTGCAGGTGCTCGGCGGTCAGCGCCTCGCCACCGGTGATGCACATGCGCACCGGCAACTGCCGACCCTGCCCCTGCAACCACTGGGCGAGCTGGCTGCCGTAGCTCGGCGTGAAGCCGAGCACGGTCACGCCCTGTTCGCGGATCAGCCCGCAGATGTCTTCAGCCCCCCATTGCCCCTGCGCACGCAACACCACGCGCGCG
>Ga0075032_1000400_pt1 | contig 26168 bp, 5 predicted proteins | sample SynthPrep_1_END__FD_71386 | JGI IMG/M metagenome (GOLD analysis project Ga0075032, IMG submission 71386) | Synthetic microbial communities from Ohio, USA - SynthPrep_1_END_DS7_MetaG | ecosystem: Engineered > Bioreactor > Aerobic > Activated sludge | place: USA: Ohio, Columbus | collected 2014-04-10
GAACATCCTCAACCTGGCCGATGGCATGCCCAGCGGCAGCGTCACCTTTGCCCCCAACGAGACGCAGAAGCTGGTCACCGTGTGGGTCAAGGGCGACAACCTGGCGGAAATGGACGAGACCTTCGGCATCGTCCTGCACAACCCGCCGGCCGGCGTGCAGATCATCAACGGCGAAGCCTACGGCACCATCCGCACCGACGAATCGGTGTACAGCATCGAGGCCGTCACGCCATCTACCGTCGAGGGTAACGGCACCGGCGGCGTGCAGGCCTTCATCGTCACCCGTACCGGCAACATCAGCAGCGCGGGGCAGATCGGCTACCAGATCGCCGGCTACGGCGAACTGCCGGCCGACGTCAACGACTTCGCCAGCGATCAGCCCATGAGCGGCACCGTGCAGTTCGCTGCCGGTGAAAGCAGCAAGGTCATCTACGTGCGCCTCAACGGTGATACCCAGATCGAGGGCACCGAGAGCTACACCGTGTCGCTGCAGGCGCAGGACGCCAACAGCCAGATCGACGTCGGCGCGGCGCTGGCCAGCATCGATTCGGACGACCAGGCGGTGTCCATCGTCGCGCGCAACGCGAATGTGCGTGAAGGCACCACCGGTACCACGCCGCTGGAGTTCGTGGTGACCCGTACCGGCGAGCTGTCGTTGTCCGGCACGGTGCAATGGCACGTGCAGGGCTTTGGCAACAACCCGGTGGACGCGGCCGACTTTGGCGGAACCTGGCCGTCCGGTACCGTCGAGTTCGCCCCAGGGCAGAGCAGTGCGGTGATTCGCTTCAGCGCGACCCCGGACAGTCACTACGAGCCCACCGAAGGCTTGCAGGTCGTCATCAGCAGCACCACGCCGGGCATGACCATCATTCAGGATCGTGCCAACGGCAGCCTGATCAACGATGACGCACGCCTGAGCCTCGATGGCAGCGGCCTGGTCGCTGCCGAAGGCAACAGCGACACGCCGCGTTCGCTGAACTTTACCGTGCAGCGTCAGGGCGACCTGACCCAGAGCGTCAGCGTCGACTGGCGCCTGGTGTTCGGCAACGATGCCAACTCCGCCAATGCCGCCGACTTCCTCGCCGGTACCGCTTTCAGCGGTACCCTCGAATTCGGTCGTGGCGTGCAGAGCCTGGTGGTGACGCTGCCGCTGTCGCCGGACAACCTGGTGGAACTGGATGAAACCTTCCAGGTGGTGCTGAGCAACCCCAGCCCGGGGGCGGAAATTTCCGTCGGTTCGGCCAACGGCCTGATCCGCAACGATGACGTGGTGTTCAACCTGCTGTCTCAGGCCGACAGTCTGGAAGGCAGCGGCAGCAGCCATGAACTGCGCTACGTGGTCGAGCGCAGCGGCGACCTGAGCGGCAGCGACACCATCACCTGGAGCCTTGCCCCCGGCGCCCTCAATGGTGTGGATGGCAGTGACTTCGTCGGTGGCGTGCTGCCCAGCGGCACCCTGGTGTTCGCCGCTGGCGTCGATCGTATGGAAATCGTTCTGCACATCGCCACCGATTCGCAACTGGAGTCCGACGAGAGCTTCGTGCTCAGCCTCGGTACACCGAACCCCGGTGCCACCGTGGGCAACGGCAGCATCAATGGCCTGTTGCTCAACGATGACCAGCAGTTCGCCATCCAGGCGCAGACCACCAGCGTCGCCGAAGGCGGCGACGGCCAGGTGGCCCAGCTGAATTTCCTGGTCAGCCGCACCGGCTACCTCGGCGGTATCGGCAGCGTGGCCTGGCGTGTGGTGGGCGAGGGCGGCAACCCGGTGGATGGCGCCGATTTCGTCGGCGGCGTGCTGCCGTCCGGCACGCTCGACTTCACCAGTGGCCAGACCAGCCAGACGATCACCCTGCAAGTGGCCGGCGATTACCGTCTGGAGGCCAGCGAAGGTCTGCGCGTCGAACTCTACGACCCTTCCACCGGCGCCAGCCTGGGCAACGCCTCGGCCTCGGCGACCATCAGCAACGACGACACCGGTCTGGCCATCGCCACCACCGGCAGTGGCCTGGCAGAAGGCGACAGTGGCAGCGTCATCCATGAATTTACCGTGACCCGCTCCGGCATCACCACGGGCACCACCAGCGTCGACTGGAGCCTGTCCGGTGACGTGGATGCGGCGGATTTCGTCGGTGGCGTGCTGCCGTCCGGCACCCTGATCTTCGCCCCGGGCGAGACCAGCAAGGTCATTCAGGTTGCGGTGCGTGGCGATCGCGATGTGGAGGGCGACGAGTCCTTCACCGTCACCCTGGGCAATGCCAGTGGCCATGCCGACATCCTGGTCGGCGAGGCTCAGGGCAGCATCGTTTCCGATGACATCGGCATCAGTATCCAGGCCGAGCAAGCCTCCGTGGACGAAGGCGCGACCGGCGAAACCCAGGTGCTGCGTTTTACCGTGACCCGCAGCGGCGATCTGTCCGGCCCGGTCAGCGTGACCTGGGCTGCCAGTGGCCTTCAGGCCGAGGATTTCGCCGTCGGCACCGCACTCAACGGCCTGGTGGAGTTCGCCGCCGGCGAGACCAGCAAGGTGATCGAACTGACTCTGCTCGGCGATGCGGTGCTGGAAAGTGACGAGACTCTCACGCTGACTCTGGGCAATCCGCTTTCGAACCCGGCCCATGCCCAGACCCAACTGCTCACCGACAGTGCCAGCACTCTGGTGCGCAATGACGACGTCGGTCTGTCCATCGTCGCCGACCAGGCCAGCGCCGCCGAGGGCGATGCCGGTCAGGAGCGCAGCTTCACCTTCACCGTGACCCGCAGCGGCGACCTGCGCGCCACCAGTGTCGACTGGAAAGTGGCGGTCGGGCAGGGCGTCGATGCCGCCAGTCTGGCCGACTTCGTCGCCGGCCAGGACGTGCTCGGCGGCAATGCCGGCCTGCCGTCCGGTACCGTGGCGTTCGCCGAAGGCCAGAGCAGCGTGCAGATCACCGTGCGCGTAGCCGGTGACGGCCACATCGAGCTGGACGAAAACTTCAGCGTCGAGTTGCAGGCCCGCGACGGCAACACCGAGCTGACGGTGGCCAGCGCCGAAAGCCGCATCGACAACGACGACATGGGCTTCTCCATCACCCCGCTGGCCGCCGACAAGGCCGAAGGCCACAGCGGTACCACCGCCTTCACCTTCACCGTGACCCGCGCCGGCGATCTGGGCTCGGCTGCCCTGGTGGACTGGTCGCTGTCCGGTATCGCCAATGCCGCCGACTTCGCGGCCAGCAGCGGTACCCTGAGCTTCGCCGCCGGCGAGGCGAGCTTGACCCTGACCATCCAGGTCAACGGCGACCTGCAGGTGGAGGCCGACGAAGCCTTCACCGTCACCCTGAGCAATGCTCGTCTGGAGGATGGCACGCCGCAGTCCGTGGTCGATGGCAGCGCCGATGGCGTGATCCGCAACGATGATCAGGGCTTCTCGGTGAATGCCGAGCAAGCCAGCATCAGCGAGGGCAACAGCGGCAGCAAGACGGTGGTCTACACCATCGTGCGCAGTGGCGACCTCAGTGGCAGTGCCACGGTCGACTACCAGATCACCGGCAGCAACGGTGGCGATGCAGCCGACACCATCGGCGGTCTGCCGACCGGTAGCCTGACCTTCGCCCCCGGCCAGTCCGAGCGCACGGTCAGCTTCACGTTGCGCGGCGACACCCGGGTGGAGGCCGACGAGTCCTTCACTCTGACCCTGAGCAACCCCAGCGCCGGTATCCTGATCAAGGCTAGCGACAGCACGCAGGTCACCAACGACGACACCAACTTCAGTATCAGCGCGCCGGCCGCGCAAAACGAAGGCGCAGCGGGCGATGTCGTCGAGTTCACCTTCACCGTCACCCGCAGCGGCGTGACCAGCGGTGCCGGCTCCGTGCAATGGCGCCTCGACTCGGCCAGTGGCGTCAATGCCAGCGACTTCCAGGGTAGCCAGGATGCCCTAGGCACCAACTCCGGGCTGCCCAGCGGCACGGTCAGCTTCGCTGCCGGCCAGACCAGCCAGACCATCACCATTCGCGTGCGTGGCGACAACACCGTGGAGAGCAGCGAGTCCTTGCAGGTCTCGTTGTTCAACCCGGTGGGCGGCACCATCGAAGCGGGCGAGGGTTCGGCCAGCACGCAGATTCTCAATGACGATGCCAGTTTCAGCATTGCCGCCAATGCCACCACCCAGGCCGAAGGCAACACCGGCGAGCGCGATGTGGTGTTCACCGTCACCCGCAGCGGTTCCCTGAGCGGTGCGCGTGACATGACCTGGACGCTGTCCGGCGGCCTGAACGCCAGCGACCTGGCCGTCGGCCAGGCCACCAGCGGTACGCTCAACTTCGCCGATGGGCAGGACACCGCCACCGTGACCATCCGTGTGCGCGGCGACTCCACGGTCGAAGGCGACGAGGCCGTCATCGTGACGCTCTCCAACCCTTCGGCGAACGCCAGCATCGGCACGGCCAGCGCTACCACCACCCTGACCAACGATGATGCGTCGCTGAGCATCAGTGCGCTGTCGGCGGACAAGGGCGAGGGCAACAGCGGCTACGTCGAGTTCACCTTCACCGTGACCCGCGCCGGCTACACCAGTCAGGTCAGCACGGTGGACTGGCGGGTCGACCCCAGCGTCGCCAACGCACTGAACGGCGCCGACTTCTTCGCGACCCAGGCCGCTGGCGTGGCGCGCGATGGCGATGGAATTCCCTACGGCACCGTCACCTTCGCAGCAGGGGAAACCAGCAAGACCATCACCCTGCGCGTGGCCGGCGACAGTCAACTGGAGAGCAACGAAACGTTGCGCGTGCTGCTGGAAAATGCCTCGCCAGGTAACGAAATCGCCACGGCCAGTGCCGATGGCGTGGTGCGTAATGACGATGCCGAACTGAGCATCACCGGCACCCTGACACGCAGCGAGGGCGACGCTGGCCATGGTACCGGCGCCTTCTTCGAGTACACCGTCACCCGTACCGGCAACCTGAACCAGACCAGCACGGTCGACTGGGCCGTGCAGCATGTCGATACCAACATTCTCGACTTCACCAGCGGCTCGGCGCACGTCAACCCGTCCGGTACCCTGACGTTCCTGGCGAACGAGACCACCAAGACCTTCCGCGTCTACGCCCATGGCGACACCGGCGTGGGCAGCGTCGAAGGCAACGAGCGCTTCAACGTGGTGCTGAGCAACCCCAGCGGCGGTACCTCGGTCGGCAGCAGCGGCAGCGTGCAGAGCACCATCACCAATGACGACACCCTGGTCACCATCGAGTGGGCGCAGGCGCGTCAGGCCGAGAAGATAGACGGCGAGAACACCACCTACACCATTACCCTGACCCGCAGTGGCGATACCGCCAAGGCTTCCAGCCTGAACTGGAGCCTGAGTGGCCAGGATGTCTACGATTACACCAACGGACGCTGGGAGTATTCGGCCGACGGTGCGGACTTCGTGGGCGGCACCCTGCCATCGGGTACGGTCAGCTTCGCCAGCGGCGAGACCAGCAAGACCGTGACCATCACCGTGCGTGGCGACAACGTCGTCGAGGACGACCAGTGGTTCAAGGTGCAGTTCAACAACGTCAGCGGCATCGACGAGCTGCGCGCCCCGCAGACCGGTAGCCAGAGTATCTACACCTCCGATACGACACTGCAGAACGGCACCAGCGCGACCACCGTCCACCTGTTCGGCGAGATCCAGCGTGACGAGGCCGAGTTCTACATTCAGGACACGCCCACTACCGGGCGCAATCGCTTCGAGGGCGATACCGTCGCCGATGGTGGCAGTGCTGCCGACGGTTACATCGAGCACACCTTCGCCGTCTATCGCACCATTTCCACGGCAGGCCCGGCCTGGGTCGACTGGGCGGTGCAGACCAGTGTCGGCAGCTACGCGGCGATCAGCGCCGACGATTTCTGGAATGGCACCATTCCGTCCGGCCGACTGGAGTTCGCCGATGGCGAATCGGTGAAATACGTCACCATCCGTACCAGGGTGGACGACCTCGGCGAGTATGACGAGGCTTTCCGTCTCTACCTGAACCAGGCCAGCCCGGGCAGCAGTATCCAGGCCGGTTCCACGGCCAGCCCGCCTGGTGGTGCCATCAATAACCACGTGGTGCTGCAGAACGACGACACTCGCTTCGATGTCAGCGGCGAGCGTATTGGCGAGGGTGACGAACTGGTCTTCACCATCACCCGCGCCGGCGACCAGCGTGGCAGCGATTCGGTGGATTGGCAGATCGTCCTGGGCGGTGCGGAGGCCGGCAACGAGTCCAACAACGTTCGCAACGACTGGTACAAGCTCGACCCGGCCGATCTGGACATGGACACGATCCTGGCCAACAACCCCGGCCTGTCCTGGAATGCGGCCACACGCACGCTGAGCGGAAGTTTCACCTTCCTCGATGGCGAGCTGACCAAGACCGTCACCCTCTACACCATCAACGATTCGCTGACCGAGACCTGGCGTGAAGAAGTGAAGATGGTACTGAGCAATCCGCAGAACCTCGATGGCGACATCGAGACGCCGACGGTCGGTTACAACCAGGATGGCTGGGTGCTGAACGACGAGCCGGCGGCGCTGCTTGCCGTGACCAGCAGCACCAGCGAAGTGTTCGAAGGCAACAGCGGCAGCACCAGCGTCACCTTCACCATTACCCGTACCGCACAGCCAGGCGGCAGCGTGGACTACGCCAGCAGCGTGGCCTGGCAGATCGTCGGCAACAATATCAACTGGGGTGGCAATGGCGGGGCGCAGGTCAGCAACTATGGCGGCAATGCCGCTGCGGTGACTTCGCCATACTCCAACACGACCTACGGTGTGGTGAACTTCGCGGCGGGTGAGACCAGCAAGCAGGTCACGGTGACCTTCCCGGGTGATACGGTCATCGAGTCGGACACCCTGCTGAACTTCTCGCTGATTTCGCCGAGCGATGCCTACAACCATCCGTTCATCAGTTCGCAATACCGTGACGAGTACGGCCCGACCGGCCTCGACCCGGCGCAGAGCAGTGCCAGCACCACGCTGAAGAACGACGATATCCGTCTGTGGGTCGGCTATTTCGGCAATACCGATCCGGTGGCCAGCGGCTATGAGGGGCAGCCGCTCAACTTCACCATCGTGCGCAACGGGCGCATGGATAACGAGCTGACCATCAGCTACACCCTGACCAACGGAGGCACGACCAACGCCGACTTCATCAGCCTGAGCGGCACCTTCACCCTGCCTGCCGGGCTGAGCAGCTACAACGTCTCGCTGGCCGACCTGCTCAAGGCTGACGGCATCATCGAGAACACCGAAGGTTTCACCCTGCGCCTCAATGCGCCGGCCGACAGCACCGGTTCCACCGTTCGTTTCGGCAGCGATGCCTGGACGGCGAGCAGCTCCACCAGCATGAACGTCACCGGCACCCTGCTGGAAAGCGATACGCGCTACACCGCGACACCGACCGTCGCGACTCAGAGCGAGGCCGACGTCGGCCAGACCACCACCTATTCGCTGACGGTCAACCGCACCGGCTACACCGGCTTCGGCTCGGTGAAATGGCGTGTCGAAGGTGTGGGGGCGAATCCGGCCGATGGCGCGGATTTCTCCGGTGGTGTCCTGCCCAGCGGTACGCTGACCTTCGCCGATGGCGTGATGACCGGCAACATCAACATCGTCGTGCGCGGCGATGGCCAGGTCGAGAACAACGAAGGTTTCCGCGTGGTGTTCTACGAGGAAACGCTCAACAGCGCCGGCATCGTCAACCGCACGGTAACCGGCCAGAACAGCCCCGACCTGACCATCGTCAACGATGACACCGGCATCAGCATCGCCGATGCCTCGATCACCGAGACCGATGCCAACCAGACGCTGACCTTCACCGTCACCCGCTCCGGTGTGACCACCGGCAGCTCGTCGATGACCTGGTCGTTGCTGCATGACACCACCAATGCTGCCGACTTCAGCGGTGCCACCAGTGGCAGCCTGACTTTCGCCGCGGGCGAGACGAGCAAGACCATCAGCGTCACCGTGGTTGGCGATGTCACTCCGGAGCAGGTGGAGCAGTTCCGCATCGTGCTGGGCAACCTCAGCAGCGATATCAGCGACCCGATCCGCACCTCTGCCACCGGCACCATCCGCAACGACGATGCGAGCTTCTCCATCGCCCCGTTGCAGGGGACCAGCAACGAAGGTCAGGCGCAGACCTTCGTCATCACCCGCAGCCACAGCACCGAGCAGAACCAGACCATCAACTGGCAGGTGCTGTTCAACGGTACGGCCAACAACGCCGACCTGAGCGGTCCGCTGTCCGGTTCGGTGACCTTCGCACCGGGTGAGCTGACCAAGACCATCAGCGTGCAGTCCAGTCAGGACGCCGTGGCCGAGGCCGACGAAACCTACAGCGTGCAGATCACCCTGGGGGCGGGTACCGCAGGCGATACCATTACCCAGGCCACGGCCGAAGGCACCATTGTCAACGACGATGCGGCCTTCAACATCGTCGCCGATCAGGCCGAACAGGCCGAGGGACACAGCGGCACCACCGCTTTCACCTTCACCGTGCAGCGCAGCGGCGATACCAGCGGCAGTGCCAGCGTCAACTGGCGTCTGGGCTCCCTGCAGGCGGGGCTGGCCGATTTCGCCAGCGCCGACCTGCTCGGCGACAATGGCGGGCTGCCCAGTGGCAGCCTGGTATTCGCCGACGGTGAATCGAGCAAGACCATCACCGTGCTGGTCAATGGCGATACCCTGGTGGAGGGCGACGAAGCCTTCCAGATCGTGCTGGGCAATCCGGTCGGCGCGCAGATCCAGACGGGCAGCGCCAGCAGCACCATCGTCAACGACGATGCCAGCATCAGCATCACTGCCACCGATGCCAGCAAGGCCGAAGGCAACAGCGGCACCACTGCCTTTACCTTCACCATCACCCGCAGTGGCTCGCTTGATCAGCCGAAGACCGTCGATTGGACGGTGGTCGGCAGGGGCGCGCATCCGGTCGATGGCAACGATTTCCCCTTCGGCGTGTTGCCTTCGGGCTCCCTGGTGCTGCCGGCCGGTCAGGCCAGTGTCACCCTGACCATCAACGTGCGTGGCGATGTCCTGGCCGAGCACGACGAAGGCTTCAGCGTCGTGCTGAGCAACCCGTCCAGCGGCCTGGTGATCGATCAGGCCAGCGCCGACGGCCTGATCGTCGCCGACGATGTGGTGATCGACGTGACCGCGCCGGCGGCCCAGGCCGAGGGCGATGACGGCCAGACCACCTGGTTCGACTTCGTGCTCACCCGTAGCGGCAAGCTGTCCGGCACCGAGACCATCAACTGGAGCGTGGCCGGCATCGGCGCCAACCCGGCGTCGGCCGATGACTTCCTGCAGACCAGCGGCAGCGTCACCTTCGCCGCCGGGCAGGAACAACTGACCATTCGCGTGCCGGTGCGTGGCGACTACAGCGGCGAGAGCAACGAGGACTTCCGCCTGAGCCTGAGCAGCTCCGATGGCGTGGTCTTCACCCAGGCCACGGCCGACGCCACCATCGTCAACGACGATGTTGCGCTGAGCATCGTGGCTACCGACGCTCGCCATGTCGAAGGCCACGACGGCGTGCAGACCGTCTACACCTTTACCGTCAGCCGCAGCGGCAACCTCGATCTGGCCACCAGCGTGGACTGGAGCCTGCAAGGGCTGGTCGACGCGGCCGACTTCCTCGGCGGCATACTGCCCAGCGGTACGCTGAATTTCGCCTCGGGCGATGCCAGCAGCCAGACCATCAGCATCACCGTGATCGGCGATCGTCTGGTCGAGCCCGACGAAAACTTCCAGGTGGTGCTCGCCAATGCCTCGGCCGGCTCCGACATCAAGGTCGGCAGCGCCACCGGCACCATCGTCAGCGACGACGTGCATTGGGATCTCGCGGTGGTCACCACCCCCGTGGAGGGCGACAGCGGGGCTACCGGTTACCAGTTCCTGGTCACCCGCACCGGCAGCGGCCTGGCCACCAGCCTGGCCTGGAGCGTGGCCGGCAGCGGTCTCAACCCGGCCTCGGCGGACGACTTCGTCGGTGGCCTGCTGCCGTTCGGCGAGCTGACCTTCGCCGAGGGCCAGATGAGTCAGACCATCACCGTCTGGGTGGCCGGCGACAGCCAGCTGGAGCCCGACGAAGGCTTCAGCCTCAGCCTGCAGGCGCCCGCCGACAGCCTCAGCCACAGCTTCGCCAACCAGCAGGTGGACGCCGTTATCCGCAATGATGACGACGTGTTCGCCATCACCCCGCGAGCCGCCGATGCCAGTGAAGGCACCGCGCTGACCTTCACCGTGACGCGCACCGGCAGCACCGAGGGTAGCTCCACGGTCAACTGGCGCATCAATCATGGCGACACCGACGCCAGCGATTTCATTGCCACCAGCGGCACCTTGACCTTCGCCGACGGGCAGAGCGAGATGGTGTTGAGCATCCCGGTGCGCAGCGACCGCGACGTGGAGCTGGACGAGCAATTCAGCGTCGAGCTGTACCAGCCGGGTGCCGGCAGCACCATCGATGCGAGCGCCGGCAGCGCAGCCGGAGTGATTCGCAACGATGATATCGACCTGACCCTGGCCAGCGTCGTGGCACAGGTTCACGAGGGTGACAACGGTACACCGGGGCGCCTGCACTTCACCGTCACCCGCAGTGGCGATACCCGTGGCGAGACTTCGGTCGACTGGCAGGTGCACGCCGGCTCGGCCAGCGCAGCCGACTTCCCGGGCGGCGTGCTGCCGTCCGGTTCCGTGGTGTTCGCCGCTGGCGAAACCCACAAGGACATCTACATCGATGTGCTCGGCGACGGTTTCGACGAGGGCGACGAGCAGTTCACCCTGCACCTGTCCAACCCGACCGGCAACACCGATATCGTCGGCAACGACCAGGTCGGCACCATCGTCAATGACGACGACAGCCTGGCCCTGAGCGTGGTGACCCGCGAGCTGGTGGAAGGTGACAGCGGTCTGACCCTGTTCACCTTCCGCATCGACCGTACCGGCAGCAGCGTCGGTACCGCCAGCGTCGACTGGCGTGCCGCCGGCATCGGCCCGCATCCGTTGAGCGATGCCGAGTTCGAAGCGCTGAGCGGTACCGTGCACTTCGCCGACGGCGAGACCAGCAAGACCTTCACCGTCGCGGTACGCGGCGACGAGCTGGGCGAGGAGGACGAGAGTTTCGCCGTGCAGTTGGAGAACCCCAGCTACGGCTCCACCATCACCACCGGCCCGGTCAGCGCCGTGGTACTCAACGACGATCCGGTGCTGTGGATCAGCGCCGACGCCGCTACGGTGGTGGAGGGCAGCGATGGCCTGCAGACCCCGGTGACCTTCACCGTTACCCGGGGCGGTGACCTGTCCGGCCCGGCCAGCGTGCTCTGGGAGGTGGTGCCGTCGGGCGCCAACCCGGTCAATGCCGAGGACTTCGGCGGCATCTACGTCAGCGGCGTGGTCGCCTTCGGTGTCGGCGAAACCAGCAAGACCATCACCGTCTGGGTGGACGCCGACACCCTTGGCGAGCAGGACGAGACCTTCTCCGTGGTGCTCAGTGACGCCGAAGGCGCCACCACCCTCACCGGCGAGGCCAGTGTCACCATCCTCAACGATGACCGTGGCCTGAGCATCGCCGCCCTGGGCAGCGACAGCCAGCGCGAGGGCGACACGGGTGACGTGACCGAGTTCGTCTACCGCGTGGAGCGCGTCGGCGACAGCACCGGCAGCGTCAGCGTCGACTGGTCGCTGCGCGGCAGCGGCACCTATCCGGCCAACGCCGGCAGCTTCATCGGTGGTGTGCTGCCTTCCGGTTCGCTGGTGTTCGCCGATGGCGAAACCCACAAGGACATCGTCATCCGCGTGCAGGGCGACGACATCCTCGGCCCGAATCAGGGCTTCGAAGTGGTGCTCAGCGACCCGCAGGGCATCGAGCTGATCAACGACAGGGCCAGCGGCACCATCCTCAACGACGACAATCAGTTCGCCATCCGTGTGGTCGACAGCGTACTGGCCGAAGGCAACGGCGGTGCCACCACGGTGTTCCGCTTCACCGTCACCCGCAGTGGTGACACGGCATCGTCGGCCAGCATCGACTGGTCGGTGGCCGGCAGTGGCGCAGCCCCTGCCGATGGCGCCGACTTCGTCGGGGGCGTGCTGCCCACCGGCACCCTGCATTTTGCCGCCGGCGAGACCAGCAAGGTGCTGGAGATCGCTGTCAACGGCGACGACCTGGGCGAGTCCGACGAACAGTTCACCGTACAGCTCTCCAGCAGTGGTGGCGGCAGCAGCGTCAACCCGCTGCAAGGCAGTGCGCGGGCTACCATCCAGAGCGACGACGTCGCCCTGACCGTGCTGGCGCTGGACAACAGTCGTCTGGAAGGTGCCCCGGGTACTACCACGCCGCTGACCTACCGCATCCTGCGGGCGGGGCCGGACGATGCTGCGCTGACCATCAGCTACAGCATCGTCGGCGCGGTGGACGCCGACGACTTCACCCTCCCGCTCACCGGCACCATCACCCTGGCCGCTGGCGTGTCGGAGATGATCTTCAGCCTGCCGATCCGTGGCGATTCGCTGCGCGAGGGTGACGAGTCGTTCAACCTGACCTTCACTCACCCGGCCATCGCCGGTGGTGCCACCACCCTCGGCGGTACCATCCGCGATGACGACCTGGGTCTGGCCATCAGCGGCCCAGACAGCCTGGTGGAGGGCGACAGCGGCATGCAGACGGTGACCTACCAGGTGACCCGCAACCCCACCTCCAGCGCCGAGACCTTCTACTGGAGCATCGCTCCGGGTGCGGGGCAGGGCGTGGACGGCGACGACTTCGGCGGCACTCTGTCGTCGGGCAGCGTTACCTTCGCCGCCGGCAGCACCACCGCCAGCTTCAGCTTCCAGATCAGCGGTGACCGTGCGGTTGAGGTCGATGAGCTGATGTCCATCGTGCTGCGCGCCACGGCCAACAGTCCTTATGTGCTGATCAGCAAGGACGTGGTGTTGCGCAATGACGACCAGGCCGGTGCCGGCGACGATCTGCTCACCGGTACTGCCGGCGCGGACAGCCTGTCCGGCCTGGGCGGCAACGACCGGCTGTTCGGCGGCGCCGGCAGCGATGTGCTCGATGGCGGGGATGGCGACGACCTGCTGGTCGGTGGCGCCGGTGCCGACGTACTGATCGGTGGGGCGGGGGCGGATCGCTTCCACTACACCTCACCGGCCGACGGCATGGACGCGATTCTCGACTTCCAGGCCGGTGTCGATCACCTGACCTTCGACCCGACGGCCTTCGGTGGCCTGAACGGCCTGACCTCGGTCTCGCAAGCCTTCACCGGCGACATCATGCAGACCCTGGCGCAACTGGCGGGGCAGGGCAATGCCGACGTTTACCGGGTCAGCTTCGCGCCGGGGCAGTTCCAGTTCGGCACGGGCAGCAATGGCCACCTGGACGAACTGGAGGCGGCGATCACAGGCAACGGGCAGCACAGTGGTGCGGCTTTCTTCCTGATCTCCAATGGCGACGTCACGCGTTTGTATTACGATGCCGACACCTCCAGCGGTACCGATGGCAGTGGCCTGGTGGCGCTCGCCGAGCTGGCCAACCAGCCCGACGCGCATAGCCTGCCGCAGGACATCATCCAGCCTTACACGGTGTAACCCGTTCCCCTGCGCGGCGACGCGCAGGGGGCTTTTCCGAGTGTCACGATGAACGAGTTTTTCCGCCGAATCGCCCTGCAACCCAGGCTGCGCCTGGAACTGTGGCTGTCCTCGCTGTTGATCAATCTGCTCGGTCTGGCCAGCTCGCTGTACAGCATCCATGTCCTCAACCGTTACCTGGCGCTGGGTGTCGATGCCACCCTGGTCACCCTGACCCTCGGCGCCGTCATGGCGGTGGGCTTCGAGGTACTGCTGCGCAATGCGCGTCTGCGCGTGGCGCAATGGTTGTGCGCACGGGCTGACGCGGAGCTGGGCGAGACCCTGTTCGAAGGCAGCGTGCGCGGGCAGTACGCCCTGGTGGAGCAACTGCCGCACACGGCGCGGCGGGAAATTCTCTCGGGGCAGAGCACGGTGCAGCAGTGCTTCGGTGCGCCCAACCTGGTGACCCTGCTGGATACACCGTTCGCCTTCGTGTTCGTCGTGGTGCTGGGCATGCTCAGCCCGTTCCTGGCCTGTATGACCCTGCTGGTGATGGCGGGCGTCGCGCTGGTATCGCTGCTCGCACAGCGCCGCCTGCGCGAGCCGATGGAGGCGCAGAGCCGCATCGCCCTGCAGATGGCCGGCTACCAGCACAATCTCACCGCCGGTGGTGAGATGGTGCGGGCGTTCTCCGCCGCCGATGCGCTGAAGGAAAAGTGGCGTGCCTGTGCCGACGATCAGGCCGAGCAGCGTGCGCAGCTCAACCGCCTGCAAAACACCATGCAGAACGCCAGCTACGCCGGCACCCTGATCCTCAGCATGGTGATCATGGGGCTGGGCGCGCGCGAGGTGCTGGCCGGCAACCTCGATGTCGGCTCGCTGATCGGTTGCAACATCCTCGCCAGCAGGGCCCTGGCGGCGCTGACCCGCGCGCTCGGCCTGGGCGAGCAGATCGGCCGTGGCCAGCGCGCGCTGGAGCTGGCGCGCCAGCTGTGCGCCATTCCCCGCGAACGCGCCGAGGGCGTGCGCCTGGGGCAGACCCGCGGCAGTCTGCGTTTCGAGGACATGGCCTTCGGCTACCCGAAGCAGGCGGTGCCGGTTCTCGAGCACTTCGAGCACTCGCTGGAAGCCGGCAAGGTGCTGGCCTTCACCGGTGCCAATGGCAGTGGCAAGACCACCCTGGCGCGCCTGCTGGTCGGGCTGCTGGAACCCAGCCGTGGTCACCTGCTGGTGGACGGCATGGATTTGCGTCAGGCCGACCCGCAGTGGTGGCGCCGCCAGGTCGCCTACCTGCCGCAGGAACCGCAGTTCTTCGACGGAACCCTGCGTGAAAATCTCTGCGTGCTGGCGCCTGAAACCCCTGATGCACGGGTGCTGGAATTGTGCCGCGAACTGGCGGTAGGGGCCTTCGTCGAGGGCGGCGCGGAAGGTCTGGGGTTGGTGGTGCGCAACGGTGGCGGCAGCATCCCCCTGGGTATCCGTCGGCGCCTGGCGCTGGTGCGCGCGGTGCTCGGCGGTGGTCAACTGGTGGTGCTGGACGATCCCACCGAAGGTGTCGACGCCGAAGGCTGCAAGGCCATCGCGGCCTTGCTCAGCCGCCTGGTACGCGAAGGGCGCACGCTGGTGGTGATGAGCAACGAAGCCTTCATCCTGGGCGCTGCCGACACGGTGATCGACCTCAATCACAAGCCGGTACCGCGTGTGTTGCGAGATGGCAAACCTGCACGCGAAGGAGTCCAGCATGGCTGAGCAAGGCATGCCGATGAATGACGCACCTGGCCGCCTTGGTCGCATCGCTGAGCGGATATTGGGTGCCTTCGAGAACCATCCGTTGCTGAGTCGCGTGGCCGGTTTGTTCCTGCCCGGCAAGACCGACCCGGCACTGCCAGGTGACGAACTGCTGGGCAGCCGCCTGACCATTCGCCTGCTGGCGCTGATGCTGGGGGCCATGCTGCTGTGGTCGCTGTTCTTCCCGCTGGACATCGCCAGCCATTCCACTGGCGAAGTCACCTCGATGGGCCAGACCAAGCTTGTGCAGCACCTGGAAGGCGGCATCGTGCGGCGCATCCTGGTACGCGAAGGGCAGCGTGTGGCCGCCGGAGAGCCACTGGCGGAAATCGAGCGTGTCGCCATGATGTCCGAGGGGCGCGAGACCGAGGCGCTGCTGGCGGCGCTGCGCATCCGTGCGCTGCGCCTGGAAGCCCAGCTGGCCGGTGCCGACGACATGAGCGTGCCCGAGGAGCTGGCGCGTGATTTCCCCGAGCAGGTCAAGGTCAACCGTGACCTGTTCGTCGCGCAGAAGAGCCGTCTGGACAGCCGCTCCGAGGAACAGCAGCAGAAGATCCAGCAGCGTCGTGCCGAGGAAAAGGAACTCAAGGCGCGCATCGGCCACGTCAGCTCCAAGCTCAAGCTGCTGCGCGAACAGATCGCCATCAGCCAGAAGCTCATGAGCGAAGGCCTGGCCAACCGCTACGAGCACCTGGAGCTGCTCAAGGACGAACAACAACTGCGCGGCACCCTGCAGGAGACCGAAGCCTCCCTGAGCCGCGTCTATGCGGCGCTGAAGCAGGAGCAGGCAGCTCTCACCAGCCTGGACTCGGGCGGCAACGAGGAGTTGCAGAAGGAACTGGCCGAAGTGCGCCGGCAGATCACCGAACTGCAGGAGCGCCTGACCAAGTTCTCCGACAGCCGCGAGCGCCAGGTGGTGCGCTCGCCCATCGAAGGCGTGGTCATGACCCTGCAGGTGGTGACCGAGGGTGGCGTGATCCAGCCCGGCGGCACTCTGATGACTCTGGTGCCGGCGGACGAGCCGCTGATGATCGAGACCCGCCTGCCGGTTGGTGACATCGGCATGGTCACCCCCGGCCAGCAGGCCCGTATCCAGCTGGTGTCATCCATCGCCCGGGGCTTCCAGCCCATCGACGGCGAAGTCGTGGACATCAGCCCGGACTCGGTGCTCGACGAACAGCGCATACCGTACTTCCGCGTGCGCATCCGTCCGGCTCAGGAGGCCTTCGTCCATTCCGGGGCGCGTTATCCGCTGCTGCCGGGCGTACCGGTGAGCGTCGCCATCCTCACCGGCGAGCGCTCGCTGTTCAACTACATCGCCGGGCCGCTCACCGACGGCATGAACCGTTCCTTCAGCGAGCCCTGATCGAGCGAGCGTTTGCCGGAGCGTCTTTCGATTTCATGCTTCGGCGAAACGCTCGACCAGCCAGTCGACGAAGACCCTGACCCGCTTCGACAGAATGCGGTTGCGCGGATAGAACACCGCGCCAGTGGCGAGCGTGGGCCGGTCTGATGCGAAAGCGCTGCGACACTGCGATGGATGACGCACCTTGTCGCCAAATGCTGGCAAACTTGCGCTTCGTTTTTCGACAGGAGTCAGTCGATGTCCGCCAGCCCGGAGCTGTCCCCCGGCCTCATCGTCATTCATGGCAATCACCTCGAAGAGCTGCGGGCTCTGGCGGTGCAGTGGATGCGGCGTTATCCGCTGCGGCCGCTGGAAAACGAAGTGCTGCTGGTGCAGAGCAACGGTATCGCCCAGTGGCTCAAGCTGGCGCTGGCCGAGCGTGACGGCTGTGGCATCGCTGCGGCGCTGGACGTCGACCTGCCGGCGCGCTTTCTCTGGCAGGCGTACCGCAATGTGCTGGGCAAGGAGGCGATTCCGCAACAGTCACCGCTGGACAAGGCGCCGCTGACCTGGCGCCTGATGCGGCTGTTGCCCGGCCTGCTGGCCGAGGAGGCGTTCGCCCCCTTGCGCCGCTTTCTCGCCGACGACCAGGATCTGCGCAAGCGTCACCAGTTGGCCGAGCGCCTGGCCGACCTGTTCGACCAGTATCAGGTCTACCGCGCCGACTGGCTGGCGGACTGGGCCGCCGGGCATGATCGCCTGCGTACCTCGCGGGGCGGCGAACTGCTGCTGGAAGGCGATTCCCGCTGGCAACCGGCGTTGTGGCGTGCCTTGCTGGCAGACGTCGGTGAACAGCACCTGGCAGAGAGCCGCGCCGGTGTGCATCCGCGTTTCGTCGCCCGCATGGGCGAACTGGATGCAGCGCCACCCGGACTGCCCAGGCGCATAATCGTTTTCGGTATTTCCTCGTTGCCGGCCCAGGTGCTGGAAGCGCTGGCGGCCATGGCGCGCTTCAGCCAGGTCATGCTCTACGTGCACAACCCCTGTCAGCATCACTGGGGCGATATCGTCGAAGACAAGGATCTGCTGCGCCACGAGTATCGCCGCCAGCAGCGCAAGGGCGGGGCACGCGGGCAGGCCAGCCTGTTCGAGCAGCAGGACATGCACCAGCACGGACAGCCGTTGCTGGCCGCCTGGGGCAAACAGGGGCGTGATTACATCAACCTGCTGGATCGGTACGACGAGCCGCAGCGCTACCGCGAGCAGTTCGAGCGCATCGACCTGTTCAGCCCGGCCGACGAGGGCAGCCTGCTCGGCCAGTTGCAGAACGATATTCTCGACCTGCGTCCCCTGGCGGAAACGCGCAGCGTCTGGCCGGCGGTCGATCCGTCGGGTGATCGCTCGCTGCGCTTTCATGTCGCCCACAGCGCCCAGCGCGAGGTCGAGGTGCTGCATGACCAGTTGCTGGCCAGCTTCAGCGAGGACGCCACGCTGCGGCCGCGTGACGTGATCGTCATGGTGCCGGACGTCAATGCCTACGCACCGCATATCCAGGCCGTGTTCGGCCAGTTCGCCAGCGACGACCCGCGTTTCATTCCTTTCACCCTGGCCGACCAGGGGCTGCGCGGCAAGGAACCGATGGTCATCGCGCTGGAACACCTGCTGCGCCTGCCGGATAGCCGCTTCAGCGTCAGCGAGATTCTCGACCTGCTGGATGTCGCCGCGCTGCGTCAGCGTTTCGCCATCGCCGAGGATCAGCTGCCCACCCTGCGCCGCTGGCTGGAGGGTGCCGGTGTGCGCTGGGGGCTGGACGCGACCCAGCGGCAATCGCTCGGCCTCGGCGAGAACCTGGAGCAGAACACCTGGCGCTTCGGTCTGCGGCGCATGTTGCTGGGCTATGCGGTGGGCACGGCTGACGCCTTTGCCGGTATCGAGCCGTATGACGAGATCGGCGGGCTGGATGCCGCCCTGATCGGCCCGGTGACACGCCTGCTGGAAAGCCTCGAACGACACCTTGAGCAATTGCGCGAGCCGGCCATGCCGGTGCAGTGGGGCGAGCGCCTGCGTGGCTTGCTGGACGGTTTCTTCGTGCCGCAGAACGATCGCGAAGAGGTGCTGATTACCCAGTTGCTCGATGCTCTGGATGCCTGGCTCGAGTTGTGCGAGGCCGCGACGCTGGAAGAGGCGCTGCCCTTGCCCGTGGTGCGTGAGGCCTGGCTTGGTAGGCTCGATCAGGGGCGGCTGAGTCAGCGTTTTCTCGCCGGTGCAGTGAATTTCTGCACCCTGATGCCGATGCGCGCAATTCCGTTTCGCCAGGTCTGCCTGCTGGGCATGAACGATGGCGACTATCCGCGCAGCCAGGCCCCGCTGGATTTCGACCTGATGGCCGGTGATTACCGCCCCGGTGACCGTTCACGCCGTGAGGATGACCGCTACCTGCTGCTGGAAGCACTGCTGGCCGCGCGTGATCGTCTCTATATCAGTTGGGTGGGGCGCAGCATCCGCGACAACAGCGAGCGGCCGCCGTCCGTGCTGATCGGCCAGTTGCGTGACCACCTCGCCAGTGCCTGGGCGCTGGCCGGTGACGGCGATCTGCTGCACGGCCTGACCACCGAGCACCCGCTGCAACCGTTCAGCCGCCGTTATTTCGATAGCAAGGGGCCGCTGTTCAGCTATGCCCATGAGTGGGCAGCCCTGCATGGGCAGGCCGGGGTCGCCGAGCGTGCTGCGCAACTGCCGGCCTGGGAGGAAGGGCAGCAGCTCACGCCCGAGCTGTTGCAGTCGTTCCTGCGTGATCCGGTGAAGTGCTTCTTCACCCGTCGTCTCAAGGTGTTCCTCGACGAGGAGGAACAGGCGCAACTCGACAGCGAACCGTTCGCTCTCGACGGTCTGCAGCGCTACCAGTTGCAGGAAACGCTGCTCAAGGCGGCGGTCGCGGCCGAAGGCGACAGCGACGAGGCGCTGAGGTCGGCAGCCGACCGTCTGCAACGCAGTGGCGTCCTGCCACTGGCGGGTTTCGGCGAGCAGTATCGCAACGCTTTGCTGGAGCCACTGCCGGCGCAGTTGCGGCGTTACCAGGGGCTCTGCCTGTGCTGGCCGACCCTGCTGGAGTCGCCGCAGCGCCTGACGTTCGCCGCAGCCGGCGTGCAGCTCGACGGCTGGCTCGCCGGGTTGCGGCAGAAGGCCGATGGCAGCCTGGCGCGCCTGGAGCTGTTGCCGGGGGCGCTGCACAAGGACAAACGCTGGAAGTGGCATCGTCTGCTACGGCCCTATGCGCTGCACGTTGTCGCTGCGGCCTGCGGTGTGCCGCTGACCACCCTGCTGGTTGGCGAGGATCGCAGCCTGGCATTCGACCCTCTGCAAGCCGAGCAGGCTGCTGCCGTGCTGAACAACTGGCTGGAGGCCTGGCGTGCCGGCATGCAGGCACCCTTGCCGGTTGCCCTGAAAACCTCGCTGGCCTGGTTGCAGGACAACGACGAGGAGAAGGCGCGCAGCGTCTACGAGGGTGGCTATAACCTCAAGGGGGAAGTCCGGGGTAGCGCCAGCCTGGCCCGGCAGTTTGCCGACTATGCCGCGCTTACCGCAGATGGCCGGTTTCCGGCATGCAGCGAGCAGCTCTACCAGCCGCTGCTCGACAGCCATCCTCAGGTGCTCGAGGAGAACGCAGCATGAGTCGGCAACAGCGACCCCTGGCCCTGACCTTCCCGCTGCACGGCAGCCGCCTGATCGAGGCCAGCGCCGGTACGGGCAAGACCTTCACCATTTCCGCGCTCTACCTGCGCTTGATCCTCGGTCATGGCGACGCCGCCGCGTTTCGCGAGGCCCTGTTGCCGCCACAGATTCTGGTGGTGACCTTCACCGATGCGGCCACCCGCGAGTTGCGTGATCGAATTCGTGCACGTCTGGTGCAGGCCGCGACCGTGTTTCGTGGCGATGCCCAGGGTGACGACCTGCTGAGAGCGCTTCGTGATGATTTCACGCCGAACCAGTGGGACGAGTGTGCCCGCCGCCTGGAGCTGGCGGCGCAATGGATGGACGAGGCCGCCGTGTCCACCATTCATGGCTGGTGCCAGCGCATGCTGCGCGAGCATGCCTTCGACAGCGGCAGCCTGTTCAGCCAGACCCTGGAAACCGACCACAGCGAGCTGCTGGCCGAGGTGGTACGCGACTACTGGCGCCATCATTGTTATCCGCTGCACGATGCGCCGCTGCAATGGGTGGCAAGCGTCTGGGGTACCCCTGCCGGCCTTGGCACCCGGCTGCGTCCCCTGCTGAGCGAGGAGAGCGAAGGCGCGACGCAGAGCTTGGGCGAGTTGCTCGAGGGGGCGTTGCGCCAACGTCAACGACTGCTGGCCGGGCTCAAGGCGCCCTGGAATCAATGGGCGCAGGAGCTGGAACTTCTGCTTGACGCGGCCAGGGATGCGAAAGCCTTCAATGGCAGCAAGCTCAAGCAGCCGGACTACAAACGCTGGTGCAGCAAGCTCAGGGAGTGGGCACTGAGTGACGAGGCGACCCTGGATATCGGCAAGGGATTCGAGCGCCTGACGCCCGAAGGGCTTGCGGAGGTCTGGAAGGCCGAGCCACCGCAGCATCCCGCGTTGCAGGCCATGGCGCAGCTCGAGGCGCAGCTCGATGCCTTGCCTGATCCCGCCGATGCGGCCTTGCGTCATGCCGCGGCCTGGGTACGTCAGCGCTTCGACCGGGAGAAACGCCAGCGTGCGGAAATGGGCTTCGACGACATGCTCGTGCGTCTGGATGCGGCCCTGCAAGGCAGCAACGGTGCGCGCCTGGCCGAGGTGATTCGCCGGCAGTTCCCGGTGGCGCTGATCGACGAGTTCCAGGACACCGACCCGCTACAATACCGCATCTTCGACACGCTCTACGAAGTCGAGGCCAACCGCGATGACTGCGGCCTGTTCATGATCGGCGACCCCAAACAGGCCATTTATTCCTTCCGTGGTGCCGATATCCATACCTATCTGCGCGCACGGCGGGCGACGGCGGGCCGGCACTACAACCTGGAGAAGAACTTCCGCTCCAGCCAGGCCATGGTCGATGCCGTCAACGGCGTTTTCCTGCGTGCCGAGCAGCGTGATGGCGGCGAAGGGGCTTTTCTGCTGCGCGACGATCTGCCTTTCATTGAGGTGGGCGCGCAGGGCCGGCGCGAGGTCTGGAGCGTCGAGGGGCAGGCGCAGACCGCTCTGACGGTGTGGCAACTGGCGAGCGACGAGCCGCTTGCCAGGGGGGCCTATCTGGAGGCCATGGCCGCCGGGGCGGCCAGCGAGATCGTGCGTCTGCTGGAACTGGGTCAGCGCGGGCAGGCGGGCTTCAGCAAGGACGATGAGCTGAAAGGCTTGCAGCCCAGCGACATCGCGGTACTGGTGCGCGACTTCAACGAGGCGCAGGCCATTCGCGGCGAGCTGGCCGCACGAGGCGTGCGCAGCGTCTACCTGTCCGACAAGGATTCGGTGTTCGCCGCCCAGGAGGCGCGTGACCTGCTGCTGTGGCTGCGCGCCTGCGCCGAGCCTGATCAGGATCGCCCGCTGCGTGCGGCACTGGCCAGCGCCACGTTGGGGCTGGCGTTGGCCGAACTGGAGCAACTCAACCTCGACGAGCGCACCTGGGAGCGCCGGGTCATGCAGTTCCGCGATTACCGCCAGTGCTGGCAGCGCCAGGGGGTGCTGCCGATGCTGCGCCAGTTGCTGCAGGATTTCGAGCTACCGCAGCGACTCATGGGGCGTGACGATGGCGAGCGGGTACTGACCAATCTGCTGCACCTGGCCGAGCTGCTGCAACAGGCCGCTGCCGAGCTCGATGGTGAACTGGCGCTGATTCGCCACCTGGGGGAGTTGCTGGCCGGTGAGGGGCAGGCTGCCGACGAGCAGGTAATGCGCCTGGAAAGTGACGAGGCGCTGGTGCGCGTGGTGACCATCCACAAATCCAAGGGCCTGGAATATCCCCTGGTGTTCCTGCCATTCATCTGCGCCTTTCGCCCGGTGGATGACAAGAAACCGTTGCAGATTCATGACGGCGAACGTCGCCGGCTGGTGCTCAAGGCTGATGAAGACAGCCTGGCGCGCGCCGAGCGCGAACGTCTGGGCGAAGACCTGCGCCTGCTCTATGTGGCACTGACCCGTGCCCGGCATGCCTGCTGGCTGGGGGTGGCGGATCTGAAGATCGGCAATGGCAAGAAGTCGCGTCTGCACGAATCGGCCCTGGGCTATCTGCTCGGCGGGGGCTTGCCGCTGGCGGCCAGCAGCGAACTCGCGGGTTGGCTCGCGCCGTTCGCTGCCGGACTCGATAGCGCCGTGGCGCCGCTGCCACCTGCCAGTGAGCAGCGTTATCGCATGATCGACGAGGGGCAGTTCGAGGCGCATTGGCGCACACCGTCACGGCGTGCTGCCGAACACTGGTGGATCGCCTCCTACAGTGCGTTGCGCCTGGACGAGGATGCGCCCAGCCAGGCCAGCCGCCACGAAGACGCCGCACCGGACAGCCCGGCGATGCAGAACGTCTCCGACGACGAGAGTCCGCTGCTGGCTCTGGCGCCGCTGCCGGCGTCCGCTCAGGGGCTGCATCGCTTCCCGCGCGGGCCCAACCCCGGGACCTTCCTGCACGGCCTGCTGGAAATGGCGGCGCAGGAGGGGTTCGCGACCCTGGCGCAGGATCCGCCGAGGCTGCGCGAAGCGCTGGCCAGTCGCTGTCAGCGCCGCAGTCTGGAAGGCTGGATCGATGCGTTGCAGCAGTGGCTGCTGGCGCTGCTGACCCAGCCGCTGACACTGGAGGGCACGGACAGCGTCGTGCTGGCGCAACTGACGCACTATCAGGCCGAACTGGAGTTCTGGTTCGAGGCCCGTGGGGTGGACGTCAGGCTGCTGGATCAGTGGGTGCAGCAGTACGAGTTGTCGGGTATCGCCAGGCAGCCGCTGCGTGCCGACACCCTCAACGGCATGTTCAAGGGATTCATCGATCTGGTATTCGAACATCAGGGGCGTTACTACGTGGCGGATTACAAATCCAACTGGCTCGGCAGCGACGACAGCGCCTATACCCGTGAAGCGATGGAGGTCGCCATCGCCAGCCACCGCTACGACCTGCAATACGTGCTCTACGTGCTGGCCCTGCATCGACAGCTGCGCCTGCGCCTGCCGGACTACGACTATGACCGGCATGTGGGAGGCGCGCTCTACCTGTTCCTGCGGGCGCCGCAGCAGGGCGCCTGGCTGGCACGCCCGCCTCGCGAGCTGATCGAGCGTCTGGATGCGCTGTTCATGGGCGAAGCAGAGGAGGGTGTGGCATGAGTGCGATGCTTGCGCCGGCGCTGAGTGATCGCGGCGAACTCTTTTCCCTGCTGTCCACCTGGAGCGAGCGTGGCTGGCTGCGCGAACTGGATCGTGCGTTGGCGCAGCTGTTCGCCGAACTGGATCCGCACGCATCGCCTCTGTTGCTGCTCGGAGCCGCACTGGCCAGCCACCAGTTGGGCCAGGGCCATGTCTGTCTCGATCTGGCGGCTACGCTGGCCAACCCGGATTTCATCCTGTCCCTGCCGCCGGAAGGTGAGGATGCGCAAGCGGCGATGAGTCTGCCGTCCCAGGTGCTGGCCGGGCTCAGCCTGGAGTCCTGGGTGGCGGCCTGTGCCGACAGCTCTCTGCTGGAGTCCGAAGGGGCGCCGCTGGTGCTCAGCGGTGCCTGCCTTTATATGCGGCGCTACTGGAACTACGAGCGTCAGGTGGCAGGCAATATCGCCCAGCGTCTGCGGGCGAGCGCGGCGGCCCCGGCCGATCTTGCCGCACGCCTGGCTGCACTGTTTCCAGAGCCGCTGGTGGTGGATGGCGAGCGTTTCACCGACTGGCAGAAGCTGGCCTGCGCCATGGCGGCTCAGGGACGCTTCACGCTGATCACCGGCGGCCCCGGAACCGGCAAGACGACCACGGTGGTGCGCCTGCTGGCCCTGCTGCAGGAGGCCGCCATGGCCACTGGCGAGCCGCTGCGCCTGAGCCTGGCGGCGCCTACCGGCAAGGCCGCAGCGCGGCTGACCGAATCCATCGGTGCGCAGGTGGAGTCGCTGGCGCTGGACGAGCGGGTACGTGAGCAGATTCCGACGCTGGTGACGACATTGCATCGTTTGCTGGGCAGTCGCCCAGGTAGCCGGCACTTCCGTCACGATTCCACCAACCCCTTGCCACTGGACGTGCTGGTGGTCGATGAAGCGTCGATGATCGACCTTGAAATGATGGCCTGTCTGCTGGATGCACTGCCCGGGCATGCGCGCCTGATTCTGCTGGGCGACAAGGATCAGCTCGCGTCGGTGGAGGCCGGTGCCGTACTGGGTGAGCTGTGCCGAGAGGCGGAGAGTGGTGGCTACAGCAAAGCGACGCAAGCCTGGCTGGAAGACCAGACGGGGGAGCGGCTGGACAATCCGACTCTGGTACCCGGTGACAAGGCGCTGGCACAGCATATCGTCATGCTGCGTCACTCTCGCCGTTTTGGCAGTGGTTCGGGTATCGGGCGTCTGGCACGTGCGGTGAACCAGGGCGATGCGCAGGCGGCCCGTGCGACCTTGGCAGCTGGTGCGGGCGACCTGCATGTGTTGCGCCTGGCGGGTGAGCAGGATCGCGCATTGGAGCGCCTGCTGATGGACGGTCTGGGCAATGGTGAACCTCGCCCGCAAGGCTATGCTCACTACCTGCAATTGATGCAGGCGGAACGCCCGGCGTCCGATGCCGATGAGCAGGCCTGGGAGGCGTGGGCTGGCAAGGTTCTGGGGGCGTTCGATCGGTTCCAGTTGCTGTGCGCCGTGCGCAAGGGTGCCTGGGGTGTGGAAGCGCTCAACGAGCGTATCGCCCAGGCGCTGGTGCGTCGCGGGCTGCTCGATCAGGCCCATGGCTGGTACGAAGGACGGCCCGTACTGGTGACTCGCAACGACTATGGCCTGGGGCTGATGAATGGCGATATCGGCATCGCGCTGCGTCTGCCCGAGCCGCCCGAGGTACCCGGTGCGCCCATGCGCCAGGCCCTGCGGGTGGTATTCCCGCGCAATGATGGCAGCGGTGCCTTGCGGCACATCCTGCCGAGCCGCCTGAGCGCGGTGGAGACAGTGTTCGCCATGACCGTGCACAAGTCGCAGGGCTCAGAGTTCGCTCATTGCGCGCTGATTCTGCCCGACAGCCTAAACCCGGTACTGACCAAGGAACTGGTCTACACCGGCATCACGAGGGCACGTCACTGGTTCAGTCTCGTCGAAAGCCGTGCGGGTATCTTCGAGCAGGCGGTGCTGCGGCGTGTGGAGCGGCGCAGCGGTCTGCGCGAAGCCCTCGAAGGGCATTGAGCAATAAAATTGAAATATAAGCTTGACGCGCATTCTGCTGGCTGTAGAATGCGCGCCACTTCAGCGATGAAGCCTTTGAAAAACTTCTTGTTAATCAATAAGTTAAGTTTGAAAAGGGGTTGCAA
>Ga0075032_1000411_pt1 | contig 25632 bp, 25 predicted proteins | sample SynthPrep_1_END__FD_71386 | JGI IMG/M metagenome (GOLD analysis project Ga0075032, IMG submission 71386) | Synthetic microbial communities from Ohio, USA - SynthPrep_1_END_DS7_MetaG | ecosystem: Engineered > Bioreactor > Aerobic > Activated sludge | place: USA: Ohio, Columbus | collected 2014-04-10
AAGGTTGTGATCATCGGCGCGGGACACGCGGGGGGCTCGGCGGCGGCGCTGCTGAGGCAGTATGGGTTCGAGGGCGAGATCGTCCTGGCGGGGCAGGAGACGGCGCCGCCCTATCAGCGACCGCCCCTGTCGAAAGCCTGGCTGAAGGGCGAGGCGGGTCTGGAAGACCTGCTGCTGCGCCCCGAGAGCTTCTACGCCGAGCAGAACATCGCGCTGCGCACCGGCGTCACGGCGAGCGCCATCGACGCGGCCGCCAGGACCGTGACCTTCGCCGACGGAACGGTCGAGCCTTACGACGTGCTGATCCTGGCCACCGGCTCGACGGCGCGAAAGCTGGCCATCCCCGGCGCTGACCGGCCCGATCTGCTGGAGCTACGCACCCTCGACGACGCCGAGCGGCTGAAGGCGGTTCTGGCGCCCGGCAAGCGGTTGGCGGTGGTCGGCGGCGGCTATGTGGGTCTGGAGGCGGCGGCCTCGGCCCGCGCCCTGGGCGCCGAGGCGGTGGTGATCGAGCGCATGGACCGGGTGCTGGCCCGCGTGGCGTCTCAGCCCCTGTCGGCCTTCTTCACCGACCTGCACAGGAAGCATGGGGTTGAGATCCTGACCGGCGTCGAGGTCGCGGGGTTCGAGGACGCGGGCGTGCGTCTGGCGGACGGGACGCTGATCGCGGCGGACGCGGTGCTGGTCGGCGTCGGCGCCTTCGCCTGCGAGGCCCTGGCGCGCACGGCAGGACTGACGTGCGAAAACGGCGTGGTGGTCGATGAGACCGCCCGCACCAGTGATCCGGCCATCTACGCCATCGGCGATGTGACGCGGCGGCCGATCCCGGTCCACGGCGGCGTCATGCACCGGCTGGAGAGCGTGCCCAACGCCTTGGAGCAGGCCAAGCAGGCGGCCAGCGCCATCGTCGGCCGCGCGGCCCCGGCGCCCGAAGTGCCGTGGTTCTGGTCCGACCAGTATGACGTCAAGCTGCAGATCGCGGGCGTGCCTTTCGACGCCGACCGCCAGCTGGTGCGCGGCGATCCGGCCGGCGGCGCCTTTTCCGTCTTCCACCTGAGCGGCGAACGCATCGTGGCGGTGGAGGCGGTCAACGCCCCGGCCGACTTCATGGGCGGACGCCTGCTGATCGGGAAGGGGACGCGGGTATCAGCCGAACGGCTGGCTGATTCTGAGACGTCTATGAAGACTGTCTCTTTGTCCTGAGGCTGGTGGTGGAGTGGCGATGTCGGTTAGGCGAACGGGCCTGCCGCATTGCCTGCACTTAGGCCTGCTTTCGGTCCGTGTGGTCGAGGCGCGAATCTCTGACGCTCTCGCTCTGCAATTTGGGTTCTCACGACGGACGACTTCGGTGCCTCGACGGAGGCTATGAATAGGCCCTTTTCGCTTCAATTCCAAAAGCCCCCCGACTATTAGGTCGAGGGGCTTTCATCTGAGCGAGCTACTCTGGCGCGATCAGCTTAGGGACACATGAAGTATGTCGTCCAAACTGAATAGTCGTAGTTGGTTGTGTCGCCCCACGAGACGTCAGGACTGCTGCAAAAGACCTCCGTGTAGCCGACAGGTTGACCATCGCGAATGTAGGTGATGATGGCCCACGGCTCTTCCATGACTACTGCGGCTGACGCGCTGGTCGGAATGAGGGTTGTAGCGCCAACCGCTGAAGAGGCTACCAAAGCCGCAGCAAGGGCGAGATGCACGAGTTTCTTCAAGGTTGTTTCCTCCTATGAGCCTTCCTCCCGAAGGCGAGAGAAACGATCATAGGTTGTGCATTAAAATACCAATGATCTTTGTGTGATCGCTTTGATCGGAGGGGATCCTCATTGGGAGCGTCCTCTTAACGGACACCCAATTTCGGTGTCGGAGCGAAAGCCTGCACGCAATCCTACCCAGAAGGAGTCATTGGTCGTTTCGTGTTTGTCGTTTCTTCGTTGAGCCTCCTGGCCCGCACCTTAAAAGGCACCATCAGACCATGGTGCTGTCCTTGCCGTGAGGTGGCGGTCGAGCTCTATCGGCCAGGGCGTGCAATCCTGGTACTTCCAATCATCTTCGCCATCGCCCATGCAGGCGCTATACGCACCGCCACCTGTGTGAGCTGTGACCGAGGTTCAGGCTGACGGTAAGGTGAGAAGGATCGGCTTTGACTTGACTCATGAGCCGAGGCTGACACAGGCACAAATTGTGCGCTCTCTTCAACAAATGCGGCCGGTACGTGAAATATCACGCAATCATCGAGCGTATCCCCGCGAGGGGGTAGTTTCTGATTTCTCGGAAACCCCCTTGTAAATCCAAGGGGTCAGTGTGGTGCCGCCGGGCAGGATTGAACTGCCGACCTCAGCCTTACCAAGGATGCGCTCTACCACTGAGCTACGGCGGCGGGTCACTGAGGAAGCGGCCGTATAGCCAAAGGTTTCGGCCGGGCCAAGCCAAAAATGCACGCTTGATCAAAATCTTTGCACGCGGTCTGCTGCCGTCATGGATAAGCCGACCAAAGACGCAGACGAGACGGGCGCTGACGTCGCCTCGCCCCCTTCCGCCAGCCCCGCAGCCTTGGCCAAGGCCGAGCGCGCGGCGCGTCTGGCGGCCGCCCTGCGCACGAATCTGCGCCGCCGAAAGGCGCCGGGCGCGGGCGGCGCGCGGCCGCCGAGCGAAAGCAACTGAAAGTCATCCGCTTTGCGACGTTACGGCCTTTCGCGGGCGCCGTCCGGCTTGCTAGATAACCGGTTCGCCGGGCCGTAGGGGTCCGGGCCTCCCAGGACTTCCCCGACACCCATGGACAGCATCGTCATTCACGGCGGCAACCGCCTTAACGGCTCCATCCCGGTCAGCGGGGCCAAGAATTCGGCGATCAAGCTGATGGCGGCGTCGATTCTGACGGATCAGCCCCTGCTGCTGACGAATATGCCGCGTCTGGCGGACACGCGATTCCTGGGCCAGTTGCTGCGCCAGTTCGGCGTGGAGGTGACCGAGCGCGACGGGGCGGACGGGCAGGAGACCCTGTTTCATGCGCCGGAGCTGACCTCGACCTTCGCCCCCTATGACCTGGTGCGTCAGATGCGGGCCTCGTTCAACGTGCTGGGGCCGCTGCTGGCGCGCACGGGGAGCGCCAAGGTCTCCCTGCCAGGCGGCTGCACCATCGGCGCGCGGCCGGTCGACCTGCACCTTCAGGCCCTGACGGCCATGGGCGCGGCGATCGAGCTGGAAGAGGGCTATGTCAGCGCCACCGCGCCCAAGGGCCTGCGCGGGGCCGAGATCGAGTTTCCCTTCGTATCGGTCGGCGCGACCGAGCACGCCCTGCTGGCCGCCGTGCTGGCGGACGGGACGACGGTGCTGAAGCGTGCGGCGCGCGAGCCGGAAATCGGCGACCTGGCTCGCTGCCTGATCGCCATGGGCGCCAAGATCGAGGGCCTGGACACGGACGTGCTGACGATCACCGGCGTCTCGTCCCTGTCGGGCGCGACCTGGTCGGTAATCCCCGATCGAATCGAGATGGGCTCCTATGCGCTTGCTGCGGCGATGGCGGGGGGCGAGGTGCGCCTGACCAAGGGCCGCGCCGACCTGATCACCGCCCTGACCGACAAGATGGTCGAGGCGGGCGTCGAGATCGAACCGACGCAGGACGGCCTGATCGTGCGTCGCGACCCGACGCAGCGGCTGAAGGCGGTCAACGTCACGACCGAGATCTATCCGGGCTTCGCCACCGACCTGCAGGCGCAGTTCATGGCGCTGATGACGACGGCCGAGGGTGAAAGCGTCATCCACGAGAACATCTTCGAGAACCGCTTCATGCATGCGCCGGAACTGGCGCGACTGGGCGCGGACATCGCCGTCCATGCAGGCGAGGCCGTGGTGCGCGGCGTCGAGGGGCTGAAGGGCGCGCCGGTCATGGCGACAGATCTTCGCGCCTCCATGTCTCTGGTCATCGCCGGTCTTGTGGCCGAAGGTGAGACGACGGTCGGCCGCGTCTATCACCTGGATCGCGGTTTCGAGCGGATGGAAGAGAAGCTGGGCGCCTGCGGCGCCGATGTCCGACGGATCAAGGGGGAGGGCGATGAGCACTGACGGCGAACCGATCTCGACCCTGACCGACGAGGTGGCGGACGAAGGCGCTGCGGGCGAAAGCCTGGCGCCGATGACGCCGCTGCGCCTGCTGGCCGAGGACGCGGACGACCTGCAGATCATCTCGGCCGCGCTTCAGGACGCCATCATGCGTCCGGTCGACATCCGCTGGGAGAAGGAGGCGCGGCGCCTGACCGTCGTCCTGTCGCGCTTCTGCTGGGAATGCGGCGGCACGCGCGTCATGGCGGCCATGCAGTTCGGCGACGTCCAGGCGGTCAAGAGCCGCCGTCTGCCGCGCCTGCCCGAGGCGGCGCTGGAGCTGTTGGCGCTCGACTTCCTGCCGACCGAGGCGCCGGGCGGTCAGGTGATGATGATGTTCGCGGGCGGCGGCGATCTGCGGATCGACGTGGAGTGCCTGGATGCGGTGCTGACCGATCTGTCCGAACGCTGGCCCGCGCGGGTGGCGCCGACCCATCTGGACGGAGCGGCGCAATGAGCGGACCGCACAAGCTGACCTCGATCGAGATCGACAACGCCTCTCTGCCGGCCGCTACGGCCGAGATCGAGCATCAGCGCCGGGTCGCCATCTTCGACCTGGTCGAGCAGAACAGTTTCATCCCGGACGGCGCTGAAGGCGGCCCCTACACCCTGGCCCTCTCGTCGCAGGATAATCGTCTGGCCTTCGATATCGCCGGACCGGATTTCAGCCGGACGCATGTCCTGTCGCTGACGCCGATGAAGACGGTGATCCGTGACTACGGCCTGATCTGCGAAAGCTACTATGAGGCCCTGCGCGGTTCCTCGCCCAGTCAGATCGAGTCGGTCGATATGGGGCGGCGCGGGCTGCACAATGAAGGCGCCGCCCTGCTGAAAACCCGGCTGGACGGCAAGGTGGAGATCGACCAGGAGACGGCGCGCCGGCTCTTCACCCTGGTCTGCGCCCTCTACCGTCGGGGCTGAACTCGACTATCTAAGCGTTTTGGTGCATTAGGCGCCCTCACTTTCACGGCTCGCGCTCACGCTCGGCGCGGGCCCGTAGCTGTTCACACGGGCGAGAGAGGCCGCATGGCTAAGGAAGAACTGCTGGAATTCCCCGGCGTGGTCAGCGAATTGCTGCCGAATGCGACGTTCCGCGTGACGCTGGAAAACGATCACGAGATCATCGCCCACACCGCGGGCAAGATGCGCAAGAACCGCATCCGGGTGCTAGCCGGCGACAAGGTGCTGGTCGAAATGACGCCCTATGACCTGACCAAGGGTCGCATCACCTACCGCTTCAAGTAAGGACGCGCGTGTCGCGTCCTGACGCTTCGGCTCCGAGGTTGATTCTGGCCTCGTCGAGCCCGCGCCGCATCGAATTGCTGGCGCAGATCGGCATTGCGCCCGATCTGGTCGATCCCGCCGATATCGACGAAACGCCTGAGAAGGCCGAGACGCCGTCGTGTCTGGCCCAGCGTCTGGCCTGCTCCAAGGCGGCCGTCGTGGCTGGGCGTCATCCTGGCGACGTGGTCCTGGCGGCTGACACCGTGGTGGCCGTGGGGCGCCGCCTGCTGGAAAAACCCGCTGACGAAGCGGAGGCGATCCGCTTTCTGAAGCTGCTGTCCGGGCGCAATCATCGCGTCTTCACCGGCGTGGCCGTGATCTGCGGCGGGCGCACGTCCTGGCGCGTGGTCGACACCCGCGTCAGCTTCAAGCCGTTGTCGCCGGACGAGATCGCCGCCTATGTCGCTTCGGGCGAATGGCGCGGCAAGGCCGGAGGCTATGGCATTCAGGGCCGGGCCGCCGCCTTCATCACCCGAATCGTCGGCAGCCACCCCGCCGTCATGGGTCTGCCGCTGTATGAGGCGGCGAATCTGCTGCGCGGCGCTGGCTGGAGAGGCGAGGCGGCCTGATGGCCGATGTCGAGGTCTTCCTGGACGCGGCTCCGGGCGAGACCCGTGGCATGGTCTTTCGCGACGGCCGCGCCTGGACCCTCATTATACATAGAGAGGACGATCGGCCCGAGCATCGCCTGGGGGCTCGCGTCGTCGGGCGTGTGGCGCGCCTGGCGCCTGGCCTGCACGGGGCCTTCATCGACCTGGGCTGCGGCGAGCCGTTCGGCTTTCTGCCGTTGGGCAAGGCGGATCGTCCCCCGGAAGGCGCCAAGCTTGAACTTTTGGTCACGGCCGAGCCGCGCGAGCGCAAGGGGCCGGTCTTGCGCCGCCTGGGAGAGGCGGGCGGAGAGCCGCGTCTGCTGGAGGCCGGACCCGACGTCGCCGCCATTCTGAACATGCTGGCGCCGGGCGTGCCTGTGTCCACGGGCGCCGAGGCGATTCATGCGGCGCTGGAGGCTGAAGAAGAAGCGTCGTCCGACGGCGTGATCGAACCGGGCGTGGGCCTGGATCTGGCCGTGCAGCGGACGCGGGCCTTGATCGCGGTCGACATTGATTACGCGCCCGCCGTCGGTCGAGATTCCCGCAAGGGGCGCGAGGCGGTGAATCGCGAAGGCCTGCGCCAGACGGCGCGGTTGCTGGCGCTGAAAGGGTGGGGCGGCCTGGTCGCCATCGACCTGGTGGGCGTCGGCCTGCACCCAGAGACCACTCTATCCATGGCGCGCCAGGCGTTCGCCGATCACGACGGAGCGGCGATCGGGCCGCTCAGCCGGTTCGGCCTGCTGCAATTGTCTTTGCCGTGGGGGCGTACGCCTGCCGATGAACGGTTGGCGGCGCCGGGAGTGCTGGAGATCGGCGCCCTGCGTCGCCTACGCCTCGCCTTGCTGACGGATCGCGCCGCGCCGCGCCTGACGCTGCACTGTAGTTCGACGTCAGCGGCGATCCTGTCCCCCTGGGTGGCGCAGCTAGGGCCGCGCGCCCACATCCGCCCGGACGCCGCGCCGGGCGTGTTCGAGATCAAGGAGGGCTGAGCATGGCCCAATGCCCCATTTGCCGTCGCGCCGAGGCCGTCGCCGCCTACAAGCCCTTCTGCTCCAAGCGTTGCGCCGACATCGATCTGCAGCGTTGGTTCACCGGCGGCTACGCCATTCCGGTCGAAGATGCGCACGATGATGAAAAAGATCGCGGAATTGAGTGAATTGGCGTCTGGACAGCCCGTCCGGGCTCGCCTATAGAGCCGCCTCTCGCGACGCAAAGCGACGCCTGGATAGCTCAGTTGGTAGAGCAGCGGATTGAAAATCCGCGTGTCGGTGGTTCGAATCCGCCTCCAGGCACCACTTTCCCCTCACATGATGATTATTCGTCTCGGCCTTGAAAAAGCCGAAAAATCGTCATGGGCCTAAACATTCCTTAACATTCTCTGCGTTGGCATTTTTGTTGCCGTTATATTTCATTCAAATGGAATATTTGTGCGCCTCTGCCTCGGGGGCGAGGCGCGCGGGGTGAAAAGCTATTTTCCGCCCTTGACGCTCCGATAGCCGTTCGTCAAAGGGACTTAACCGCATTCTTGCTTGCAGGCTGTGGACGGGGGGGTATGGTTCCATCGCTCCAGTCTGCAAAGCGTCTCAGGATGTTTCGTAAGAATGCGGCGCCGACCGGCGGGGGAGAAATTCCGGCGGGAGGAAAATTTCACGGTAAAGGCCCAGCCGACTGACGCGGCTTGGGTTTTGGGTTCCACGAGTCAGACCAAAGCAGGAACTGGCGAAACATGCTCGATAGCAAGAAGACGAATATCCTCCTCGCAATGGCCGGCGCCGCCGTCCTGATGGCGAGCTCGCCGGTTCTGGCGCAGGACGCGGCCGCACCGGCTGCCCCGGCCGCCGCTTCGGCTCCCGCCGCCGCTGACGCCGCCGCCCCGGCCGCCGACGCCGCCGCCCCGGCTGCAGACGCAGCTGCTGAAGCCCCCGCTGAAGAAGCCGCCGCCGGCGGTCACGGCGGTGCGGGCCTGACCCCGATCGCCATGTTCATGATGGCGCACCCGGTCGTTAAGGTCGTGATGGCAGGCCTGGTCCTGGCCTCGATCTTCTCCTGGACGCTGCTGCTCATCAAACTGGTTGAGTTCAGCTCGCTGACCAAGAAGACCAACCGCTTCCTGGAAGAGTACCGCGGTGCTCGCAACCTGGCCGACATCCGTCGCCTGGCCACCTCGGAAGAGTTCGACGGCAACCCGCTGGCCGACATGGCCGCTGCGGCCACCGGCGAAATCGAACTGTCGCGTCAAGCCGGTCTTGATGTGACGGGCGCTCACCGCGATACGACCGTCGCTCGCGCCGGCAACGCCGTCGGCGCCGTGCAGGGCGGCATGGGTATCCGCCTGTCGGGCGGCCAGCAGTTCCTGGCCTCGGTCGGTTCGGGCGGTCCGTTCATCGGTCTGTTCGGCACCGTTTACGGCATCATGAACTCGTTCATCGGCATCGCCGAGTCGAACACCACCAACCTGGCCGTCGTTGCTCCGGGTATCGCTGAAGCCCTGCTGGCTACCGGCATCGGTCTGTTCGCGGCTATCCCGGCGGTTATCTTCTATAACTACTTCAACACCCGCATCGCTTCGTACGGCGCTCGTGCTGACGGCTTCAACGCCGAGCTGATGAACTCGATCTCGCGTCAACTCGACAAGGGGGCGTAAGACGGATGGCCGCCAAACTTTCCGGTTCCGGCGGCGGCAAGTACACCGTCGAGGCGAACAGCGAAATCAATGTCACGCCTTTCGTGGACATTATGCTGGTTCTCCTCATCATCTTCATGGTGGCGGCTCCGCTCGCCACCGTGTCGGTGCCGGTGACACTTCCACGCGCCGTCGCTCCGCCGGCCGTCAATCCGCCCAAGCCCGTCTTCATCTCCATCCAGAATGGCGGCGAAGTGTACGTGGGCGATTTCCCGACGTCGGTCGCCGCTCTGGGCGATGACCTGAGGACCCAAATCGGAACGCGTAATCCGGACGAAGAGCGGATCTTTATCCGCGCCGACCAGCAGACGCGTTACGGGGACTTCATGCAGGTCATGAACGCCTTGCAGGATAATGGTTTTTACAGTGTCGCCCTGGTTGGCGAAGATCAATCGTAGGGGGCGTGACTCAAAGCATGACTGCTGAACCTCACGAGCACCGCGACCCTCTGCTTGACGCACCCAAGAAGAAGAAACTCTCGACGGGTGCGATGGTCGGGATCGGCGTCTCGGTGATCGTCCACGTTCTTGCAGGTGTCTACCTGTACAAGAGCAAGTTCGAACTCCAGGAGTTCAACTACGTGGACGAGGCTGTGGACGTGGAGTTGATGGAGGCCCCGCCTCCGCCGCCTCCGCCTCCGCCGCCGCCGCCGCCGCCGGATACGCCTCCGCCGCCGAAGCTTCAGGTGCGCGAGCCGGTCGTCAACACCTCGGCGCCTCCGCCGCCGGTGACCTTGCCGATCGAGCCGACGAAGAAGGAAGACCGCGTCGAATACACGGGCCCGCCCGTGATCGTCCCTGGTCCTCCGCCTCCGCCGGCGCCGCCCGCGCCGCCGCGTCCTTCGGTCATCACCAACCCGCAGTGGGCTCGCCCGCCGCGTCCGACTGAACGGGACTTCCCGCAACGCGCTCTTGATCGCGGCGTGGGCGGTTCGGCCACGGTCGAATGCACGGTGACCCCGAGCGGGAAGCCCGAAGGTTGCCGCGTCGTCTCGGAAGAGCCGTCGGGCATGGGCTTCGGCTCTGCGGCCGTTCGCATCGTCCAACGCGGGCAGCTTTCGCCCCGTACGGTCGATGGCGCTGCAACGAACGCCAAGTTCGTGGTCCGGGTGCCGTTTAACCTGGACTAAGCGTGCGAACGCACTGAACGAAAAGAAGCGCCTCGAGGTTTCGCCTCGGGGCGCTTTTTTCATGTCCTGAAGCCCGGACGCTGAGGCCCAATGGATGGGCGATGGAACCACTTTGCGGCGTCAGGCATGGAGCCGGGCGGCCCGCCTGTGCATTATGGCCCTGAACTGTTCCGGAGGATCGATGTCTCGCAAGCCCCTTATGCTCGCCTTGGCGATCACCACTGGCGTCTTGGGCGCTGGGGTGGGCGCCTGCGCCTATAATGAGGCCCTGGGCCGCAATCAGCTGGTCTTCATCGACGACGGCGTGCTGGTCCAGCAGTCGCAGGCGGCCTGGGCCGAGACGCTGCGGACGCAGAAGGTGTCGAACAATGCGGCGCAGAACGCCCGGGTGCGCCGAGTGGGCGATCGCATCGTCCAGGCCGCGAATCTGACCAACCGCCATTGGGAGTATGCGGTCTTCGACGATTCCACGCCGAACGCCTTCGTCCTGCCGTCGGGCCATATGGGGGTGACGACGGGGCTGTTGGCCATCGCCAAGAACGACGACCAGCTGGCGGCCGTGATCGGTCACGAGGTCGGCCACGTCATCGCCCGTCACGCCGCCGAGCGCGCCTCGACCACCCAGACGACGGGCCTGATTCTGGGCGCCGTTCAGAGCCAGGCCGGGGACTACAGCCAGGCGGTTCAGGCCTTTGGCGGCATGGGCGCGCAATTGGGCGTCCTGTTGCCGTTCTCGCGCAGCCACGAGCTGGAGGCGGATCGGCTGGGCGTCGATTACATGGCGGCGGCCGGGTACAAGCCGTCGGAATCGTTGGCCCTGTGGCGCGCCATGGCTGAAGGACGGCAGTCGGGGACGCCGGAGTTCGCCTCAACCCACCCGTCGGACCAGACCCGTTTGATGCAACTTCAGCAGTATATCGCCAGCCGCGGTTGGAACTGACGGGGATAAAACATAAAATCCTGCGCGAGGACGAAATGGCCGCTTGCCCCCGACGGCGAGGCCCGCTAGAGAACCGCCCTCGCGCAGAGATGTGCAGCCTTAGCTCAGCTGGTTAGAGCGCCGGTTTGTGGAGCCGGAGGTCCTCAGTTCAATCCTGAGAGGCTGTACCATTCTCCCTCGAATCGCTTCTTGCGAAGATCGAGGGAGAAGTATGACGATGACGTCGCCGGCGTGGGATCCCCAGCAATACAACCGTTTCGAGCGCCAGCGCGATCGCGCGGCCATCGATCTGCTGTCGCAGCTTCCAGACGATCTGGACCCGCATGAGATCTGGGACATCGGTTGCGGCACGGGCCAGCATGCGGCCCTGTTGAAACGGCGCTGGCCGGATGCGCGGGTGCATGGGCTGGATTCGAGCGCCGCCATGCTGGAACAGGCGCGGGGCCTGCCCGATGATGTGGACTGGGTGCAGGGCGACCTTGAGGCCTGGAAGCCCGCCGCCCCGGTGGATCTGATCCTGGCCAACGCCTCGCTGCAGTGGGCGCCGGATCATGCGGAGCTGTTTCGGCGGCTGACCGAGGCGCTGGCGCCGGACGGGGTGCTGGCGGTGCAGATGCCGATGGCCTGGGAGACGCGGCACCACACCCTGATGCGCCAAACGGCGGCGGACGGCCCGTGGAGCGCGCGCCTGAAGGGCGTCGACACCATCCAGCCGCTGCTGGCGGCCGAGGCCTATTACGACGCGGTGGCGGACCTGTGCGAGGAGGTCGACGTCTGGTCGACGACCTATCTCCACGTCTTGGACGGCGAGAACGCCGTGCTGGAGTGGATGAAGGGCACGGCCCTCAGGCCTTATCTGACCGCGCTTTGCGAAGACCCAGCCAACCGCGACGCCTTTCTGGCGCGCCTGGCTCAGGTGTTGGGTGAGGCGTTTCCACGACGTCCTGAGGGAAGGACTCTTCTGCCATTTCCTCGACTGTTTCTTCTGGCGCGCCGGTCCGGCGACGGCGGTGCAGAGTCTCGACCGATCCGTTGAGACTGTCGAGGGCCGCGCGGGCGGCCTCATATCCAGCCGCGACGCCGGGTTCATAGGCTTTCCAGTCGCGGATATCCACGCCGTCGAGCGTGGGCAGGATCAGCAGGTCCGTCTCGGCGCGGGCCTGCATCCGTTCGGCCTCGCTGGACAGGGTGGCCGAACGCATCAGGATCGAGACGATCGGGGGGCCGCGCTTCCACGCGCCCGACAGGATCCAGCGCCACCAGGAGGGAGGATCCTCCAGAGCCTTGGGGTCGACGCCGCGTGACTGCGATACGTCGACGCCGACCACGGGGCCTCTGTTAAGCCGCCGCATGACGTCGCTGGGGAAGTTCCGTAGCACGGCGCCGTCGACCAGCACCTGACCGTTCATCACTACGGGCGGCATGACGCCGGGCAGGGAGATGGAGGCGCGCAGGGCGTGACGCAGCATGCCTTCGCGATGCACCTCCAGCTTGCCCGAGGTCAGATTGGTCGAGACGGCGAAGAAGGGCAGCAGCATGTCCTCCATCTGCACATCGCCGAAGGCCTCCTTCATCAGCGCCTTGACCTTGCGAGCGTGTGTCATGGCGATGATGGGCGGCGCGATGTCGGCCAGGGGATCGGCCAGGACGAAGGCTTGTCGGATATGATGCTCCAACTCTTCGTCCGACCAGCCCAGGGCGGGCCCCGCGGCGATGACCGCCCCCATGGAAGCCCCGCCGATGAAGTCGATGGGCGTGCCTGCCTCGCGCAGGGCCTTCAGCGCGCCGATGTGGGCATAGGCGCGGGCGCCGCCGCCGGACAGCACCACGCCCACGGCCGAGCCGGTGATCAGGCGCGCGATCCGCGCCGTGTCGTCGAACAGGCCTTCGACCGCGTGGAACCAACGGCCGGGCTTTAGCGCGTCCAGCCAGACGCGGGTGTTGCTGGGGCGCGGCATCCGCGGATCGCGCAACAGGATCAGATCGGTGCGCTGGCCTGCGTCGTCCCAGTCGTCCGCGACCGGCGGGGCAGGGGGCGGCGGTCGGTCGGCGGCCCCGACCAGGAACAGCCGGTCCACCTGGCGCGCGCACAGGGCGGCCCAGTTCGGTTCGTCCGCCTCGGCGACGTAGAGGACGTAGTCGTGGGCGTCTTCAACCCGAGAGAACCATTCGGCGGCCGAGGCCAGGGCCGAGCTGTCGATGACGTGGCAGGTGCTGCCCTGGGCCTCGACGGCGCGGGCGACGCGCTCGACGAAGGCGCGGATGGGCCTGTCGCGGGCCGAGACGAAGCCGAAGACGTTGGGTTCCGCGCCGCCGCTGCGCTCGCGGGCGCGGCTCAGCATGATCTGGCCCAGTTCGGACATCAGCATGGGATCGTTGCGCGCGGCGTCGAAGAAGGCTTCGCGCGGCAGGGCCAGAACGTCGCTGTCGCGCAGGGCGACCACGTCCGACATGTGGGAGGTGCCCGCCAGCATGGCCAGTTCGCCGACCGGCTCGCCGGGTTTGATGACGGCGGCCATCTGCGGAACCCGCGCGTCGTCGCGGCGGAAGACGCCCAGACGCCCGGCGCGCAGAAGATAGAGGGTGTCGGCCGGATCGCCGACCGAGAACAGCCGCTCGCCTCGCGTCAGGGCGAACCAGCTGGCGCGGCTGTCCCGCGCGTCCTCGAAGGCGCGTGACAGGGCGGCGGCGAGCGTGTCCGGTCGAAGCGGGGCCATGAAGGGGAGATATAGCGGATTTCGCCTTCGGTGAACCGAACGGCTTCCCCCCGAGGCGGAAGCCTCCTAAACCTTGGGCATGCCCAAGCTGATTTCCGCCGTCGATCGCAACAGTCCTGCTTTCAAAACGCTGGATGCGCACAATCGCGCCCTGCGGGACGAGCTTTATGAAAAGGTCGCCAAGGCCGCGCGCGGCGGCTCTGACGCCAGCCGCGAGCGCCATGTGGCGCGCGGCAAGCTGTTGCCGCGCGACCGGGTCGAGCGTCTGCTGGATCCGGGCTCGCCGTTTCTGGAGGTGGGCCAGCTGGCCGCCGATGGGATGTATGGCGACGCGGCGCCGGGCGCAGGCATGATCTGCGGCGTCGGCCGGGTGTCGGGCCGCGAGGTCATGATCGTCGCTAACGACCCGACGGTGAAGGGCGGCGCCTACTTCCCGATGACGGTGAAGAAGCACCTGCGGGCGCAGGAGATCGCCGAGCAGAACAATCTGCCGTGCGTCTATCTGGTCGATTCCGGCGGGGCCAACCTGCCGCACCAGGCCGAGGTGTTTCCGGACCGCGACCATTTCGGCCGCATCTTCTTCAATCAGGCGCGGATGAGCGCCAGGTCGATCCCGCAGATCGCCTGTGTGATGGGCAGTTGTACGGCGGGCGGCGCCTATGTCCCTGCCATGTCGGACGAGACGGTGATCGTGCGCAATCAGGGCACCATCTTCCTGGCCGGTCCGCCGCTGGTGAAGGCCGCGACGGGCGAGGTCATCTCGGCCGAAGAACTGGGCGGCGCCGAAACCCACGGCCGCAAGTCCGGCGTGGTCGACCATGTGGCCGAGAACGACGAGCATGCGCTGGAGATCGTGCGCTCCATCGTCGCCAATCTGAACACCACCAAGCCCCAGCAGCTGGACGTGCGAGAGCCGCGCGCCCCCGCCTATGATCCGGCCGAACTGTACGGGATCATCCCTGAGGATGTCCGCGCCCCCTATGACGTGCGCGAGGTCATCGCCCGCATTGTCGACGGCTCGGAACTGGACGAGTTCAAGGCGCTGTACGGCACGTCGCTGGTGTGCGGCTTCGCTCGCATCTGGGGCCAGCCGGTCGCCATCCTGGCCAACAACGGCGTGCTGTTCTCGGAAAGCGCCCAGAAGGGCGCGCACTTCATCGAACTGGCCTGCAAGCGGAAGATCCCGTTGTTGTTCCTGCAGAACATCTCGGGCTTCATGGTCGGCGGCAAATATGAAGCCGAGGGCATCGCCAAGCACGGCGCCAAGCTGGTCACGGCCGTCGCCAGCGCCGAGGTGCCCAAGTTCACCGTCCTGATCGGCGGGTCGTTCGGCGCGGGCAACTACGGCATGTGCGGCCGGGCCTACAGCCCGCGCTTCCTCTTCACCTGGCCCAACAGCCGCATCAGCGTCATGGGCGGCGAGCAGGCGGCCAGCGTCCTGGCCACCGTCCACCGCGACGCGGACACATGGACCCCGGAAGAAGCCGAAGCCTTCAAGGCGCCGATCCGTCAGAAATATGAGGACGAGGGCAACCCCTATTACGCCACCGCCCGCCTATGGGACGATGGGGTGATCGACCCGGCCCAGACGCGCGACGTGCTGGGCCTGGCCATCAGCGCCAGCCTGAACGCCCCGATCCCGGAGACGACCTTCGGCGTGTTCCGGATGTAAATACTTGACAGATGACAGTATATACTTTAATATTATTGCATTATCGACAATTTTTTTAAATGGCGCCTTGGCGTCGATATGTATTTTCTAAGGCGCCTCATATTTGTGAGGTTATTATGCAAAAACACGAAAGAATGGTCCTGCAAACAATGCAGGCACTAGCTGATCAGGCTCAGTTGGATCACCGCGTCGAACATGGAAAGAAGCACGTTGCGTTGGTGGTTATCGATCACGGCGGCGGGGAGCATAAATTGCCAGTGCCTTCTTCCCCTCGATCGGATGAAAAGTCGCTTATGAACATGGCGGCTCAGCAGTTCCGACGCCTTCTGCGATCGCTCTGCATGAATGATGATGGCACGAAGATCGCGAAGGCATCCTAGGCAGCAACCTGACGTTTCGTTATGGGCTGGGGCATAGAAGATCCTCAGCCCATAGCGGGATAAGCTCCATGACTGACCAAAAGCCGACCGAAGAAGAGCTGAACGCTCTGGACATCACCGACGCCGAGGCGGCGGAGATGAACGCCATCGCCCATCCCTTCGTCGCCGATGCGGCGCCGGACGCCAACGACGACCTGGTGCAGATCGACGCCACCGCCGACGGCGTGGTCTTCGTCACCATCAACCGTCCCGAGAAGAAGAACGCCTTCGACGCGGCGACCATCGCCGCCCTCTATGAAGCGTTCGAGACGCTGCATGGCGCCGACAAGGTGCGCGTGGTCTTCATCCGCGGCGCGGGTGGGACGTTCAGCGCGGGCGCAGACCTGAACTGGATGCGCTCGGCGGCCGACTGGTCCGAAAGCGACAACCGCGACGACGCCATGGGTCTGGCCAAGATGCTGAAGGCCCTGCACGACGTGCCGGCCCTGACGGTGGCCCTGGTCGAGGGCGCGGCCATGGGCGGCGGGGCGGGCATCGTCGCCGCCTGCGACATGGCCGTGGCCGTCGAAGGGACGCGCTTCGCCTTTTCGGAGGTCAAGCTGGGCCTGATTCCGGCGACCATCGCCCCCTATGTCATCGAGGCTATCGGCGCGCGTCGCGCCCGCCAGCTGTTCCTGACGGCCAATATCTTCGACGCCGACTACGCCGCCCATGCGGGGCTGATCGACATGGTCCTGCCTGAAGGTTCGGTAGACGAGTTCATCTCCATGCTGACCGACAGCCTGTCGGCCAATGCGCCGGGCGCCATGGGTGACGCCAAGCGCCTAGTGAACGACGTGGCGGGCGAAGAGATCGACAACCGCCTGCTGGAAGAGACCGCCAAGCGCATCGCCCGCGCCCGCATCTCCGCCGAGGGCCAGGAAGGCGTCCGCGCCTTCCTCGACAAGCGCGCGCCGAACTGGGCGCAATAAGGTAGTCTGATGTTTAAGTCCGTCCTGGTCGCCAATCGCGGCGAGATCGCCTGCCGCGTCTTCCGCACCGCCCGCCGCATGGGCCTGCGCACCATCGCCGTCTATTCCGAGGCTGACGCCCAGGCGTTGCACGTTCGCGAGGCGGACGAGGCGGTGCTGATCGGTCCGGCGGCGGCGCGCGAGTCCTATCTGGATGCGGCCAAGGTGCTGGCGGCGGCCAAGGCGACGGGGGCGGAGGCCATCCACCCCGGCTATGGCTTCCTGTCCGAGAACGCCGACTTCGCCGAGGCCGTGGCGGCGGCGGGCATCGTTTGGATCGGCCCCAAGCCGTGCTCGATCCGCGCCATGGGTCTGAAGGATGCGGCCAAGAAGCTGATGATCGAGGCGGGCGTGCCCGTCACCCCCGGCTATCAGGGCGAGGACCAGTCGCTGGAGACCCTGACGGCCGAGGCGAACCGTATCGGCTTCCCGGTCCTGATCAAGGCGGTCGCGGGCGGCGGCGGCAAGGGGATGCGCAAGGTCGACCGCGCTGAGGACTTTGCCGACGGTCTGGCGTCGGCCCAGCGCGAGGGCCAGTCGTCCTTCGGCGATCCGCGCGTGCTGATCGAGAGCTACATCACCCGCCCTCGCCATATCGAGGTGCAGGTCTTCGGCGACAGCCACGGCAATGTCGTGCATCTGCATGAGCGCGACTGTTCGCTGCAGCGCCGCCACCAGAAGGTGATCGAAGAGGCCCCGGCGCCGGGTATGGATCAGGCCACGCGCGACGCCGTCACCGCCGCCGCCGTGCGCGCCGCCAAGGCCGTGGACTATCAGGGCGCAGGCACCATCGAGTTCATCGCCGACGCCTCCGACGGACTGAAGGCCGATCGCATCTGGTTCATGGAGATGAACACCCGGCTGCAGGTCGAACACCCGGTGACCGAGAGCATCACCGGCGTCGATCTGGTCGAATGGCAGCTCCGCGTCGCGGCGGGGCAGCCGATCCCGCTGGCGCAGGCCGACATTCCGATGAAGGGCTGGGCCATGGAGGCCCGCCTCTATGCCGAAGACCCGGCCAACGGCTTCCTGCCGTCGATCGGGCGGCTGGATCACTTCGTCATGCCCGACGATATCCGCGTCGACACCGGCGTGATGCAGGGCGGCGAGGTCAGCCAGTTCTACGACCCCATGATCGCCAAGCTGATCGTCCATGAAGACACCCGCGAGGTCGCCGCCGCCCGTCTGGCCGGCGCCTGCCGCGAGGTCGAGGTCTGGCCGGTGAAGACCAACGCGGGCTTCATGGCGCGCTGCCTGGATCACCCGCGCTTTGTCGAAGGCGACGTGGATACCGGCTTCATCGCGGCGGAGGAGGGGGCGCTGATCGCCCCGGCTCAGGTTTCCGTCCGCGCCCTGGCCGCTGCGGCGGGACAGATCGGGCTGGAGGCGGACGCCGCCGCCTTCGACGCGGCGGACAATGTGCTGGCGCCTGCCCGTGCGGGCTTGTTCGGCTTCCGCCTGAACGCGGCGCCGCAGGCGCATACGGCGGTCCACCATGACGGCGCGGCGCACGCCCTGACCCTGACCGGCGAGCCGGGCTGGTATGGGCGTTCTTCCAGCTTCACCGTGAGCGGCGAATTCGGCTCGGCTCAGATCTATGGCGAGCCGGGCGTGGTCGTGGTCGACGGCGAGGTCGTCAGCACCCTGTCGCCGGACGCCGGACGGGTGCTGGTGTTCGACGGCGGCGACGTGGTCGAGTTCCACCGCCGTAAGTCCAGCGGTCCGGCGGGCGGTTCCGCCTCCGACGGCGGCCTGCGCGCGCCCATGCCGGGCAAGATCGTCGCCGCGCCCGCCAAGGCCGGGGATGTCGTGACCAAGGGCCAGCCGGTCGTGGTGCTGGAGGCCATGAAGATGGAGCACGCCCTGACCGCGCCCTTTGACGGCGTGGTGGCCGAGTTCAACGTCGCCGTCGGCGATCAGGTCACGGACGGCGCGGTTCTGGCCGTGGTGAAGGCCGAGGGCGCGGGCGAATGATCCTTGCGGCGATGATGGCGACGGCGCTTCTGGGCGCCGATCTGAGCGATATGCCGGCGGCCTCGGCGGCGGACCTTCAGTGCATGGGGCTGCTGGCGGTGGCGATCGACGATCCGGCCGCCTCGGATGCGCTGAAGCAGCAGTATACCGGCGGTATGATGTATTATCTGGGCCGTCTGGAAGGGCGCGATCCCGCGCGGAACTGGATCGGGCGGATGCTGGAATATACCGACTCCACCCCGGTCCAGCAGGTGCGTTCGCACACCCAGCGGTGCGGACAGGAACTGATCGCCAAGGGGCAGGAAATCTTCACCCAACTGGATCGCGAGCCCTGAGCCGGGCTGGCCTTCGTGGCGTCGGATGACTAGTTGGGCCTCATGCCCCTGCACATGATCAAGCTCTGCGTCGGCGTGGCCGAGGTCGAGACGCTGGAAGCGAACGCGGCCCGGTCCGACTGGCGCATCGTCCACACCCGCATGACGCCCAAGCGCGCCGCCGAGATCGAGGACGGTGGCTCGCTGTACTGGGTCATGAAAGGCTCCGTGACCTGTCGCCAGCGCATCCTCGAGATCACGACCATAGGCGAGGGCAAGGCCAGCCGGTGTGAAATCAAGCTGGACAGCCAGGTCATCCGCACTGCGCCCCTGGCCCGGCGGCCGTTTCAGGGCTGGCGCTATTTCGAGAAGGACGTGCCGCCGGACCTGTCGGTGGCCGAGCCGACGGACCTGCCGCCTGACCTGGCGCGCGAGCTGCGCGAGCTGGGCGCCTGGTAGGCGCCTGAACCGGCCGGAAAATCGATTGACCCGCGCCTGCGCGCGTGGCTGTTGCGGCGTCCGATGGTCCAGTCCCTGTTCAGCTTCCATAATCGCGCCACCCTGTCCGAGCTGTTGAAGCTGGCTTGGCCGGTCGTGCTGGCGCGTCTGGGCATCATGACCATGGGCCTGACCGACGCCATCGTCGTCGGCCACTACGCCAGCCGCGAGCTGGCTTACCACTCCCTGGCCTGGGCGCCGTCCTCGGTCGTGCTGACCACGGCGGTCGGCCTGATGATGGGCGTGCAGGTCATGACCGCCCGTCTGCTGGGCGAGGGGCGCGGCGATGAGGTCGGCGCGGTCCTGCGTCGCGGCATGACCTACGCCCTGCAGATCGGTTTTGTCGCCATGATCGGCCTGCTGCTGCTGGGGCCGTTCGGCCTGGTGCACATGGGGCTGGAGGACGGCCTGGGCGAGGGCGCGACGCCTGCCCTGATGGTCTTCGCCCTGTCGATGCCGGCCTATCTGATCTCGATCTGCGCCCTGTTCTTCCTTGAAGGATTGCATCGGCCCAAGGCGGGCATGGTGGCCATGTGGGTGGCCAATGCGGTCAACCTGGCGCTGAACCTGCTGCTGGTGCCGGACATCCTGGGCATCGGCCTGGACGGCGCCGTGGCCTCGGCCTGGGCGACGTTCGGCGCGCGGGCGGCGCTGGCGATCTTCCTGGTCATCTTCATTCTGCGCCTGCCCGAAGCGCGCGCCTGGGGCGTGTTCAACAAGCCCAAGCGCGACAAGGCGGTCGAAAGCCAGCAGATCAAGGTCGGTCTCGGCGGCGGCGCGTCCAACTTCATCGAGGTCGGGGCCTTCGCGGCCATGACCCTGTTCGCCGGCCAATTGGGCGCGGCCGAGACCGCCAGCTGGGCCGTGGTCATCAACGTCTCCGCCATCGTCTTCATGGTGCCCATGGGCCTGTCGTCGGCGACGGCGGTGTTGGTCGGCCGCAGCTACGGCGGCGGCGATCGAGCGGGCGTCATGCGGGGCGGCCTGGCGGGCGTCGGCGTTGTGACGGTGTTGGCCTTCATCATCGCCATCGGCCTGTGGCTGACCGCACCGCTAGTGGTCGGCGCCTATACGACCGACCCGGCGATCCTGGCCATCGCGGCCCCGGCCTTGGCGCTGGCGACTCTGTTCTTCGTCGCCGACGCCCAGCAGGTGGTCGCCGCCCAAGCGAACCGCGCGGCGGGCGACGTGGTGTGGCCGACGCTGATGCACCTGCTGTCCTATGGTTTCATCATGATCCCGCTGGGCTGGTTCCTGGCGCATCGGATGGGCGTGGACGGCCTGGTCTGGTCGGTGATCGTCGCCAGCCTGATCTCGGGCGCGCTGCTGACCGGGCGGTTCGTGCGGATCGCGCGGCGTCTGCCGACGGCAAGGGCGACGCCTGTCTCATAGGCGTCCGGCCCATAAAAGGTGACGACTGGGTTTGCGCCCTCTATATCCGACGCCTCCCTGTCAGACGTTGGAAGATCATGTCCCGCATCCTCATCACCTCGGCGCTGCCCTACATCAACGGCATCAAGCACCTTGGGAATCTGGCCGGGTCCATGTTGCCCGCCGATGTGTGGGCGCGCTTCATGCGGGCGCGCGGCCATGACGTCCTCTATGTCTGCGCCACCGATGAGCACGGCACCCCGGCTGAATTGGCCGCCGCCGCCGCCGGTCAGGACGTCCGCACCTATTGCGACGAGCAGCATCAGGTTCAGAAGAAGGCCGCCGACGCCTTCAGCCTGTCGTTCGACATCTTCGGCCGCAGCTCCAACGCTCCGAACACCCGCCTGACCCAGCACTTCGCCAAGGTGCTGGAGGAGCGCGGCCTGATCGAGGAGCGCGTCGACCGGATGATCTATTCGATCGACGACGCGCGCTTCCTGCCCGACCGCTATGTCGAGGGCACCTGCCCGCATTGCGCCTATGAAAAGGCGCGCGGCGACCAGTGCGACAACTGCGGCCGCCTGCTGGACCCGACCGATCTGATCAATCCCTATTCGGCGGTGTCGGGCAGCCGCAATCTGGAGGTCCGCGACACGCGCCACCTCTATCTGCTGCAGACCAAGATCGCCGATGACGTGCGCGCCTGGGTCGACGCCCGCTCGCCCCAGTGGCAGCCGCTGGCGCGCTCCATCGCCTATAAGCATCTGGACGAAGGCCTGATCGACCGCGGCATCACCCGCGACCTGAAATGGGGCGTGCCGGTCGTCGGTCCCGACGGCGGTCCGCGTCCGGGCATGGAGGGCAAGGTCTTCTACGTCTGGTTCGACGCCCCCATCGAATACATCGGCGCGACCGAGGAATGGGCGGAGCAGACGGGCGGAAACTGGCGTTCGTGGTGGCGTCTGGACGAGGGCGCCGAAGACGTGCGCTACGTCCAGTTCATGGGCAAGGACAACGTCGCCTTCCACACCGTCAGCTTCCCGGCGACCATCCTAGGCTCGGGCGAGCCGTGGAAGACGGTCGATCAGCTCAAGGCCTTCAACTGGCTGAACTGGTACGGCGGCAAGTTCTCGACCAGCATGGGCCGGGGCGTCTTCATGGACCAGGCGCTGGAGCTGCTGCCCGCCGACTACTGGCGCTGGCACCTGACGGCCTATGGGCCGGAGCATTCGGATGCGGCCTTCACCTGGGAGCAGTTCCAGTCGACGACGAACAAGGATCTGGCCGACGTGCTGGGCAACTTCGTCAACCGCATCGTCAAGTTCACGGAATCCAAGTTCGACGGCGTCGCGCCCGAGGGCGGCGAACCGGGCGCGCTGGAAGAGAAGCTGGCGGCTGACGTCAAGGCGGCCCTGGCCAGCCTGACCTATGAGTTCGAGGCGATGGAGTTCCGCAAGGCGGCCCAGGCAGCGCGCGCCCTGTGGGTGCTGGGCAACGAATATCTTCAGGAAGCCGCCCCCTGGACGGCGCTGAAGACGGATCGCGAACGCGCCGCCGTGGTGGTGCGCACCGGCCTGTCGCTGGTCGCCCTGTTCGCCCGCGTCACCGCGCCCTTCATGCCCGAGGCGGCGGCTCGCATCGCCGCCACGGTGGGCGGGACCGACCTGTCGTGGCCGGACGTCGAGGGCGATGTGCTGAATCTCGTTCCCGCCGGGCAAGCGGTCGCCGCCGCCCAGGTGCTGTTCGCCAAGATCGAGGACGCTCAGGTCGCCGAGTGGACCGAACGTTTCGGCGGCGCCGAAGGGTGAGCGCCGGGGCTATGCTCCCTGCCTTGAATGCGGTGTCGTCGGATCGGCGCGCCGCCGTTCGCGAACGCCTGCAACGGACCGGCCGCGCCCAGGTTGAAGGCATACTGACCGAGTCCTCGGCCGCCGCGCTGTATGATCTGGCGCGTGAGGCGGATTACAACGTCGTGACGCGGAGGGGGACCGGCCATGTCGACCTGCCATCCGCGTGGCTGGCGTCTCTTCAGCCGGATCAGAAGCGTGGACTGGGAGAGGCGATCCAGAAGTCGGCGGCGGCGGATTTTCAGTATCTGTACGACAACTATCCCGTGTTCGACCTGGTGCAGGACGGTCTTGCCGAAGCGCCTTGGCGAGCCCTGGCGGCTTTCCTGAATGGCGATGACTTTCTGGGGCTGATGCGAGAGCTGACGGGAGAAGAGCGCATCGCCATGGCCGACATGCAGGTGACGCGTTATCGCGCGGGGCACTTCCTGACCGAGCATGACGATCACGCCGAAGGGAAGAACCGCTACTTCGCCTATGTGCTGAACCTGACGCCCGGTTGGCGGATCGACTGGGGCGGGCTGCTGGCCTTCCATGGCGAGGACGGCAATGTGGCCGAGGCCTTCACGCCGCGCTTCAACACGCTGAACCTGTTGCGGGTGCCGACGCCGCATTCGGTGACGCAGGTGGCGCTGTCCGCCGGCGACGATCGGATTTCGATCACGGGTTGGTTGCGTGGTCGCTGAGGCGATGGCCTGAACATGAGAAAGGCCCGGATCGCTCCGGGCCTTTCGTATTTCAGGAGGCGGGTTGAGCGGGCTCGACCGTCTGCGGCGGCGGATCGCGTCGTTCGCGACCGCCGGGCAGGGCGTGAGGCGTGTGCGAATCCGCGCCCTTGCCCGTGTGCTTCATATGCTTGGCCTGCTCCTCTGCGCCGATGGCGAGGAAGGCCGGCGCCGAGGCGTTGAACTGATCGGCATGGCCGGTGCGGACGATCACCGAACGCCCGCCGTCCCAGATCATGTGCAAGGCGACGTAGAGAACGATGGCCAGGCCGACATAGGCGATCCAGCGATAGCGGTTCAGCAGCTTGGCGATGAAGGTGGCCGCCAGACCCATCAGGGCGATCGACAGGATCAGGCCGAACACCATGATCCAGGGATGTTCGTGACTGGCGCCGGCCACGGCCAGGACATTGTCCAGGCTCATGGTCAGGTCGGCGATCATGATCTGGATCAGGGCGGCGCCGAAGGTCTTGCGCTTCAGGCCCAACTCTTCGGGCGAGGGGCCGCCGCCGTGTTCGATGGCCATGGCGCGCTCGATCTCGGCCTCGGCCTCGGCCTGGTCGTGGGTGGCCTGTTCGCGCAGCTCTCGCCACATCTTCCAGCACACCCACAGCAGCAGGAAGCCCCCCGCCAGCAGCAGGCCGACGATGGCCAGCAACTGGACGGTGATGAGCGCAAGCCCGATGCGCATGACGACGGCGGCGGCCAGGCCGATCAGGATGGCCTTGCGGCGCTGTTCCTGGGGCAGGGCGGCGGCGGCGAGGCCCACGGCGACGGCGTTGTCGCCGGCCAGGACCAGATCGATCATCAGCACCTTGCCGAGGGCGGAGGCCTGACTGATCAGTTCGGGGTTCGAGAGGAAGTCCATGTCGGACTCTTAGAACTCGACAGGCCCCGCGCCAAGACGCCGCAGGGGCGAGTTGACGCGGGGGATCAGTTCCTAGCTCGCTCTGCCTTGGGCGCGGGCGGCTTCATACAGGGCGATGGCGGCGGCGTTGGAGACGTTCAGGCTCTCGAAACCGCCGGGCATGGGGATGCGGGCCATGGCTTCGCAGTGTTCAGCCACCAGGCGGCGCACGCCGTCGCCTTCCGAGCCCATGACGATGACGGTCGGTCGGGCGTCCAGCGCCTGTTCCAGCGTCAGATCCGATTCGCCGTCCATGCCGATGGCGCGCCAGCCGTAGTCGGCCAGCTTCTCCAGCGCGCGGCTGAGATTCGTCACGCGGGCGCAGGGCAGGCGTTCGGTCGCGCCGGCCGAGGCCTTGGCCAGGGCGCCGGCCAGGGCGGGGGAGTGGCGGTCCTGCACCACGATGCCGCGCGCGCCGAAGGCCAGGGCCGAGCGGAAGATGGCGCCGACGTTCTGGGGGTCGGTCAGCTGATCCAGCATGACGATGACGCCTTCAGCGGGTTCTGCCAGATCTTCCAGGGCGACGCCTTCCAGCGGCTGGACCTTGAAGGCCATGCCCTGGTGCACCGCCCCGGCGGGCAGCATTCGGCTCAGGGCGACAGAATCAACCACTTCGATTCGGTGGCCGTTCGCCAGATTCTCGCGCTGAATCTCTTCGGCGCGGTCTTCCGTGACCATCAGGCGGCCGCTTCCGCGACGTGCAGGATTCGCCAAAGCGGCCAAAACCGGATGGCGTCCCCAAAGAAAATTATCGGCGTCCGGGCGCGAACGGGCCGGTTTTCGCTCTGTTTCACCGCCGCCGCGTCCTTGCGTGGCGGGCGTTTGAGGCCGATCCAGACGGCCTTCCCCCCTCTTTTGGAAAGATTGTTTTTTACCGGTTTTCCGGTCGTTGCGTTCTCGAAATGACGACACTATAAGACGGCCTCCGATTTGGGCCCCAGGGCTTTCGGTTCAGGCGCTTCCTCTACTGCAGGCGTCGCCCGACAGCGAAGGCTTTCGTCGCGGAATGATCGAAAGATTGTTTCCGGCGTTTCCAGACCGGCATTGACATAAGGCGCGCTGGGGGAATGTCCCGAGCGGCAAAGGGGGCGGACTGTAAATCCGCTGCGTAAGCTTCGCAGGTTCGAGTCCTGCTTCCCCCACCACGCGCCTTCAATGCCTGACGGGCCGGGAGTCCAGATAGGAATCGGGTGCGGAACCGTCGCTCTTCAATCGAAGGGCGGTGCAACCGCATTCTTCGTGCGGGTATAGCACAATGGTAGTGCAGCAGCCTTCCAAGCTGAGGATGTCGGTTCGATCCCGTCTACCCGCTCCAGGTTTATTGAACTGAGCACAAGCGCCCCTCCGCTCCGGACCCGGGCCACAGGAGTTTGGCCATGGCCAAGGAAAAGTTCGAACGCACGAAGCCGCACGTGAACATCGGCACGATCGGTCACGTTGACCACGGCAAGACGACGCTGACGGCGGCGATCTCGATGACGCTGGCGAAGGCCGGC
>Ga0075032_1000414_pt1 | contig 25588 bp, 21 predicted proteins | sample SynthPrep_1_END__FD_71386 | JGI IMG/M metagenome (GOLD analysis project Ga0075032, IMG submission 71386) | Synthetic microbial communities from Ohio, USA - SynthPrep_1_END_DS7_MetaG | ecosystem: Engineered > Bioreactor > Aerobic > Activated sludge | place: USA: Ohio, Columbus | collected 2014-04-10
CGCCGAAACCAAAGGCCAGGCTCCCGCCGTTGCCGAAGAGCCTGTTCAAAGTTTCGCGAGCTGGAGCAATGCAAGGCAAAACAGTGAGGATCGGTCGGAGTCGCGTTCGACTTTACGAGCTGTAAATGAGCATCCGAGCCTGTTTTTAACGCAGCAGGGCCAACGCGCAGCAAACTTTGAACTGGTTCTGAAGATGACTTCGATAGACAAACAATTGATCCAACTCCAGGCCGTCGTCCCCTTTGAACAGGGCGGACAACGCCTTGACCAGGTGGCTGCGCAGCTGTTTGGCGAGTACTCCCGTTCGCGCCTTTCCACCTGGATCAAGGAAGGTCGCCTGACCGTCGATGGCGCCGTGGCGCGCCCGCGCGACACCGTGCATGCCGGCTCGACGCTGGTGCTCGATGCCGAGCAGGAAGCGCAGGGCGAGTGGATCGCGCAGGACATCGAGCTGAACATCGTCTATGAGGACGAGCACCTGCTGGTGATCGACAAACCCGCAGGCCTGGTGGTGCACCCGGCTGCCGGACATGCCGACGGCACCCTGCTCAACGCCCTGCTGCACCACGTGCCGGACATCATCAACGTACCGCGTGCCGGTATTGTCCATCGCCTGGACAAGGACACCACCGGCCTGATGGTGGTGGCCAAGACCCTGCAGGCGCAGACCAACCTGGTCGAGCAGTTGCAGAAACGCACCGTCAGCCGCATCTATGAGTGCATCTGCATCGGCGTGATCACCGCCGGTGGCACCATCGATGCGCCGATTGGCCGCAGCTCCAGCCAGCGTCAGCGCATGGCGGTGACCGATGGCGGCAAGCCGGCGATCAGTCACTACCGTGTCCTTGAGCGCTATCGCTCGCACACCCATGTGCGGGTCAAGCTGGAAACCGGGCGAACCCACCAGATTCGCGTGCACATGACCCACGTTGGTTATCCGCTGGTGGGCGATCCGGTCTATGCCGGGCGTTTCCGCATTCCGCCGGCGGCGAGCCCGACTCTGGTACAGAGTCTCAAGGAGTTCCCGCGTCAGGCGTTGCATGCGCGTTTCCTCGAGCTGGATCACCCGGCCACCGGCAAGCGCATGAAGTGGGAGTCGGAGCTGCCGGATGATCTGGTCTGGCTGCTGACCCTGTTGCGTCAGGATCGCGAGGCCTTCGTCGGGTGAGTGCCCACGACTGGCTGACACCCGACTGGCCCGCGCCCGCCAATGTGCGTGCCTGCATCACTACGCGCAGTGGTGGCATCAGTGCCGCGCCGTTCGACAGCTTCAACCTGGGCGACCATGTCGATGACGAGCCGATGGCGGTGGCCGCCAACCGTCGCCATCTGGTCGCGGCGCTCGGCTGCCAGCCAGCCTGGTTGCGTCAGGTGCACGGCATCGTGGTGACCGAAGCCGACCCGGCGGTGGTCGTCGAGGCCGATGGCAACTGGACGGCCACGCCGGGTATCGCCTGCACGGCGATGACCGCCGATTGTCTGCCGGCCCTGTTCTGTGATCGCGCCGGCACCCGTGTGGCAGCCGCCCATGCCGGCTGGCGCGGCCTGGCTGGCGGGGTGCTGGAGGCGACCGTGCAGGCGCTCGGCGTTGCGCCGCAGGACCTGCTGGTATGGCTGGGGCCGGCCATTGGCCCGGCTGCCTTCGAAGTGGGCGCCGAGGTGCGCGAGGCCTTCGTGCGCCAGCATGCCGAGAGCGAAAGTGCCTTCGTGCCCGGCGTTGTCGACGGCAAGTTCATGGCCGATATCTACCGGCTGGCGCGCATTCGCCTGGCCGCCATCGGCGTGACGGCCGTCAGCGGCGGCGGGCTGTGCACCTATAACGATCCACGTTTCTATTCCTACCGCCGCAGCGCCCGTACCGGGCGCTTCGCTTCGCTGATCTGGCTGCAACCCTGAGCGTGAAGTAGGGCGGGTGAACCCCGCCAGACTGGCGAGCGACGGGTTGCACCCGCCCTACGTTTTCTAGTCCCCAATCACCAATATCAATAGTGCTGTGCCGAGCGAGACGACCGGTCATATGCTCGGCGCCATGAACAGCATTCGACTCGACAAGCGCGATCTGATCCTGAGCAAAGGCTCGGCGGTGATGACGCGGCGCGGTTATCACGGCACCGGTGTGCTGGAGATCGTCCAGGCCGCCGGCATTCCCAAGGGCAGCTTCTATCACTACTTCGCCAGCAAGGAAGACTTCGCCCTGCAGGCCCTCGCCTTCATCTATCGGCCACGCCTGGCGCGCTATGCCCAGGCGCTGAATGACCCGGCGCTGAGCCCGCGCGCGCGCATCCTGGCCTATTACCGCGACCTGCTGGCGCATTTCGCCCGCCAGGAGAACCCGCAGTATCACTGCTTCATCGGCAGCCTGAGTTTCGAGATGAGCGAGATGCTGCCGGCCATCGGCGTCGAGGTCGCCGCCATCCAGCAGGCCTCGGTAGACATCCTGCGTGGCTGCCTGGAACAGGCGCAGAAGGCCGGCGAGCTGTCGGCCGACGAGGACTGCGCCAATCTCGCCACCTTCATCAGCGATGCCTGGCAAGGCGTGCTCGCCCGCCTCAAGGTGGGCCGCAGCCTGCAACCGCTGGAAGCCTTCGTCACCCGCCTGGAGCGCTTGCTGCAGGCCTGATAACCGCAAATCCCAGAGGAAAGACCATGAGCGCTCCCGTACAAGCCCTGTTCGCCCCCTTCCGCCTTGGTAGCCTGGAGCTGCCGACCCGTGTGGTCATGGCGCCGATGACCCGCTCCTTCTCGCCCGGTGGCGTACCCAACGCCAAGGTCGTCGAGTACTACCGTCGCCGTGCGGCAGCAGGCGTGGGCCTGATCGTCACCGAAGGCACTACCGTCGGCCACAAGGCGGCCAACGGTTATCCGAACGTGCCGCGTTTCTACGGCGAAGACGCCCTGGCCGGCTGGAAGCAGGTGGTCGACGCGGTACACGCCGAAGGCGGCAAGATCGTCCCGCAGCTCTGGCACGTCGGCAACGTGCGCCGCCTGGGCACGGAGCCGGATGTCAGCGTTCCCGGTTATGGCCCGATGGAGAAGGTAAAGGACGGCGAAGTGGTGGTGCATGGCATGACGCAGGCCGATATCGATGAGGTGATCGGCGCTTTCGCCCAGGCTGCGCGTGATGCCAAGGCCATCGGCATGGACGGCGTGGAGATCCACGGCGCCCACGGCTACCTGATCGATCAGTTCTTCTGGGAGGGCAGCAACCAGCGCACCGACTCCTACGGTGGTGATCTGGCCGCGCGCTCGCGTTTCGCCATCGAGCTGATCCAGGCCGTGCGTGCGGCGGTCGGACCGGACTTCCCGATCATCCTGCGTTTCTCGCAGTGGAAGCAGCAGGACTACACCGCTCGCCTGGTACAGACCCCGGAAGAACTGGGCGCCTTCCTCAAGCCGCTGGCCGAGGCGGGTGTGGACATCTTCCATTGCTCGACCCGCCGCTTCTGGGAGCCTGAGTTCGAAGGCAGCGACCTCAACCTGGCTGGCTGGACGCGCAAGCTCACCGGCAAACCGACCATTACCGTTGGCAGTGTCGGCCTGGATGGCGAGTTCCTGCAATTCATGGTCAAGACCGACAAGGTGGCCGAGCCGGCCAGCATCGAGAACCTGCTCGAGCGCCTGAACAAGGAGGAGTTCGACCTTGTGGCCGTGGGCCGTGCGCTACTGGTCGATCCGGATTGGGCGCTGAAAGTGCGTGAAGGGCGCGAGCAGGACATCCTGCCGTTCAGCCGCGAGGCGCTGAACACCCTGGTCTGAGCCTGGCTTCACCGGGGTGCCTTGACCGGCACCCGGTTTCCCGCCCCGGCACATCGGGGCTTTTTTACGGCTGAATGTTTTGAGTGGATGAACTGGTGTAGGACGGGGGAAGCCCGTCAGCGCCTTTCAATGACGGGTTTCACCTGCCCTGCCGGGACGCTCCGTGCTGACCCGGATTGGCGCCTGAGGCTGCATGGCGTTGCGCAGGTGCTGCTCGAACAACGCCACGATGCCGTCCCAACCGAGATGCCCGGCATGACGACGGGCATTGAGGCGTATGCGGCGGAAGATTTCCGCATCTCCCAGCAGTTCGCAGGCCGCTTCGCAGAAGCCGATTTCGTCGCCGGGGCGAGCGAGCATGCCGTTGTGCCGGTGATGGATGTGCTGCGCGGCTGCGGCCTGGTCGAACGCCACCACGCCCAGGCTGGACGCGAGGGCCTCCAGCACCACGTTGCCGAAGGTTTCCGACAGGCTGGGAAACAGGAACAGATCGCCCGAGGCATAGTGCGTCGCCAGCGTCTCGCCACGTTGCAGGCCGCAGAACAGAGCGTCCGGCAACTGCGCCTGAAGGCTGGGACGCAACGGCCCGTCGCCCACCAGGATCAGACGCATGCGCCGCTGTGGGTGAGCCTTCTGCAAGGCGTGGAAGGCTTTGGCCAGCAGGCCGAGGTTCTTCTCCGCCGCCAGTCGACCGACATGCAGCACAGCCAGGTCGTCCGGCCCCAGGCCCCAGCTTTCGCGCAAGGCATCGCTGCGCCGGCGAGGATGGAACAGCTGGCTGTCGACCCCGCGGGCGAGCAGAGCCAGGCGTTCGAAGTCGCGGCGTTCCAGATCGACCTTCTGGCCGATGCTGGGCACCAGGGTCATCTGCGTGCGGTTGTGGAACCAGCGCAGGTAGTTGGTCATCGCCCGCGTCAGCAGACCGATGCCGTAGTGTCCGGTGTACTGCTGGAAATTGGTGTGAAAACCGCTGACCACCGGAATTGCCAGGCGCCTTGCCGCACGCAGCGCCGATAACCCCAGTGGGCCTTCCGTGGCGATGTAGAGCACGTCCGGGCGCTGCCGTTGCCAGCGCCGCAGCAGCTTGTGCAGCGAGGACTGACCCCATTGCAGGCCTGGGTATCCGGGCAATGGCCAGCCTCGGGTGAGCAGCAGATCGGCCTCGGCGCTCTGCTCCTGGTCGGCGTCCTGCCTGGGACGCACCAGTTGCACGCGATGGCCGCGCCCGCGCAGGCCGTCGACCAGACGGCCAAGGGTATTGGCCACGCCATTGATCTCCGGCGGGAAGGTTTCGCTGATCAGGGCGATATGCAGAGAGGGTGCGTTCATGCACGCAGTCTCGGCCCTGCCGATGTAGCGAAGGTGACGGTTGTGTTGCGTTTATGTGTCAGGCGAGCAGGCCGTGCAGTCGTTCACGCAGCCAGGCGTGGGCCGGGTCGTGGTGCTGCTGGCGATGCCAGATCAGGCTGATCTGCACGGCGGGCATGTCGAAAGGCAGCGGCGCGACGGTCAGTTCGAACATCGGTGCGAAGGCTTCGGCGAGGCGCGCCGGCACCGTACCGAGCAGGTCGGTCTGGGCGACGATCGCCGGAATCGGCAGGTAGTTGGGCAGGTGCAGCGCTGCGTGGCGCCTGACCCTGGCCGAGCCGAGCACGATTTCCAGTGGCGATCCGCGTCCGGCACGCGGCGTCACGATCACGTGGCGGGCCTGCTGGTAATCCTTGAGGGCAAGGCCGCCGACGAACGCCGGATGATCCTTGCGCCCGATCACCACCAGCGATTCCTCGCGCAGCGGCGAGTAGAGCAGATCGGGTGAGTCGAAATGCAGGTAGTCGATGGCCAGATCCAGGGCGCCGCTCTCCAGGCGCGCAAGCAGGTTGTCGGCATCATCGTTCTGCGCCAGCAATTCCACCCGTGGCGCCACGCGTGCCAGATGCGCCTGCAGCATCGGCAACAGCGCCGCCTGGGCATAGTCGTTGAGTGACAGGCTGAAGACATGCGAGGTCTGCGGGTCGAAGGGTTCCGCCGGGCCGAGGCCCGATTGCAGCAGGCCCAGCGCCTGGCGCACAGGAGGGTAGAGCGCCTGGGCGCGGGCGGTGGGCGTCATGCCACGCGCGGTGCGCTGGAACAGTTCCTCGCCCAGTTGCTGGCGCAGGCGGGCCAGGGCATTGCTCACGGTCGACTGGCTCAGGTGCAGGCGCTGGGCGGCGCGGGTCAGATTGCCTTCCTGCATCAGCGCATCGAAGACCAGCAGCAGGTTGAGGTCGAGCTGGCGTAAATTCGTTATCAAGGATAATGCTCTTTTCAAATATCCATTATTCGAATGATTTGGCCGGGCCTAGACTGATGTCAATCCACAGGAGAACGCCATGGCCTACAACAATCACAATGCCCAGGCTTTTCGCAGCGATTACCGGGCTGCCATTCATCCGCTGTACAACCCTTGGCTGCACGCCGCGTTCGTCCTCGCCTACGGCCTGGCCGGCGTGATCCTGGCGTGGGGCACGCTGGAGGCCGTTGCGCCCTGGCAATGGCTGGTGGTGCCGGCCACGCTGGTGTTCTTCAGTTGGGGCGAGTATCAGGTGCACAAGCGCCTCGGGCACAACCGGACGCGCTTCGGCAGGCTGTTCTACAAACGCCACACGGGCGATCATCACAGTTTCTTCGTCGAGTCGCTGATGCCCTGCGAGCGGCCGCGCGACTGGCGGGTGATTCTCTTCCCGGCCTGGCTGATCGTGCTCTACAGCCTGCCACTGCTGGTTATCTGGTGGTTGCTGGCGCCTGTCGACGGCAACCTCGCGGCGTTGTTCGCCGGCAGCATGCTGCTGGGCTACATGAGCTACGAAGTGGTACATGCCTGCGAGCATCTGCCGGCCGAGCACCCGCTGTCACGCTTGCCATGGATACGTCAGATGCGCCGCCTGCACGCGCTGCACCATCGCCGCGAGCTGATGCATTCGCGCAACTTCGGCATCGTCCACCCGCTGATGGACTGGCTGTACGGCACCCTGCACTGGGAGCCTGAGGCGATCCATGAGCAGAATCGCCAGCAGCACCGCATCCGCATCGCCCAACCTGCCGAACGCGTGATGGACTACGCCGCGGCGCCGAGTCACTGGCCGCAGTGGCACCCGTCGTCACTGCGTATCCATGGTCGCGAAGGGGTATTGCATGCGGGCGAGCGTTTCGAGGAAGACATTCATGCCGGCGGCCGTGCCGGGCATCTGTGCTGGGATGTGCTCGATCATCAGCCGGGTAAGCGCTGGCAGGCGTGCGCACGGGGCGATCATGGCCTTCACCTGCTGCTGACCTATGAATGCGTGGACGTGGAGGGTGGCTGCGAATTCGTGCGCACCCTCGAATACGGCTTCGCCGGCTGGCCGATGCGCCTGGCCAACGTCTTGCTCATGCGCCGACGCATCGAGCGCGAGTCGCAGGCCTCGATGCAGGCGTTACGCGATGTGCTTGCGCGAATCTAGCGCCTGCTCGCCACGCTCGCGCACCCAGAACAAGGTCGCGCCGGCCACCGCCGCCGGCATCATCAGGATGTTCAGCCCCGGCACCAGCAAGGCTGCGTAGGTGATGCCGCCGAAGCTCAGGCTCTGCCAGCGCTTTTCACGCAGCCAGGCGAGCATGTCCTGCCAGCTCATCTTGTTGTTGTCCGCCGGGTAGTCGATGTACTGCACGGCCATCATCCACACGCCGAACAGCAGCCAGAGCGGTGCGGCGATCAGGTTCACCACCGGGATGAAACTGAGAACGAGCAGGCCGATGGCGCGTGGCAGGAAGTAGGCCAGCTTGCGCATCTCGCGGCCCATGGTGCGCGGCACCATGGCGGCCAGTTCGGCCCAACTGAACGGCGGGAAGTGATCCTCGCCACGCGCAACCACCTCGACCTTTTCCGCGAGAAAGCCATTGAAGGGCGCGGCGATGATGTTGGCCAGCAGGGTGAAGGTGAAGAACACCATCAACAGCACCAGCACCACGAACAGCGGCCAGAGAATGTACTGCAGGAAGCTCAGCCAGCTCGGCAGAGTGGGCATGAAGGTATCGACCCAGCCACTGAACTGTTGCACGGCGAAACCGATCAGGGTGGCGAACAGGATCAGATTGACCGTCAGCGGCAACAGTACGAACAGGCGCAGGCCGGGGCTGAGCACCAGTTTCAGGCCCTCACGCAGGTATTGCGGGCCGGACAGGACGGGAGCGGCGGGCATGGCGATCTCCTGAGTGGTTGATGCGCGCGACCATACCGACTTCGTCGACGAGGTGAAAGTTCAGGCGGGCGCCTGGCAGCCATAGTCGGATTCTATTCACGGAATTGGCAATGGATATTTCCGCTTCGTCAGCTGCGTGGATAGCCTTGCGCACAGTTTCCGTTTTGCGGGGCTCTCACCCTTCCAAGCCTTCCCCTAGTGCTTCGAGAGTCCCTTTTTATCTGGCCTGCCGGCCTTTGGGCCGACGAGGAGTTAGCGATGTCCGTTCGTCATGCCCGCGTCATCATCCTGGGTTCCGGCCCCGCCGGTTACAGTGCTGCCGTCTACGCCGCGCGCGCCAACCTCAAGCCGCTGTTGATCACCGGTATCCAGGCCGGCGGCCAACTGACCACCACCACCGAGGTGGACAACTGGCCAGGCGATGCCTATGGCCTGACCGGCCCGGCGCTGATGCAGCGCATGCAGGAACACGCGGAGCGCTTCGATACCGAGATCGTCTTCGACCATATCAACGCTGTCGATCTGGCAGGCAAACCTCTCACCCTCGTCGGTGATCGGGGCACCTACAGCTGCGATGCGCTGATCATCGCCACCGGTGCCAGCGCGCGTTACCTGGGCCTGCCCAGCGAGGAGGCCTTCATGGGCCGTGGTGTTTCGGCCTGCGCCACGTGCGACGGTTTCTTCTATCGCGGTCGCGAGGTGGCCGTGGTCGGCGGCGGCAACACCGCCGTGGAAGAGGCGCTCTACCTGGCCAACATCGCCAGCAAGGTGACCCTGATCCATCGTCGCGAGACCTTCCGTGCCGAGAAGATCCTGCAGGACAAGCTGCGTGCGCGCATCGCCGAGGGCAAGATCGAGCTGCAACTGAATGCTGAAGTGGATGAGGTGCTGGGCGATGCCGGCGGCGTTACCGGTGTGCGCCTGAAACAGTATGGCGGCGCCTATCGCGAACTGAGCGTGGAGGGGCTGTTCATCGCCATCGGCCATACCCCCAACACCCGCCTGTTCGATGGCCAACTGGAGCTGAAGGACGGTTATCTGGTGGTCAATGGCGGGCGCGAGGGCAATGCCACCGCAACCAGCATCCCAGGCGTGTTTGCAGCGGGTGACGTGGCCGACTCCGTGTATCGCCAGGCCATCACCTCGGCCGGTGCCGGCTGCATGGCCGCGCTGGATGTCGAACGTTATCTCGACGGCCTCTGAGGCCGGGTAGGGTGCGTTGTGCGCACCGAGGTCTGCAACACGTTGCCCTGATTCGCGGAGGCCTTGGGAAGTCGGTGCGTGTGGCGCACCTTACGGACTCAATCCGGCCAGTGCCAGGGCGGCTCGTCCAGCATGCCCTGGCCACGAATGCAGGTCTGACCGAGCTGTTTGTCCAGCTCCAGGGTGTTGCATTCGGGGCTTTCCCTGAGCGTGGCGATCAATCGGCTGGCATGAGAGACGACCCACACCTGAGTCTGCCGAGAGGCGGCGATGATCAGGCGCCCCAGTGCGGGGAGCAGATCCGGGTGCAGGCTGGTTTCCGGCTCGTTGAGCACCATCAGTGAAGGGGGACGTGGGGTGAGCAGGGCGGCGACCAGCAGCAGGTAGCGCAGCGTGCCGTCGGACAATTCTGCGGCGCTCAAGGGGCGCAGCAGGCCTTCCTGGCGCAGTTCGACGGCGAAGCGGCCGCCGGGCTGGAAGTCGATATGCAGGCGACTGCCGGGGAAGGCGTCGTCGATGGCGGCGTCCAGTGCGGCGCGGTCGCCGATCTCGCGGATGGTCTGCAGCGCGGCGGCCAGGTCGCGGCCATCGTGATGCAGCACCGGCGTGCGCGTGCCCAGTTGCGGCTGGCGCGCCGGCGCGTCGGCATCACTGCGGAAATGATCGTAGAAGCGCCAGCGGCGGATGGTTTCGCGTAGCTGGAAGACTTCCGGGCAGTTGGGGTCGTTGCCGATCTGGTCGAACAGGCTGTCGTAGTTCGGCACGTGCTGGGCCAGTACCTGCCAGCTGCGGCCTTCACGCATGCGCACCATGGGACCGGCGCGATCCACCAGCAGCGAGGCGGGGCGGTAGCTGGCGCCGGCCCAGATGCACTCGCGCTTGATCTCGGGGTCGAGAGCGAAGGCCGAACTGCTCGGCTCGGGCAGACCGAGCGCGATGGCATAGCCGAAGTCCTCGCCGGCAAAGCCCAGGCGCAGGCGCATCACGTTCTGCCGTGGGCCACCCTGCACCGGCACGTCCCCCTTGAGCATGCGCCGGGAAATCTTCTCCGGCCCCGCCCAGAAACTCGACTCCAGCCCGCCTTCGCGTGCCAGCGCGTTGACCACCCCGCCTTGCGCCGTTTCCGCCAGCAGGCGCAGTGCGCGATAAAGGTTGGACTTGCCACTGCCGTTGGCGCCGGTGATCAGGTTGAGCCGGCCCAGCGGCAGGATCAGACTGTTGATCGAGCGGTAGTTGGCGACGGCGAGGGTATGCAGCATGGGGGGCGTCCAGACGAAGAATCAGCGGCCATGGCGTGGTGAGAAGGCCAGCCACGCCAGCAGTGGATAGCACAGGTAATGCAGGCTGAAGAGAAACAGGCCCATGGGGCTGGGCGTGTCCTGCACGACCATCATGCCCAGCAGCCCCAGGTAGAGCAGCCCGAGCATGCCGCCGTAGAGCAGGGTAAGGCGCCAGCGCTCGGCAGAACTCGGAGCACGCCCCTGGCGCCAGTGGAACACCAGCCCCAGGCCGGCGGCGATGGCAGCGGCGATCAGCAGGGTGGTGAACACGCCACCGAGGCGCACGAAGGTACGCAGCAGCAGGTTCAGCAGCACGGCGGCGATCACCCCCGCAGCAGCGTAATAGCGCAGTTGCAGGCCCTGGCTCACAGCTTCTGCGCCAGGCCGAAGCGTTTGCTCAGTACCCGCTCCAGCAGGGCCCTGGGCAGCAGCATGGCCATCAGCGGCAGGGCGCGACTGCCGTTGCCCAGGCGCAACAGGCGTGGACGCTTGCTGGCCTGTACGGCGGCCAGCAACTGGCGGGCGAAGTGCAGGGCCGGGGTCGGGTTGTCCTGCGAGGCCCTGGCGCGGGCGCGGATGCCTTCACGCAACGGCCACCAGGGCGAGTCTTCGCGGATCAGCGCCTCGGCCTGCTGGCTGGCATTGGCGCCGAAGCTGGAGGCGATGGCGCCTGGCTGAACTTCCATCACTTCGATGGAGAAGGGCGCCAGCTCCAGACGCAGCGCGTCGGACAGGGCATGTACGGCCGCCTTGGATGCGCAGTAGGCTCCCGCGAACGGCGTCACCAGTACGCCCGAGACACTGCCGATATTGACCACCAGACCCTTGTTGCGCCGCAGCAGCGGGAAGAAGGCGCGGGTCACGCCGACGATGGAGAACACATTGGTCTCGAACTGTTTGCGCATCGCTTCGGCGCCACCGTCGAGCAGCGGGCCCATGGCGCCGTAGCCGGCGTTGTTGATCAGTACGTCGAGGCCGCCAATTTCGCTTGCGAGATGTTCGGCCAGGCGCTGCGCCGCTTCACCGTCATGGACGTCGAGGGCCACGGCGTGAAAGCCGGCCTCGGCGAGTGCCGCAAGGTCGCGATCCTTGCGCGCAGTGGCCCATACGGCGTAGCCCGCCGTCTTGAATGCATCGGCGAGGGCGCGGCCGATGCCGCTGGAGCAACCGGTGATCAGGACGCTGGGTTGAGACATGGGATGGTTTCCTTGGGCTGTGCGGCGATGGGCGATCCGGCGGTACGCGCAGCGCACCCTGCCTTAGCGGATGAACCGGCCTTGCAGGCGCTCGGCGCGAAACTCCAGCGTAGCCGGGCGATAGCCGCTGCGCAGGTCGGGCAGCGGCATGCAGTCGCTCCAGCTGGCACCTGGCAGCAGTTCACCCGGGCCGCTGTAGCGTGGCGATTCATAGAGGCGTTGGGCCAGATTGGTGGCATTGCCGGGGCGGTAGGCGGCGACTTCCCAGCGTAGCTCCAGCAGTGCGGCATCGCTGCCGTTCTTCAGGTTGACCAGCAGGGGGCGGTCGGCGGGGCATTGCTGCGGGTCGTGGCTCAGGCGCAGTTCGAGGTGCGCGAGGTAGCGTTCGTCGCGGGTTTCCTGCCAGAGCACCCAGCTCGCCACAAGGCCGAGGCCGACCAGCGCGGCCATGGAAACCGGCAGGGCCTTGGTCGGATAGCGGATCAGCAGGATCAACCAGGTGATGACGAGCACGACACCGAAGAGCATGGAGGCAACCTTGGCAAGAGTCTGTCCGCCATCCTACACAAGGTGCCTGGTCAGGGTAACCGCATGGGCTGTCGCAGGGTATGACAGGCAGGCGTGGCCCGGATGCCATCCGGGGATGGCGGCATGACATTCCCCGGACTGCATTCGACTACGACGCGCTCGGCTCAGTGAGCGGCGCCCACTGCCACCGCATCGCTACGGCCATAGACATCTTCCAGGCGTTCGATGTCGTCCTCGCCCAGGTAGGTGCCCGATTGCACCTCGATGATCTCCAGCGGGATCTTGCCCGGGTTGCTCAGGCGGTGCACGGCGGTCATCGGGATGTAGGTGGACTGGTTCTCGGTGAGCAGGAACTCACGGTCGTCGCAGGTCACCTTGGCCGTGCCGGATACCACGATCCAGTGCTCGGCACGGTGGTGGTGCATCTGCAGCGAGAGCTGCGCACCCGGCTTGACGGTGATGTGCTTGACCTGGAAGCGGCCGCCCATGTCCACCGAGTCGTACGAGCCCCAGGGCCGGTAAACCGCGCAGTGGTTCTGGGTTTCGCAGCGCCCCTGCTCGTCGAGCTTGCCGACCAGTTTCTTCACGTCCTGCACGCGATCCTTGTGCGCCACCATCATGGCGTCCTTGGTCTCCACCACGACGATATCGTCCAGGCCCAGCACCGATACCAGCTTGCCGTTGCCGTGCACCAGGCAGTTGCGGCTGTCCTCGACCACCACATCGCCCTTGGTGACGTTGCCGTCGGCGTCCTTGTCGTGCACTTCCCAGATCGACGACCAGCTGCCCACGTCGTTCCAGCCGGCTGTCAGCGGCACCACGCAGGCGCGACTGGTCTTCTCCATCACCGCATAGTCGATGGAGTTGTCCGGGCAGCAGGCGAAGGTGGCCGGGTCGATGGCGATCTGCGTACCGTCGCGCTGGCTGCGCTCCAGGGCCAGCAGGCAGGTGTCGTAGATGTCCACGTCGTGATGCTTGAGCTCTTCCAGGAAGCGGCTGGCGCGGAACAGGAACATGCCGCTGTTCCAGTAGTAGTCACCGCTCTTCACGTACTCGTTGGCACGTTTGGCGTCCGGCTTCTCGACGAAGTTGGCGACCCTCGCGACGCCTTCGGGCAGTGCCTTGTCGGTGCCGCCGCGGATATAGCCATAACCGGTCTCCGGGCGATTGGCCGGTACGCCGAACAGCACCATCTCGCCCTTCTCGGCGGCCACGGTGGCCAGTGCCAGTGCCTGGCGGAACGCCTGCTGATCGTCCAGCACATGGTCGGCGGGCAGTACCAGCATCAGCTCGTCACGGCCATCGGCGAGCAGTTGCAGCGCCGCCATGGCCACCGCAGGCGCGGTGTTGCGACCGAAGGGTTCGAGCAGCAGCAACTGCGCCTGCTGGGAAATCTGCTCCAGTTGTTCCAGGACGATGAAGCGGTGTTCCTGATTGGCCACCAGTACCGGCGGCTGCATGCCTTCGATGGAGAGGCGCTGCAAGGTCTGCTGGAACAGCGTCTGTTCACCGGTGAGGGCGAGGAACTGCTTGGGGTACAGCTTGCGTGAAAGAGGCCAGAGTCGGGAGCCGCTGCCGCCGGAAAGGATGATGGGGGTCATGGTGTATCTCCTGAGCGATGGATCGAGAGGGGTGCCCGTGTCGTGTCGGTGCGGCGTGTGCCCGCCGTTTTCCTTGTTCTGGGATGCATGGCCGGTTTCAGCTGTCGACCGGGCGCTTGACCCATACCGGCGACAACTTGCCCTGTGCGTCGGTGATGTACAGGCACACCACTTCGCCGCGTGCCAGCGTCACCGGCTTGAGGTCGGCGACCTTGCGCTCGCCGTCGAACAGCGCCAGGCCGACCTTGACCGGATTTATTTCACGGTCACCACGACCGTCCGGTTTGACGTCGGCGACCACGTCTGTCTTGCCGTCGGCGGTTTTCAGGCTGAGGGTGCTGCCGCTGAGGTTCTGCACGCGCAGCAGGGCTTTCTGCCGGCTGGTGAAGGGCGGCTCCTCGACCAGGCGCGGTTCGGCGCCGGTCTGGCTGACCAGGGTGTAGTAGCGCTCGGCTTGCAGTTGCACCTGCAACTGGGCGTTGCCGACCTGCGCCTGGTAACTGCCGGCCGGCAGGAACTTGAAGTCGCTGGAGCCCAGTGGCGCCACCTGCTTGAGCTGAGCTTCGCCGACATTGACGTCGAGCTCGGCGCTGCTGGCGTTGTAGGCGCGGACGAACGCCGAGCCCTTGGGCGCCTTGGGACCATACAGCGCGCCATCGTCGGCCTGCGCCTGGAGCATGCCCAGGCTCAGGGCGAGGGCGCAGGCGCTCATGACACCACGGTGAAGAAAGTTGCGAGTCGTCATCGGAGGTTCCTCCTTGGGTTGCGGATCAATTCAGTGGCTGGTCGCATGGGCCAGACGCTGTGTGCTGCCGGCCTGCTTGAGGTCGGCCAGCCATTGCGGGTCGAAGGCGGTCAGGTCGCCAGCCACCGGCAGATAGCGTTCGGGGAATTCCCAGATCACCACCTGCGGTGGGTGCTGGGTGAAGTCGTCGCTTTGCAGGTACTTGAGCATCGGCACCAGCGGGCCGCCGCCTTCCTCGGCGTGGTTGCTGAGGTCGCGTTGCAGGTGCTGGCGCAAGGCACCGGCGAAGTTCCAGGCGGGGTTGGCGCTGTAGCTGGTGCCGACCAGTGCCACGGGCAGATCCTGTTCGGCGAACAGGGCATCGCTGCCGCTGTCCTCGCTGGTGCGGGTTTCACGCTGGCTGATGCGGTCTGCCTCCGGCAGCAGACTTTCGAACAGCGGCGCCAGGGGCAGGAAGCGGGTCAGGTCGCCCAGGTGCGGACGGACTTCCACGGTCTCGGTAACGAACTGCTGCGGTTCGCCACGCAGCTTCACGGCGCTGGCGATCACCTGGCTCAGTGCCTGGGCGGCGACGTCGGCCCCCTCCGGCGTCCAGTGCGTATCGGTGCGCAGGAACATCGACGCCTGATCCTTGCCGGCCTGCAGCGGCGCGAGCAGATCCGGTGCGGCGATGCCGGCCGAGCGTGCGGCCTGATGGAAGCGCGGGTAGAGGCTGCGTTGCAGGGCGCTGGGGCGATGGCCGTCGGTGTGCTCGGGATACAGACGCGACTTGGCCGGGATGATCGCCAGCAGCAGGTGCACGTCCTGCTCGGCCAGACGTTGCTGTACGCCCCGGATCAGCGCCAGGTTGTCGCGCAACTGGCGCTGACCGTTTGCGACCGGGGCGAACTCTTCGTCCGAGTACAGCCAGCCGTCCTCGCCGACCACCAGGCCGATACGGCCCTCGCCGAACATCAGGTACTCCACGGCGGCCCACAGGTTGATGCCGGCCTGCTTGAGCGGGAAATGTTCGTCGTAGTGGTGTTCCATGCTGCGCGTCAGGCCGCCGTCGAGCAGCGTCGGCTGGCTGGGCGTGCGATAGCTGGCCAGGCTGCCCAGAGCGAGCAGGCTGGCCGGCAGCAGCAGGGCGAGGAACAGGACGACATAGACGACTTGGGTTCGACGACTCATGGCGTGTCTCCGCTCAGAACTGGAAGTACAGGAAGGGGGAGTAGCTCTGCGCCGAAAGCTTGAGCAGCGAGGCACAGAACAGCAGGAGCAGGGCGCCGTGCAGCAGCAGGGCACGCACGTCCACCGAGGTGGCCGCCAGGCTGCCGCCGCCGGCGAGTGCCAGCGATGGGGTGGTGAGTCCATCGATACGGCGCTGAGCGAAGTGCTGGCGTGCACCATTGACCGCGATCACCACCCAGGCCAGTCCCAGCGTCGTCATTTGCAGGCTGCTGGTTTGCGCCTGCACGGTGTCGCTGAGCTGCCAGTCGCCAAAGGCGAACAGGGCGGCGTACATGCGCCCGGCAACCTCCAGGTTCTCGGCGCGGAAGATCACCCAGCCGAGCATCACCAGCAGCAGGGTGAAGGCCCACTTCAGCGGATTGAACAGCGTTGGCGCGGCCTTGACCCCGAGCGCCCGCTCGATGGCCAGCCAGGTGCCGTGCCAGGCGCCCCAGATCAGGAAAGTCCAGTTCGCGCCATGCCAGAAACCGCCCAGCAGCATGGTCAGGAACAGGTTGCGGTAGGTGTTGAAGGTACCGTGGCGATTGCCCCCCAGCGGCACGTAGAGGTAGTCGCGCAACCAGGTGGACAGGCTGATGTGCCAGCGCCGCCAGAACTCGGTGATCGACTGGCTGATATAGGGCTGGTTGAAGTTTTCCATGAAGCGAAAGCCCATCATCAGACCCAGGCCGATGGCCATGTCGCTGTAGCCGGAGAAGTCGAAGTACAGCTGCGCGGTGTAGGCGATCATGCCCAGCCAGGCGTCGCCGGTGCTGGGGTTCTCCAGGGCGAAGCAGTGATCCACCAGCGGCGCCAGGCTGTCGGCGATGAACACCTTCTTGACGAAGCCCTGCATGAAACGCGTGGCGCCCTCGGAAAACTTGTCCAGGCTGTGGGTACGGCCGGTGAACTGGTCGGCCAGATCCTTGTAGCGCAACACCGGGCCGGCGATGAGCTGCGGAAACAGGGCGATGAAGGCGGCGAAGTTGATCAGGTTGCGGGTGGGTTCGGTGTCCTTGCGGTACACGTCGATCAGGTAGCTGATCGACTGGAAGATGTAGAAGGAAATGCCGATTGGCAGGATCACCGCCGTCAGCACGAAGGGCTCGAGACCGAAGGATTCGAGCACCGCGTTGATGTTGGCCACTCCGAAGTTGGCGTACTTGAAGTAGCCCAGCGTCGCCAGGTTGCCGATCACCCCGGCCACTACCCATTTGCGCGCCACTTCGGTGCCGGCGCTGGCGTGGATGCGCAGGGCGAACAGGTAGTTCCACAGCGTCACCGCCGCGAACAGCAGGAGAAAATCCACCCGCCACCAGGCGTAGAACAGGTAGCTGCCGACCAGGATCAGCAGGTTGCGGTGCCGGTTGGGGCACAGGTAGTACAGGCCGAGGAAGATCGGCAGGAACAGAAACAGGAATACGTTGGATGAAAAGACCATCCGTGCTTCTCCGTGAATAGCCGGGGCAGCGCCCCCCTTTCCCCCCGCGAGCGGAGGGTTTGTTTTTTGCCATATCGCCACATACCCGCAGGCGCGCGACATTGCGCTTCAGCAGCGGTTTTCGCGGATGAATCCGCTCCTACAGGGTGTGGGGATCAGCGCCCGTCACCGAACACCTGAGTCACCTCGCCGCCCAGGCGGAAGCTGTTGAAAGGTCCCATCTCGCGATTCAGCTCGCGGGTCTGTTCATTGCAGGCGTAGAGCGTGCAGTAGGGCGCCAGCCAGGCGTACTTGTAGTCCTTGCGCAGCTCGCTCATGTCCTGCCTGGCACCGGTGCGCTGGGCGAAGGCGGCCGGGTCGCGCGCCCCTTGCAGCACCCGCTCGGCCAGGCGTTGCAAGGCACCGTGGTTCTCGTCGCGCAGATCGACGCCATTGCTCTGGGCGAAGGCAGCGATCATCGCCAGCGGCGGCAGGGCATAGTTGTGGTAGGCAAGGGCGCGCTGGCTGCGGCGCATCTCGTTGGCCAGGTAGCCCTGCTCATCGACCTGATTGGCGGCGATGCGGAATTGATCGACGGACCAGTCGAACAGGTCGCGACGATCCGCCACCACTGCCACCGCCATCACCGACCAGGCGGCCCAGTAGCTGTGGTTGTTGATCTTGCGCAGCGGCAGGTCGCTCCACTCGCGCACCGTGTGCTCGGCCAGGCGAGTGAACCAGGCTTCGATGCGGGCGCTCTGCTCGGGGTAATCGGCCAGCGGCTGCGACTCGGAGAACTTCAGCCGCAGCCAGGCACCGGCCAGGCTGCCCAGTGCCCATTTGCGCATCGACTTGCCGGTGTGGTTGAACTGCTCGGACTCCAGCGCATCGGCGCTGGCCCACTGGTCGAGCCAGGTGATGGCGCAGTCAAGGCGCTCGCGCTGGCCGGTACGCATGTAGCCGGTGATCATCCGTCCGGCTTCTTTCTCCAGGCGGGTGATGCTCGATGTCTGCTGGCGAAAGTCCTGCTCCGCCTGGCGGTTGAGCGTGGCGCGCGCGCTGTCGGAGCCCGAGTACTTGCTGGTGAACTGCAGCTCGCCGGTGTAGGGCTGGGGCGTCGCCGGGCAGGCGGGCGCCTGGCCCTCACGCTGGGCAACCGCTGCGTGATAGCCGGCAGGCGGTTGCAGGGCGGCTAAAGCCGGGCCGGCGAGCAGCAGGGCCATGAGCGTCAGAGGTGCGAGTCGTGTGCGCATAAGGGCCTCCTCAGTCGCCTGCGTGGTGCTGGGCGACTTGCTGGTTGGTGCCGCTCGGGCGTTGGCACAGGCTGGCCTGCACCTTCAGGTCGTCAGCGCTGTCTTCGGGCTTTTCGATTTCCAGGGCGAAGAAGTTCTGCTCGCCCCAGCCCGGCTCGTCGCGCAGTTCCACGGCGAAGCGGCCATCGGTATCGACGGTGTTGGGTTTCTCCAGCTTGAGCTGTTCGCGCTGGCCGTTGAGGTACCAGATGGTGGCGTCGACGCGCTTGACCGACGGATCGCTGAAGCGCAGGTCGAGCTGGTGGCGGTTGCCGGCCAGGGTCAGCAGCTTGTTCTCGCCGTTGACCAGCACTTCGTTGCTGCCCGGGCGCAGGCGCGTTTCTTTGGCCAGTACCTCGGGCTGGCCGTTGCAGCCGTTGTTCAGGCTGGCCATGAGTTGGCGGTGGATCTTGTCGGAGGCCAGGTCGTAGAGCGGCGAGAACTCCCAGATGAGAATCTGCGGCGGGTCGTTCTGGAACGAGTCGCTGGCCAGGTATTCGAGCATCGCGCCTTCCAGGCCACCGCCGGGGAAGGCGGCGTTGAGCACGTCGGTGCCCAGGTACTGTTCGAGGAAGCCGCCGAAGTTGTAGTTCTTGCCGCTGTGGCTGGTGCCGACCAGGGCAACGCGCGGGCTGGCGTCGTCGCCGAACAGGGCGTCGCCATCGCTGGCGTCCTTCGGCTCGGTGCTGAACTGATCGACGTACTGCACCGCATAGCCGGTGCCGCACAGCTGGCTGGCGACGTTCTGCATGGTGCCGGTCTTGCCCATCAGGCCGATGCGCTCGGTGACGAATTCCTTCTGCGGAATGTCGGCGAAACCGGGAATGCGTTTGACGGTTTCGGCCACCAGGCGCGCTGTGCGCTCGGCGCCGTAGGGCGTCCAGTGCTGGTCGCGGCGGAAGTAGAACGCCTGGTCGCTGTTTTCGTCGGTCAGCGGGGTCAGATCCGGCACCCAGATGCCCAGCTGTTCGAAGCGCGTCAGCGCCTGGCGATAGTTGTGCAGCGCCTTGTCGTAGTCGAAGCGCTCATAGTCGGCTGGGCGCAGCTTGCTGCGATTGACCAGGCCGCGGGTCGGTTGATAGACCACCACCAGTTCCACGCCGCGCTGCTTGAGGCCGTCGCGCAGTTCCTTGAGGCGCTGGTAGCCGACTTCCGTGGTGCCGAACTCGGTGCGCAGGTCTTCGACGCTGCGGAACAGCCAGCCTTCGTCAGCGTCGAGCAGGGTGACGAAGTTCTTCATGTAGCTGGTGGTGTAGCGGCTGGCATCGTGCGCCGCCGGGCACAGCGAGCAGCAGTCTTCGACCTGGTACTGCGGCGCCTGGCGCTCCTGGGCTTGCAGGCTGCTGCCGAAGGCGGCGCAGGTCACTGCCAGGGCGAGGGTCTTGAGTTGGGATACGCGCATTCTTGGGCCTCGTCAGTTGGTCATCTGCTCGGGCTCGATCGGATCGATCAGCACGGGCTGGCGCTGGCGCACCATGAGGTCGAGGATTTCGTCCTGTTTCTCGCCGAGGATGCCGGCGAGCTGGATGCCGCTGCTCTTGCGCGGCGCGAGCATCTTCACGCGGTACAGCTCGACCGACAGCGGCGAGTCGATGTTGATCGGGCTGGAGCCGTTGCCGGCCAGGGTGCCGCCGACGATGATCATCGAGATCTTGGTGTCGAACGGGTCGAGATCCAGGTCGCGATCGGTGTCCGACAGATCCTTGATGTGGCCGTAGATGCCGGTCAGTTGATTGAGGGCGGCGAGGTTCTCGTACAGGCGGATGTTCTCGCTGTTACGGATGCGGATGCCGTGGCGCTGGTTGCGCATCACCTGGTTGCCCCACAGCAGGTTGTCGCCGCTCTCGTACAGGGTGATGCCGTCGGCATGGTTGCCGTGCACGCGGTTGTAGGCGATCAGGTTGCGCTCGCTGCTGCGGTCGATGACCACGCCGGAGAGCTTGTTGTCGTAGCTCTCGTTGTTGATGATCCAGCTGTCGTTGACCTCGCGCGAGATGATGATGCCGTGCTTCTTCTTGGTACCGAACACGGTGTTCTCGGCGATGATCAGCCCGTGCGAGCGGTCGTGCGGGTCGATGCCGTAGACGATGTTGTCGCGGTAGGTGTTGCCCTTGATCACCACGTTCTGCGCTTCGTAGCAGTAGAAGCCGTACCAGTGGTCGACGAACTCCGAGTCGATCAGCCAGCCGGTCGGTTCATCGCGCTTGAGGCGCTCTTGCATGCTCGGCGTGTACTGGGTGATCGACACGCCGTAGGACTTGGAGTTGTCGTAGCCCAGGCTGGTCAGCACGCTGCTGGCGATATACAGCTCGCTGCCGCCCCAGGACACCAGGAATGGGCGGAATTCCTTGCCCTCGTCGCGCAGGGTCGCCGGGCCGTTGTCGGCTTCGCGCCAGGCGGTGACGCGGGTGTCGGTGATGAACATCAGGCCGTCGTTGACCAGAAACGCACCGCGCTCCTGCGACAGGCGCAGCTCGCGGGTTTCCTTGCCGACGTGCAGCGCCGCGCCCTCGGCTACCACGATGGGCAGGCGGGCGAGGTACACGCCGTCTTCCTGTTCGGCGAACTGGCTGTCGGGCAGTGCCTTGGCGATGTCCTGCGCGGTGACCAGGCCACCTTCGATGAAGATCGCCATGGGCATGCCCTGCTGGCGCTGAATCCATTCGCGCAGGCGCTCGTTGCCGCCGGTGAAGTCCTTCAGGGCGTCCTGGCGCAGCATGCGCCGCACCACCACCTTGCCCTTGCTGCCTTGCGGAATCTTGGCCAGCACGGCCTCCCTGGTATAGCCGGACAGATCCGGCAGCGTGGGCGCCTCCATGTGCAGTTCGGCGGCCGGGGCGCTGCGCACGCGGTATTCGAACTGGTGTTCCTGCGGGTTGGCCTGGGCCAGTGGCGCGGCGAGACACATCGCGCTGAGCAGCAGGGGTAGGGCTAATCCGTTGGGTTGCATGATCCGATCCCTCAGAAGCGCCAGATGAAGTCGACGAAGGCACGGTGCATCACCGAATCGGTGCCGCTGCCATAGGCGTCGCCGGGCAGGAACACGCCGGCGCGCAGGCGTACCAGCGCCGAGCGGTCGTCGAGTTGTTCGGCCACCGAGGCCGGCAGCAGGCCCTGCTTGAAATAGCGGGTCAGCACCAGGTCGACTTCCTGGCCGATGTCCTTCTCGCCCGCCACCAGCGGTGCGGTGATGCCGCTGTCGCCAACATCCTGGTCGCCATCGACGCGCCAGAAACGGTGATAGACGACGCTGGCGTCGTAGTCCTCGCCCATCTGCCAGGAGCTGAATGCGCTGGCCACCTGCAGGTTGGACAGCTCGCCGCGAAAGGCCTCGCCATAGCGGTGCAGGCGCGATTCGACACCGGTGAAGTTGGCCCGGTTGCTGTGCAGACCGGTCTGCATGAACTGTCGCGACTTGCCTTCGTCACCCCCGCCGCTGCCTCGGGCGTAGGCGGCGCCGATCTTCCAGTTGTCGTCGAGGCTGTAGCGCAGACCCAGATCCATCGCCCAGGCATCCACGTCCTGGCTGCGCGAGCCGGTGGCGATGCGCTCGTTGCCGACCACCTGTTGCTGCAACTGGTCGGTGTCGCCTTGCAGCCAGGTCAGCTGCGCCCAGTAGTTGAGACGGTTGCGCGAATTACGCTCGAAGAAGCCGCCATCGGCGTGCAGGCCGAACCAGGTCAGGTCACCGGTATAGCGCTTGCTCAGTTCGTCGACGCGCTCGCCCTGATTGGCCAGGTGGCCGTCGTCACGGCTGTGGTGCAGCTTGGCGCCGATGCGGTGGCCGGGCGTCCACTGGTAGTCGAGGCCAGCAAAGAAGTGCTGGCGGTCTTCGTCCTCGGGCGCCAGGTCATCGAGGTCGGTGCGGTAGTCGGAGAAACGCTCGGCGACGCCGACCGTGGCTTGCAGAAGGGTGGTGTCGAAGCGCCAGTTGACGGACTCGATGTTGGTGTCCCACCAGGTGCCCTCATTGCTGCGCAGGCGCTGGCGACCGACGCGCAGGTGCTCGCCGGGGTAGGCGGTGAGGCCGGCGTAGTCGACCCAGAACTCGCGCATGGCCAGGTAGTTCTTGTCCGGCTGGCGCGCGTCGCTGCGCTGGCTGCTGTCTTCGCCATCATCCTGCAGCGGGTCGGTTTCGATGGTGTCGGTGGCGGTAACTGCCTGACCCATGGCGAAGGCGCTCCAGTCGCCGCGCTCGCCGTAGACCCAGGGGCGCAGGTCGAGACCGATACCGTTGACGTCGCCCCCTTCGCGGGTGCCGAGGTCGCGGTCGTCTTCCGATTGTGCGGTGATCTTCACATCCAGGCCGAAGTTCTTCGGCGCATCCGCCGCCCAGGCGGCGCTGGCTGCCAGCAGGCTGGCACTCAGACACAGCTGGCTAACGATACGGTTAACAGGTCGTTGAAAAACTACCTGCGTTGGCAATACTGCGTTGAAAGCGGCCTCAAAACGCTCATTTGCTGCTTGTAAACTCCGCTTTCTCGGCCACTTTTGCCTTGTCTTGCCTGTCTCGGCTCGGGCCTCCTGCTTCGCTCTACCTCCTGCATCCATGCATTCGTCGGCTACGTTTTTCAAAGACCTGTTCTGCTGCATGCGTGCATCCCTGTTCATGGCTGGCTGACCTGCAATGCGGCCTGCTGTTGCAGGACGATGCCGCGTGCATTGCGCTCTTCGCGCAGCAGGCGTTGGCCTTCGGCCAGTTGCGCCGGGGTCAGGCTCTCGGCCACCTCGTGGGCCAACTCGAAGGTCGGCGGCGTGTTGCGTGGCAGGGCCAGCTGGCTGAAGACGTAGGCGTTGACCGGGTTGGGTTTGACCCCGCGGCCCTGGCTGAACATCTGCGCCAGGGCGAAGTCGGCGCTGAGCTGGCCGGCGCGGGCGGCGCTGAGCAGGTGGTCGAGCGCCTGCTGGGCATAGACCTCGCCGAGGTGACCACGCAGGTAGATCTGTCCCAGGTAGTAATTGGCGCTGGGCTCGCTGGGCGCGGCCTTGCGCAGGTGCTCCTCGGCCTTTTTCGGCTCCTGCGGCAACAGCTTGCCTTCGTAGTAGAGGCGCCCGAGCAGCAGCTCGGCGCGTGGCAGGGCAGCCTCGCGGCCCTTGTCCAGATAGCCGAGCAGGGTTTCGGTATCGCCCTGTGCCGGATAGTCGTAGAGCAGGCGCGCCAGGCTTACCCAGGCTGCCGGGTAGCTCGGTGCGATGGCTTCGAGCAGCTCCTGCGCGCGCTGTGGCTGCGGCTGGCCGAGTTCGGCGTCGCTGAGCACCAGGGCCACGGACTCGACCTGGTTGGGCGAGACGTTGCCGGCCCGGTAACCGGCCAGCAGTTGCTCGATCAGCGCTTCGCGGTCGTCTTCGCGGTTCTGCTTCTGGTAGACGGTGGCCAGTTCCGCGTAGCAGGCGTCGTTGCTGGCCAGACGCGCCTGGCAGATGCGTTCGATCTCGCCCAGGTGCTGGTCGTAGGTGCCGTCGGTGCGGTACAGGAGAATCTGCGCCAGCTCTGCCTGTGGCAGACCCTGCTGGCGCCAGTCCTGGATACGTTGCGCGAGGTTCATGGCGGGGAAGTCCTGTGGATGGAACAGGTAGAGTTCGGTCAGCGGCAGCAGCGCGCTGGGCTCGTGAGCCCGCGCTGCGCTCTCCAGCAGCTCGGCGGCCTCCTGGCGTTCGGCCTGGGTGCTGCCGGGTTTGCGTGCCAGCAGCTTGCCGAGCCGTGCCTGGGCACGTGGCGAGCCGTCCAGGGCCTGGCGGTAGATGCGCTCGGCCTCGTCCAGATCCTGGGTCTGGCCATTGGCGGCGTAGATGTCGGCGAGGCCGATCTGCGCATCGCTGTAACCCATTTCGGCGAGCTGACGGAAATGCCACTCGGCGGTCTGCTGGTCACCGCTCTGCAGGGCTTCGCGGGCCAGACGCTGATCCGGCAGGCCGGCGCAACCGGCCAGCGTGGCGCTGACGGCGAGGCCCAGCAGGGCAGGACGAAGAAGGGGCATGCTCACGGCGTGGTTCTCCTTAGCGGCCTGCCGCGACGGCGCGGTCGACCAGCCAGCTCAGCGACGGGCCGCGATCGATCACCACTTCCACCGGCTGCCCGGCGAGACTGGCCGGCAGCAGATCGTCGGGCTTGATCTGCACGCGGATGTCCGAGGACAGCCCGCCCTCGTGCAGGTTGCTGCTGATGATCTGGCCACGACGGCTTTCATTCTCGCCGGCCACACGGAAGCTCACCGGTGTGCCGGGGCGCGCCTGTTCCAGGTGGCGGTAGGGGAAGCTGGCGCTGACGCTGGCGACGCCGTCCTGCGGCACCAGTTCGAAGATCACGTCCCCCTTGCTGGCGAACTGACCGTCGGCCACCAGTTGGCGGGCGATCTTGCAGTTGCACGGGCTGGTCAGGGTGCCCTGCATTTCACGGGCGAACAGGGCCTCGATCTGGCTCGGTTCGAGCTGGTCGTCACCGAGGTGGCCCTTGAGCATCTCCAGCATGCTGGTGGTGAAGGTGGCGATGGGCGCGCCTTTCTCGATCACGGCGTCGGGCTGCACCAGGCTCTGCACGCTACCCTCACGCGGCATGGTCACCTGCAACGCCGGCAGACTGACCTGCGCCGATTGAGCGTGGGTCACGAAGTACAGACCGTAGATCGACTTGCCGATGTAGCCGAAGGCGGCCAGGCCGACGATGAAGATCGCGCCGCTGAACGCCACTGCACGCAGGCGGCCGAACACACCCATGCCGCCATCGGAGCCGCTCTTGCGCGCCTTGGTGAAATTGTCGCGTTGCAGGATGTGCAGCACCTCGCCGACATTCACCAGCTCGCCAGCCAGGTGGCTGCTGATCAGGTGACGCAGGGCAGCGGTCTCGCGGGCGCCGAGGTTGTGGAACTGGCAGCCGACGCGATTGTGCTCGGGTTGTACCGAGCTGACCTGAAACTCCACATCCAGACCCAGCACCAGGCTGTCGAGCTGGAACTGCAACTGGCCGCGATGGAAATCGCCGACCTTGTGCGTGGGGTTCTCGCTGGTGAAGCTGAAGCCGCCGGCAGACACATCCTGCAGGCGCGCATCGATGCGCTCACGCTGGGCATTGGTGAAGCGCAGGCGTCCCGGCAGCTTGACGCGGGCGTGCTGGCGCTGGGCCTCGGACTCATGGACGACGTTG
>Ga0075032_1000416_pt1 | contig 25471 bp, 29 predicted proteins | sample SynthPrep_1_END__FD_71386 | JGI IMG/M metagenome (GOLD analysis project Ga0075032, IMG submission 71386) | Synthetic microbial communities from Ohio, USA - SynthPrep_1_END_DS7_MetaG | ecosystem: Engineered > Bioreactor > Aerobic > Activated sludge | place: USA: Ohio, Columbus | collected 2014-04-10
CCTGCTGAGGAAGCGAACTTCTTCAGCAGGCGCAGACGACCATAGAGGGCACTACCTGACTGGTAGCTGAACGGAGAGATAGAAAGGTGCGTGCAGATTGGGGTTGGCAGAGGGGATGTCGGTGCGCACGGCGCAACTACGAGATGTCAGAAGCCGCAGGCTGCCGGGTCAGGCAGGTACAGCTGTCAGCATGAGCGAATCACTGACGTCTAGCCTCGGCTCAGAGCCCGGCCAGTTTCAGCCAGTGCGCGTAGAAGCCTTCAGCGACCTGGTTCAACGCCCTTACCTTGTCGCGCAGGTTTTCACGCATTTCGACGATGCTCTGCTGGCTGGGCTGGCTGGCATCGAGCAGGTGCGCCCAGTCGGCGAGCCAGCTTTCGATCAGTTCCTCGGTCATTTCCGGATGACCTTGCAACGCCAGCACCTTGTCGCCCCAGGCAAAGGCCTGGTTATCGCACCAACGGCTGCTCAGCAGGCGCTTGGCGCCCTCGGGCAAGGCGAAGGTGTCGCCATGCCACTGGAAGATGCTGAACGACTCGGGCAGGTGCGCCAGCCAGGGGCTACCTGCCGATTCGCCGCGGCGCTGCATGTTCTGCCAACCGGCTTCGGTGTATGGCATGCGCCGAACGTTGGCGCCCAGGGCCCTGGCCAGCAGTTGGCCGCCCAGGCAATGACCGATGATGGGAATGTCTCGCCCGATGAAGTGCCGAAGCGCCGTCACCTCTTCGGCAATCCAGGGCAGTGGATCGTTGACACTCATCGGCCCGCCCATCACGGCGACCGCTCTGGGCCGATCCAGGTCGTGGCCCGGCAGTTCACCCAGGTCGACACGCACCACATCGAAACCGCAACCACGCGCCCGTAACACCTGCGCCAGGTGCGCCGGCGGGCAGTAATCGATATGGGTCAGGATCAGAACATCGGCCATGGGCACCTCCGTCGAGCAGTCTGCTCGAGAAGGTCGGGCGAGTCGAGGTGGGCTGGAGTTGAAGCCATCGGCCGGACGGCCGGCCGATGGTCTGTGCCGGCGAATGCCGCTGCATTCGCTTCTAACGCATTGCCGACGCTTTCACCTCCTGCGTGACGCCCCAGCCATCCAGGGTGCCGCCCAGCGGGACGACGATGGACTCCAGGTCATGTTCGAACGCGCCGATACCGGCATGGGTGGCGTACATCACTTTGCTGATCTGCAGGTGCCAGGCACCGTCCTCACGGGCTGATACCTGGGCGTTGAGCGACTCGCCGCGGAAGTTTCTGGCTGCCATTCTGGCCCGCTCCTCATCGGGGAAGATGGCGTAGAACTCGATCGGGTGGAACTGGGCGAAATCGAACCCCCCTTCTTTCATCCGACGCAGCACCGAGGTGCTGGAGTCTTCGTGGAAGGCTGTGCTCATAAACGACCTCCTCTCAGGCTATGGATGGATTGACCGCTTTCCCATTGCAACCGCCCGGCTGGACGGTGTCGCGGCCCTTGCAGGCGCCGCCCCGAGAATCGAGCGGATGCTCGACGTGTCTACTTCAAGCGCATCGACGGCTGTCCGACAGAGCACCGGACTGAAGACCGTCTTTTCAAGGGTAGTCGCTGGACGAGAGATTGGTGTCGCTCGGAAAGCCTTTGTCACAAAGCCGGCGACCAGCGGCAACTGGCCAGCTCGACGCAGCAGGGCGTACGCGCAGCAGCCTTTGCTCGCTCAAGGGCGGCTGAGCCAGCCCATCAGCAGCCGATTGATCCACCCCGGCGTGATCTGTCCCAGGAGGTAGAGCAGCCCGAACTGCAGCCCTACCGTACGGTGTACCGCATCACCATGTGCCTGTTTCCAGGCGGTTTCGGCGATCTGCTCGGGCTGCAGACGTACGCCAAGACGACGCATCACCGGAGGGCGTTCGGCCTGGCTGCTGACCATTGGCGTGTTGACGAATGGAGGCATCAGGTCGCCGACGCGAATGCCATGCTCGCGCCACTCCAGCTCCAGTGCCTCGGTCAGGCCCCGAACGGCGAACTTGCTGGCCGAGTAGCTGGCCAGTCGCGGCACGCCGTAAAGCGCCGAGGCAGAGCCCATGTTGATCACCTGCGCGCCCGGAGTGGCCTGTAGATAGGGAAAGGCGCCGTGACAGAGATTGAGCACCCCGAGCACATTGATCTGCACCAGGCGCGCATGCTGCTCCAGCTCGATGCCCTCGAAGGCGCCGGTACGCAGTACTCCAGCCGCATTGAACAGCAGGCGCAATCGACCGCCATGCAGCCCGCAGAAGTCGGCCAGTACGCTTTTCACAGCCAGCGCATCGACCACGTCCAGCTCGGCATGCCAGGCACCGCCAAGCTCATCGGCCAGTGACGTGAGCGCGGAACCGTCGAGATCGAGCAGGCCGACACGCCAGCCGCGCGCATGAAACAACCGTGCGGTGGCGGCCCCGATACCCGATGCGGCGCCACTGATGAGAATGTTGTCCATCAAACGCCCTGTTCACGGAGAAAGGCCACCACACGGGCGATGGCGTAATCCGCCGCACGCAGCATGCCGACGTGAGCCTGGAAGACATGCCACAGCCCCGGATAGCGCTCCAGACGCACATTCGCCCCGTCCGCCCTGGCGCGCTCGGCCAGACGCAGGCTGTCGTTGAGCAGCAGCTCGTCCTCCCCCACCTGGATCAACGTCGGCGGCAGGCGGCTGAGGTCGGCGAACACCGGTGACAGGCCCGGATCGTTACGCGGCAACCCGGCCGGGCAATACAGCTCGGCGGCCTGTTCGATCCAACTGGGGTGGATCAGTGGATCGCCGGCTGGCGGCTCATGCATCTGCTCGCCGGTGAAATCGGTGGCCGGCGAGAAACACACCAGAGCAGCCGGAGCCGGCAGGCCACGTTCGATGATGCGCAGGCAGCCAACCAGGCTGAGGTTGCCGCCGGCCGAGTCGCCGCCAATGGCGATCTGTTCAGGCCGATAGCCCGCTTCGAGCAGAGCCTGGTAGGCCGCCAGGACGTCATCGCGCGCAGCCGGATAGGGATGCTCCGGTGCCAGACGATAATCCAGCGCACACACGTCCAGAGCACCGCGCTTGGCCAGACTGGCGCAGAGGCCACGATGGGTATCCGGCCCGCCGATCATGAAGGCGCCTCCGTGCAGGTAGAGCAGCACGCTACCACTGCTGGCAGGCGGCCGATGCCATTCGCAAGGACGCCCGCCCAGGGTGGCGGCGCTGCGGCTCACCCCACGCGGTGTCAGGGTGACGGTGGTGAGCGCACGCAATACGCGGCGCTGCCCGGCCACTGGCATGGGAGGCCGAACCAACCCACGAAAGAACAGACGCAGAAAGCCGCGCAACAGCCCGCGCAGCAGCATCTGCTCGGCAGCAGGGGCGTTGAAATCAGCGGATGCAGTCATAGTCGGCAAGCTCCGGAGTACGGGTCATGAGGCGATAGGTGAAGGTGAAGCCCGGCCAGTTGTTGGTGTTCTTGCCGGTAGCGGTCTTGTACCAGCTGTCGCAGCCTTGTTCCCATATCGTTCGATGAGTCGCCTGTTGCAGCTCGGCGTTGTAATGGTGCTGCACCGTCGGACGCAGATCGAGGTAACGCAGCCCCAGTTCATTCAGCGCCCGCAGACAACCCAGCACGTAGGCGTACTGGCTCTCCAGCATGTAGAGAATGGAGTTGTGGCCAAGGTTGGTATTCGGCCCATAGAGCAGGAACAGGTTGGGGAAACCACTGACGCTGATACCCTTGTAGGCCTCGGCACCGTCCTTCCAGGCCTGGTTGAGTTCCTGGCCATGCAGCCCCCGGATGCGCATCGGCGCGAGAAAATCGGTGGCGGTGAAACCGGTGCCGTAGATCAGCACGTCGCAGGGATGCTCTCGGCCGTCGGCGGTGACCAGCACATGCTCACGCACTTCGCGAATCGCCGAATCGACGATCTCGACATTGGCCTGCGCCAGCGCCGGAAAGTAATCGTTGCTAATGAGAATGCGCTTGCAGCCCATGGGGTAATCCGGCTGCAATTGTGCGCGCTTGCCGGCATCGGGCATCTGCCGCTGCAGGTGCCGGCTGAAGCTGTGGCGAAACAGACGCATCAGCCAGGGAAAGCGAATGAACGCCACCGCCCGTCCCTCATGATGCAGGTATTGCAGCAGGCGGTCGGCGCGCTGCAACAGCGGAAAGCGCCGCTTGAGCGCGACCTCCCAGGCGCGATAGACCCTATCCGGCTTGGCCAGCACATAGGCCGCCGAACGCTGAAACAGACTGAGGCTGGCCACTCCGGGCTGGATCTGCGGCACGAACTGGATCGCCGAAGCGCCGGTGCCGATTACCGCCACGCGCTTGCCGGTCAGGTCGAGGTCATGCCGCCAGCGCGCCGAGTGAAACGCCTCGCCACGAAAGGTCTCGAGTCCTGGCAGTTTCGGATAGGCAGGCCGGTTGAGCTGACCGCAGGCACTGACCAGCGCCTGGGCCTCGATCACCTCGCCACCCGCCAGTTCGACGCACCAGATGCCGCGCGCGGCATCGAACTCGGCGCCCAACACTTCGCTGTTCAGGCGAATGTGCGCACGCAGCCGGTGCTTCTCCACGCACTGCAGAATGTAAGTATGGATTTCCGCCTGCGGGGCGAACTTGCGCGACCAGTCGTACCTGGGCTCGAAGGAAAAGGAATACAGATGCGAGGGCACATCGCAGGCGGCACCCGGATAGCTGTTGTCGCGCCAGGTACCGCCGACCTCGCCGGCCTTTTCCAGCAACAGGAAGTCGTCCTCACCGGCCTTGCGCAACTGCATGGCCAGGCCCAGCCCGGCAAAGCCGCTGCCGATGATCAACACGCGCCAGGGCGCGTTCGTACGTGGGTTGTTGTGCATTGTAGTGACCCGTGTATGGCGATGAGCAGATGCTACTTGCCTCGCCCTGCCCGGGTTATGGCATAGTCGGCCAGGATATTGTGATTTTCGGACAACCCATGTCAGCCCCCTGGCCCGCACGCCGCAGCATCATCAGCGTTCAGTTGCTCACCCAGCTTGGGCTCGACCTTGGCCTGAGCCTGGACAGGTGCCTGCATGAAACCGGACTCAACCCGGTGCAATTGACCAGCCTGAGCGGGGAGATCGAGGCGCAGCGTGAACTGCAAGTGATCGCCAACCTGATCGAGGCGCTGCCCGAGGTCGGCGACCTTGGCCTACAGGCCGGCCGGCGCTACCACCTAACCACCTATGGCGCCTGGGGCTACGCCATTCTCAGCAGCGCCACGGTGCGCCAGGCCGCCGAACTGGGTCTGCGCTATCACGGCCTGACCTACGCCTTCACCTGCATCAGCCTGAGCGTGGAGCAAACCGTTGCCAGCCTCAAGTTCGACGACAGCGCTCTGCCCCCGACGCTGCACGACTTCATCGTGCAGCGCGACATGGCCGGGGCGCTGGTGGTGGTTCGCCAGTTGCTTGGCAGCACGCTGCGCCTGCTAGATGTGGAACTGCGCCAGGCCGCGCCGGCCGATACCTCGCCCTTCGTTGCCGCCTTTGGCCAGGTGCCACGCTTTGGCGCGCCGACCAACCGCCTGGGCTTTGCCGCCGACCTGCTGGACAACCCGCTGCCACGGGCCAATCCGCAACTGGTCAGCGCCTGCGAACAACAATGCCAGGCACTGCTGGCACGGCATCAGTGGCACCTGGGCCTGGCCGGGCGTGTACGCCAGTTGCTGCTGCAATCGCCGGGACAGATCACCGACATGGAGCAGGTTGCCGATCGCCTGCACCTGAGCAGCCGCACTCTGCGCCGCCGCCTGCTCGAGGAAGGCAGCAGCTTCCGCGCCCTGCAGGACGAAGTGCGCCAGACGCTGGCCGAAGAACTGCTGGCCGCAGGCGGTCTGAGCCTGGAAGAGATCGCCGAGCGCCTGGGCTATGGCGAGCTGTCCAACTTCATCCATGCCTTCAAGCGCTGGAAGGGCATAACACCTGGGCGTTATCAACGGGAGGCGATGGGGTAACCGTAGGTGCTGGTGGACAGTTCGCTGGCGCCACGAGTGCTCGGCATCCCGATCCCCCTACGAGCCGTGGAGTCCCTGGTGCGCGCGGCGCACCCTACTTAGAGCCCATGCGCCTGGATCCTGGCCCTTCGATACGCGCTTCACGTAGCGTGCGCCATGCGCACCGAGCACCCGCACAAAGGCAAGGTCTGTCGCAGTTTGAAAGTCATCTTCACGCTGACAACGCCCGAGCGTCGCGCTAGGGTGCGAGCCATGAACATCATCACGCTGCTTCTGCCCTACCAACCGCCCTGGGACTGGCAACAGTTCCATAGCCATTTTGCCCTGCGTGCGATTGCCGGGCTGGAGTCACTGAGCGCGGACAGCTACAGCCGCGGCTTCAGCATCGACGGTACACCCGGCTGGTTTCGGGTTGCCCCGCTGCCAGGGCAGAACGCGCTGGAACTGCGCTGCCGCATCGCCTCGCCAGCACACCTCGATCAGCTCGAACAGCGCGTGCGACGCATGTTCGATCTCGACAGCGAGCCCGAGGCGATTGCCCGCCACCTCAGCACTGACGAAATGCTCGCGCCGCTACTGCTGCGCAATCCCGGCCTGCGCCTGCCCGTGGCTTTCGATCCGTTCGAGCAGGCGGTGCGCGCCATCGTCGGCCAGCAGGTCACGGTCAAGGCAGCCGTCACCATCGTCGGACGCCTGGTGCAACGCATCGGTACGCACATGGAAACGCCGAACGCAGTGGGCATCAGCCATCTGTTCCCGACACCACAGGCGCTTGCCGATGCGGATCTGGCGGGTATAGGCATGCCCGGCAAACGCGTGCAATGCCTGCAACATTTCGCCACGCGTATCGCCGACGGCAGCCTGACACTGGGCCTGCACGATGGCAGCGCGGCGCTGATCGAGCGATTGTGCGCCCTGCCCGGCATCGGCCCGTGGACGGCGGAGTACATTGCCCTGCGCGCATTCGGTGAAGCCGATGCCTTTCCGGCCAGCGATCTGGGCCTGCTCAAGGCACCGGTATGGGGAACCGGAGGTATCGATGCGCGCCGCCTGAAACTACGCGCCGAAGCCTGGCGGCCGTGGCGTGCCTACGCTGCCGCGCATCTCTGGCACAGCTATGCAGGAGGTTGAGACCATGCACTATCGTTACCACGACAGCCCCGTTGGCCCGCTGTTCATGGCGGCCGACGAGAGCGGCCTGCAATTGCTGCTGATGGAACTGGACAGCCGGCCCTGGAACATAGAGGAAGGCTGGCAGCCCGCCCGCCGTGAGCTGGATACCGTGTGCAGTCAGCTCGATGAATACTTCGCCGGCAGGCGCCGTCAGTTCGAACTGCGCCTGGCGCCACGCGGCACGGCATTTCAACAGGCCGTCTGGCAGGCGCTGCAAGCCATTCCCTACGGCCGTACGTGCAGCTATTCCGAGCTGGCCGGCGTCATCGGTCGGCCACAGGCCGTGCGTGCGGTGGGAACGGCCAATGGCGCCAACCCGATCTCCATCATCGTGCCCTGCCATCGCGTCATCGGCCGTGACGGCAGCCTCACCGGCTATGCCGGCGGGCTGCCGCGCAAACAGCAACTGCTGGAACTCGAAGGTGTGCTGCCAGCGGCCCAGGCGCAACTGGCACTGTGAGCGTGGCGCGCACGGCGTACCACGCTCACCTGCGCGCGATCAGATCCTGACGTTGCCGCGCGGCCCCATCAGCGCCCAGATGATCAGACCGATGACCGGCAACAGCACGATCAGCAGTATCCAGAGGATCTTCATGCCCGTTTCGGCGTTGCTCTTGATCACGTTGATGATCGCCCAGATGTCCAGGGCAAGGATGATCAGGCCGACCAGGCCATTGAGGGTGGAACCCATGATGACACTCCTGTGAGAAGGGTTGCCTTCCTAGGATAGTCGGTGAGGCTCCAGGGTTCCCTCAATCACCCAGTCGCGGAAAACGGCTGGCGATATCGTCGTCGGTAGGCACCGGGGATTCGTCACTGGCGCTCAGGCGTAACACCAGCGCATGTGGCTCCTCCCCCAGGTCGAACCAGTAACGCGTACCGGCAGGCAGCGACAGCAGATCCCCCCTCTCTCCCTGCAACAGGTAGACGTGATCGTCGAGATGCAGGCTGAGCTGGGCGAAGCCTGCGACGAACAGCCAGGCGCTGGCCGACGCCTGCACCTGCTCGTCCAGGTGACGGGCGCGCAGCTCCAGTTTCTGCGGATGGTTGCGCTGCAGGTTGAACAGCTCCTGCTGCACGTGCCCCTCCCTGCCCATCAGCGCCTGCAGCCAGACGCCGTACGCGGCCTCGAATTCGGTCTGCTCGCAGCCGGGGCGCAGCGCAGCCGGCAGCTCCACCTGACGATAGTCGATGCCCACCGCTGCCAGGGTGCTGGCGATGTCGTCGGCATGGTTCAGTACCTTGTTCGGCAGTTCGGGGGAGCTGTGCAGGTAGACGGCGAGGCTGCTCATGAAGGGTTCACTCGATTCAGGGCCGCTCGGGCGGCAGACGGGTGGCAATGATGAAGGCGGCCAGCAAGGCTACCAGACTGGCGATGGCGAAGGTCCAGGCCGGGCCCAGGCTCTTCCAGCTGTAACCGGCATACAGCGCGCCAAACGCACCGCCGATCCCGGCCAGACTGACATACAGCGCCTGGGCCTGGCCCTGCTGGCGGTCAGCGAAATTGCGCTGCACGAAGTGGATGCACGCGGCGTGGAAGGCACCGAAGGTAGCGGCGTGCATGCACTGCGCCAGCAGCAGCACCGGCAGGTACTGAGCCAGGCTACCCAGCAGCAGCCAGCGCACCGCGGTGATCAGAAAACTGGCCAGCAGCACGGCACGCAGCGAGTAACGCTGCAACAGGCGCGCCATGACCAGAAACAGCAGAATCTCCGCGACCACTCCCAGTGCCCAAAACAGGCCAATGGCGCCACGGCTGTAGCCGACCCCCTCCAGGTGCAGCGTCAGGAAGGTGTAGTAAGGGCCATTGCTCAACTGCATCAGCCCGACGCTGACGTAGAACGCCAGAATGCCGGGGCGGCGCAACTGGCGCAGAAAGCCTTCCGTTTCCAGCGTGCCGGAGCGCAGCAAAGGCTGCGCATTGGGCACCCAGAAGCTGCTGACGACGATACCGGCCATGATCACCATCAGAGCCGCCGGGTAGGCATCCAGGCTCAGCCACTCGAACAGCAGGCCGAGGCCGACTACGGCGACGATGAAACCGATGCTGCCCCACAGGCGAATCTGACTGTAGCGGGCAGCCTGCTCACGCAGGTGGGCCAGGGTGATGACCTCGAATTGCGGCAGCACCGCATGCCAGAAGAAGGCATGCGTGGCCATGATCAGCGCCAGCCAGGCATAGCTCTGATCGAGGAAGATTCCGGCGAAACAGACCAGGGTGCACAACGCGCCAAGACGCACGATCAGCAGGCGCTGGCCGGTATGGTCGCCCAGCCAGCCCCACAGGTTTGGCGCCAGGCAGCGCATCAGCATGGGAATGGCGATCAGCTCGCCGATCCGCGCTGGGGAAAACCCCAGATGGTCGAAGTACAGCGCCAGAAACGGCGCCGTACCCCCCAACAGGGCGAAGTAGAAGAAATAGAAGCCGGACAGCCGCCAGTACGGCAGGGCCGTGCTCATGCCACAGCCCGGCTCACAGTTGCGGCAGCACCGGCGTGGAGACCCGCACGTCGGCGTTCTGCGCACGGTGACGCAGCAGGTGATCCATCAGCACGATGGCCATCATCGCCTCGGCGATCGGCGTGGCACGGATGCCCACGCAAGGGTCGTGGCGACCCTTGGTGATCACGTCCACCGGATTGCCGTCAACGTCGATGGAGCGTCCCGGCGTGGTGATGCTGGAGGTCGGTTTCAGCGCCAGGTGGGCAACGATCGGCTGACCGCTGGAGATGCCTCCGAGAATGCCGCCGGCGTTGTTGGACAGGAAGCCCTCCGGAGTCAGCTCGTCGCGATGCTCGGTGCCACGCTGGGCGACGCAGGCGAAACCGGCACCGATTTCCACCCCCTTGACCGCGTTGATGCTCATCAGCGCGTGGGCCAGCTCGGCATCGAGGCGGTCGAAGATCGGCTCGCCAAGGCCCGGCATCACCCCTTCGGCGACCACGGTGATCTTCGCGCCGACCGAATCCTGATCGCGACGCAACTGATCCATGTAGGCCTCCAGCTCCGGCACCTTGTCCGGATCGGGGCTGAAGAAGGCGTTCTGCTCGACGCTGTCCCAGGTCTTGAAGGGAATCTCGATAGGGCCGAGCTGGCTCATGTAGCCACGAATGACGATGCCCTGGCTGGCCAGGAATTTCTTGGCGATGGCACCGGCCGCCACGCGCATGGCGGTTTCGCGCGCCGAGCTGCGACCGCCGCCACGGTAGTCACGGATGCCGTACTTGTGGTGGTAGGTGTAATCGGCATGGGCTGGACGGAACAGATCCTTGATCGCCGAGTAGTCCTTGGACTTCTGGTCGGTATTGCGGATCAGCAGGCCGATGGAGCAACCGGTGGTCTTGCCTTCGAACACGCCGGAAAGGATTTCCACCTCGTCGGCCTCCTGACGCTGCGTGGTGTGGCGGCTGGTGCCCGGCTTGCGCCGATCCAGGTCGCGCTGCAGATCGTCCAGAGAAATCTCGACACCCGGCGGGCAACCGTCGACGATGGCGACCAGGGCCGGGCCATGGCTTTCGCCTGCGGTAGTGACGGTGAACAGCTTGCCGTAGGTATTGCCGGACATGGGAAGACGCTCCGCGAAATTCAGCCCTGACCTGCCGCTGCGCAGGCCCGTTTGACGAGGTTGGCGAGTATACCTGCCACTACCTTGCAGTTCACCCCGAACCTTGGCCTGCCGAATGCGTCCAATGCCAGTGTGCCACTACCCTGCCCCCATCATGCTGCGAGCCCTGCTCTTGTCCCTTACCTTCGTCACCGGTCTGGCCCAGGCCACACCAAGCACCAGCCAGCAACTGCCGATCAGCCTCGACACCGACCAGGGCACCCTGCGTGGCAGCCTGTTGCTGCCGCAAAGCGACAGGCCCGTGCCGGTGGCGCTGCTGATCGCCGGATCCGGCCCCACCGACCGCGATGGCAACAATCCCGAAGGCGGCCATAACGACGCACTGAAGAAGCTGGCGCTGTTGCTGGCACGCAACGGCATTGCCAGCCTGCGCTACGACAAGCGCGGCGTGGCGGCCAGCCGCGCCGCCACACCGGATGAGCGCGACCTCAGCATCGAGCGCTACGTGGCCGATGCCGAAGCCTGGGCCAGGTTGCTCAGGGCCGACTCACGCTTCGATCGCCTGATTCTCATCGGCCACAGCGAGGGTGCGCTGGTCGCCAGCCTGGCCGCCGCCGGCAGCCAGGCCGATGCACTGGTCTCCATCGCCGGCCCGGCCTACCCCGTCGGCCAGGTGCTGGACATGCAGTTGGCCATGCGTCTGCCGCCGCCATTGCTGGCCGAGAGCCGGCACATTCTCGCCAACCTGATACGTGGCAAGCTGCAACCCGAGGTGCCGAAGGAGCTCCAGGTGGTGTATCGCCCCAGCGTGCAGCCCTATCTGATCAGCCTGCTGCGCCAGAACCCGGCGGAGAACTTCGCCGCACTGCACATCCCTGCCCTGATCGTGCAGGGCACCCATGATGCCCAGGTCAGCCCGGACAACGCCGAAGTGCTCAAGCAGGCCAGGCCCGATGCCGAACTGGCGATGATTCCCGGCATGAACCATGTCATGCGCATCACGCCAGCCCCCTGGAACGAACAGGTAGCGTCCTACGACGATCCACGGCTACCCTTGGCCCGCGCGCTGGGCGAACGCATCGTTTCCTTCATTCGCTCCAGTGCCGAGAAAAACGGTCGATAACAGATTTGACGACCCGACAACGCGCACAGGACGCCCATGAGCGAGAATCCAGCCCCGGAGGCGCAAGCCCCCGACGCCGCAGCGGTGGCAGGCGAAACGCCCGCCGCACCGCATCCCTGGACTGACCTGCCAGCGGAGCAGTTCAGCCTGCTGCGCCTGGCGCCGCTACCCGTCGACCGTGAAACGGGGCCAAGACCCTTGCGCTTCGTCCAGCTCGGCCGGGTGGAGCGTCACAGCAAGGATCTGAGCATGCTGCGCCTGACCATTCAGGTACCGGGTCAACGCCTGCATCGGCAAAGCAACCTGCTGGAGGTCTGGGCCGATCATCAGCGCAAGGAAGTTCGTTTCGGCCCGGACAAGGGCCTGAGCGTGGAGCCGGCCAACCGCGGCCTGGGGCGCTTTCTCATGGCCCAGGGCATCGCCTGGGCACGCAAGCAATACGCTCACTACCAGGTCGAAGGCGGCGCCTTGCCGACCAGGGACAACTTCAACGAAGCCGCCCGCGCCCGCCGCGACCATGCCGTGAAGGCACAAGGATTCAGCATCGAATACAGCGACCCGTTGCAGCTCAAACCCTTCTACAGCGCACCTCGGGTCAGCTCGCTGCATGGCGACTGGCATACCGAGAAGGTACAGATCGTCGAGCTGCTGGATGCCGCCGCCATGCTGCAACAGGCGGATCAGAACCTGCAGGAACAGGACGCCAAGCTGCGCAAGCTGGAAGACCGGGTCGATCGCCTCAAGCGCGAGGACAGCGGCCTGCGTTTCACCATCACCTGCCTGGTAGCCTTCAGCCTGTTTCAGGCAGGCTTGCTGATCTGGATCGCCACGCGCTGAGAGCCTGTTTACGATCATCTGCGCGTCGGCGCTACTGCGTTGAAAACAAGCTCAAAATGCTCATGTACAAAAGTACACTCCGCTTTCTCGCTTGTTTTCGCCTTGTATCGCTCTAGCTCGAAAGATCGTAAACAGCCTCTACTGACGGCGTATACGATCTAACGCAGGGTGCGCCGTGCGCACCAGAGAATCAGCCCTTCACCCGCGAACGAAACAAGGCCTGGTGCTCGCGGCACTGCTTGGCCGCCAGCAGAAAGACGCCGTGGCCACCGCGCTGGAACTCCAGCCAGGTGAAATCCACCTCGGGATACAGCGCCTGCACATGCACCTGGCTGTTGCCCACCTCGACGATCAGCACGCCGCGCTCGGTGAGGTGATCGGCCGCTTCGGCCAGCATCCGCCGCACCAGATCCAGACCGTCGTCACCACAGGCCAGGCCCATGGCCGGCTCGTGCTGGTATTCGGCCGGCATCTCGGCGAAGTCCTCGGCATCGACATAAGGCGGGTTGGAGACGATCAGGTCGAAGCGCTGCCCCGGCAGCCCGGCAAAACCGTCGCCCTGCACGCAATAGACGCGCTCCTCCAGACCATGGCGTTCGATATTGAGGTTGGCCACCTCCAGCGCATCGAACGACAGGTCGGCCAGCACTACTTCGGCTTCGGGAAACTCATAGGCGCAGGCGATACCGATGCAGCCGGAGCCGGTGCACAGGTCGAGGATGCGCGCCGGTTCGGTCGGCAGCCAGGGCGCGAAATGTCGGTCGATCAGTTCGGCAATCGGCGAGCGTGGCACCAGCACACGTTCATCGACGATGAACGGCAGATCGCAGAACCAGGCCTCACCCAGCAGGTAGGCGGTGGGCACCCGCTCTTCGATGCGGCGCTTGAGCAGCGCCTGCAAGTGGGCGTGCTCGTCGTCTTCCAGGCGACAATCGAGGTAGGCGTCGGAGATTTCCCAGGGCAGGTGCAACGCGCCGAGCACCAGTTGGCGCGCCTCGTCCCAGGCGTTGTCGGTGCCGTGGCCGAAGAACAGCTGCTCGGCCTGAAAGCGGCTGACGGCCCAGCGAATGTAGTCACGCAGGGTGCGTAAACGGGTAATGGGAGCAGTCACGGGCGGCCTCCGGGAGAAAAGTGCGGAAGTTTAGCCCAGAGCAGGCATAAGGCACATGAGCAATACCCCTGGAGCCCGAAGATCAGTCCCCACCCTTGCCTGGACGGCGCAATTCGCGCAGGACGGCAAGCGCCACGACGATGGAAAACAGCAGCCAGAAGAACGAGGAGTACTGCGACAGGAATGACATGGACAACTCCTTTTGCGTTCATCTCCGGATCCTTCGGAGTGGCTCCGATTCTGCTGCGGCAAGCGGGCATGAGCAAGTAAAGGCGCAATAGAGGTTCACAGACAGCGCTGGCAAGCGGACAATGGCACATCATCACCATCAGCCAGGAGCCCGAGATGTCCCATCCGCAAACCATGTTCCAGCTAACCGGTCGTGGCCACGCACCGGCCAGCCTGAGCAATGCGACCCTGCTGATCATCGACGCCCAGGAAGAGTACCGCAGCGGCGTGCTCGCGCTCCCTGGTCTGGATCCTGCGCTGGCGGAGATCGCCAGCCTGCTGGCCGCCGCCCGTAGTGCCGGCACCGCCATCGTTCACGTCAAGCACCTGGGTATCCCGGGTGGTCTGCTCGACCCCAGCGGCCCGCGTGGTCGCCACTTGCCGGAGGTTGCGCCGCTGCCGGGCGAGATCGTGGTGGAGAAGCGCCTGCCCAACGCCTTCGCCGGCACGGAACTGCATGACCGCCTGCAAGCGCTGGGGCACCTCGACCTGATCGTCTGCGGTTTCATGACCCACTCCAGCGTGAGCACCACGGTTCGCGCAGCCAAGGACTATGGCTATCGCTGCACCATCGTCGATGCGGCCTGCGCCACCCGCGATCTGCCGACCCCCGATGGCGAGGTGATCACGGCTGCGGAGGTGCATCGCATCGAGATGATCGCCCTGGCCGACAACTTCGCTACTCGGGTAGCACAGGCCAAATCGCTGATCTGAAGTCCATCACGGGAACGGCCCGAGGCAGGGAACCCCAAACAGACTCACCGGTCATACCGCCGATAGCCAAAAGGAAATCGGAATGAAGCTGTCCGACGATTTCGACGCACGCCGCCTGCGCCCACGCCAGCCTGGAAGCTGGCGCCTGCGCCTGGGGGCCGCCCTGGGAGCGCTGCTGGCTGCCTTCGGCATTCTGCTGTCGATGGCGGGAGTCGCTTCGCTGGCCGGGCGCGCTCCAGTGCTCGGCACACTCGGTGACTCCAGCGCGGAAGCCATCACCCTGCTCTCGCTCGGCCTGCTGTTGCTCTGGCTGGGCATCGTCTTCTGGCGTCGCTGTCGCAGACGCCTGCGGCGCCCGAGCGACCTGAGCCTGTCGCCTCATCTGATGAAAAAGCGCGACTGAAAGATCGCAGACGAAGTGAACGATAGCCTGGAGCCATCCTGACAGCGTGTCACCATGGTGCAGGGTGGCCGCCAGGGGCTACAGGCCATAAAATGCCTGTCTGTTTCGCGGAGCCTCCGATGCAAGACGACGACCTATCCCTGTTCCAGGCCGAGCTGCGCGGTGTCAAACCGCTCAAGCACGACCGCGCCGACACCGGCAAACCCAGACCCGATCGCAAGCAGTTCACCACCCTGCGCCAGGCTGCAAGCGTCAGCCAGGGGGAGGTCAAGGTGGACGGGCTGTCCGATCAGTTCGTCATCGATGTTGGCGCCGAGGACGCTCTGTACTGGGCCGCCAACGGCATGCAGGAAGGTCAGATGCGCAAGCTCAAGCTTGGCCAGGTTCCCTTCGACGGCAGCCTCGACCTGCACGGCATGAGCGTCGAGAAGGCACGCGACACCCTGTGGGAATTCCTCGCCGAAGCGACCAAACTGGAGATCCGCTGCGTACGTGTCACCCATGGCAAGGCGGTGCGCATGGACGGCCGCAAACCGATGATCAAGAGTCACGTCAACACCTGGCTGCGCCAGCATCCGCAGGTATTGGGCTTCACCTCCTGCCTGGCCAGGCACGGCGGCACCGGCGCGGTGTACGTCATCCTCAAGCGCACCATGATGGATGGGCGCGACGAGTAGGCAGAGAACCGCATTGGCACCTGGCGCACTTGTCAGGCACATACCGGCGCCCTACCCTGCGCCCTTCGATACCCAACAGGATTTTCCATGTCCCTGGAACAACATTACACCGCGATTCTTGGCCAGCTTGGTGAGGATGTCTCCCGCGAAGGTCTGCTGGACACGCCCAAGCGCGCAGCCAAGGCCATGCAGTACCTCTGTCGCGGCTACCAGCAGACGCTGGAGGAAGTCACCAACGGCGCGCTGTTCAGCTCCGACAACAGCGAAATGGTGCTGGTGAAGAACATCGAGCTGTACTCGCTGTGCGAGCATCACCTGCTGCCGTTCATCGGCAAGGCTCATGTGGCCTACATCCCCAACGGCAAGGTGCTGGGTCTGTCCAAGGTGGCGCGTATCGTCGACATGTACGCCCGTCGCCTGCAGATCCAGGAAAACCTCAGCCGGCAAATCGCCGAGGCGGTAGAACAGGTCACCGGCGCCCTGGGTGTGGCGGTGGTCATCGAGGCCCAGCACATGTGCATGATGATGCGCGGTGTGGAGAAGCAGAACTCCTCCATGGTCACCTCGGTCATGCTCGGCGAGTTCCGCGACAACCCGGCGACTCGCGGCGAATTTCTCAATCTGGTTCGCTAACAGGCCGTTGAAAAACTACCTGCCAAGCCAGCCCCTCGACGGCGGCCGCTCGCTTCGACGAACGGCCGTCGGTGTTTCAGGAGTCCATTCCATGTTGCTCAAAGCCCTGCGTATCGGCCTGGGCCAGGTCGTCGTGTTCGTCGACTGGATCAGCCGTCCACGCAAACTCAAGCGCAGCCCCGAGGCGCAGGCCGAAGTCGAACGGGAAGCGGCCGAGCTGGCGCTGTACCAGTTCCACGCCTGCCCGTTCTGCGTCAAGGTGCGGCGTACCCTGCACCGCCTGAACCTGCCGGTCGAACTGCGCGATGCCAGGAACGATGCAGAGCATCGCCAGGCGCTGGAACAGCAAGGCGGGCGCATCAAGGTGCCGTGCCTGCGTATCGAGGAGAACGGCCAGAGCACCTGGCTGTATGAATCCAGGGCGATCATTGCCTATCTGGATCAGCGCTTCGCCGGCTGAGTTGCCTCCAGCGTGGCATCGAGGCGGGCTGCGATGCGCGCGGCGCACCCAAGGCGAGGTGCGCCGCGGCGGGTGCTACTGCTGCAGTTCCTGCTCGGTGAACAGGCCGTCGAACAGCATCGAGGTCAGGTAGCGCTCGCCGGAGTCCGGCAGGATCACCACGATGGTCTTGCCCTGCATCTCCGGCTTCTCGGCCAGGCGTACCGCCGCCACCATCGCCGCGCCGCAGGAGATGCCACAGAGGATGCCTTCCTCACGCATCAGGCGCAGAGCCATGGCCTTGGCTTCGTCATCGGCGACCTGCTCGACCTGGTCGACGATGGAAAGATCGAGGTTCTTCGGCACGAAACCGGCACCGATACCCTGGATCTTGTGCGGCGCCGGCTTGACCTCGTCACCTGCCAGAGTCTGGCTGATCACCGGTGATCCCACCGGTTCCACCGCCACCGAAAGAATCGGCTTGCCCTGGGTCTTCTTGATGTAGCGCGATACGCCGGTGATGGTGCCACCGGTACCGACGCCCGCCACCAGCACATCGATGGCACCCTCGGTGTCGCGCCAGATTTCCGGGCCGGTGGTCTTTTCATGAATGGCCGGGTTGGCCGGGTTCTCGAACTGCTGCGGCAGGTAGTAGTCCGGATTGGCAGCGGCCAGCTCGTTGGCTTTATCGATGGCCCCCTTCATGCCCTTGGCCGGCTCGGTCAGCACCAGCTCGGCGCCGAGTGCCTTGAGTACCTTGCGGCGCTCCAGGCTCATCGAGGCAGGCATGGTCAGCACCAGCTTGTAGCCACGCGCTGCGGCGACGAAGGCCAGGCCGATGCCGGTGTTGCCGGAAGTCGGCTCGACGATGGTCATGCCCGGCTTGAGAACACCGCGCTCCTCGGCATCCCAGATCATGTTGGCGCCGATGCGGCACTTGACCGAGTAGGCCGGATTGCGCCCCTCGATCTTGGCCAGGATGGTCACGCCCTTGGGCCCCAGACGGTTGATCATCACCAGCGGCGTGTTGCCGATGGCCTGGGAGTTGTCAGCGAAGATACGGCTCATGGTCCCTTCCTTAGCGAGTGGATGACGGATAAGGGCACCAGCCTATGCGCAGGTGCGACAGCAGTCCAGCCGAACAGATTGGCGCCAGAGCAGTCCATCGAAGACAGTCGACCCGACAGACGCTCTCCATGAAACGACGCTACAGCTGGCCCCTGGGGGCCTTGATGATTCTGGTTCTGCTGGTGCTGACCGCGCAGCTCGTGATGCCCTGGCTGATCCGCGACTACCTCAACGACAAGCTCGCCGATATGGGCGACTACCGCGGGCATGTCGGTGACATCGACCTGGCCTGGTGGCGCGGTGCCTATCGCATCAACGACCTGACCATCGTCAAGACCACCGGCGCAGTACCGGTACCCCTGCTCGACGCTCCGCTGATCGATCTTTCGGTCAGTTGGCCAGCGCTCTGGCGCGAGCACGCAGTAGTGGCCGAAGTGTTCTTCGAACGGCCACAGCTGAACTTCGTCGATGGCGGCGAAGACGAGCAAGCCAGCCAGACCGGGGCCGGCACGGACTGGCGCGATCAGTTGAACAAGCTGCTGCCCATCACCCTCAATGAGCTGCGGGTGATCGACGGCCGTATCCGCTTTCACAATTTCACCACCAATCCGAAGGTGGAACTGAGCGCGGATCAGGTCAACGCCAGCCTGTACAACCTCACCAACGTCGGCGACGAACCGGGCGATCGCGTCGCGCACTTCGAAGGCGACGCCATGCTACTGGAACAGGCACCGCTGGAGGCCGAAGCGACGTTCGATCCCTTCGAGCAATTCGAGGACTTCGAGTTGCGCCTGCGTGCGCGAGACATCGACCTGACGCGCTTCAACGACTTCGCCCGTGCCTACGGCGGTTTCGACTTCAAACGCGGCAACGGCGACCTGGTGATCGAGGCGCGAGCCGACAATGCCCAGCTCAGCGGCTACATCAAGCCACTGCTGCGCAATGTCGACGTGTTCGACTGGGAGCAGGACGTCGAAGACGAAGACAAGGGCGTGCTGCGCTCGCTCTGGGAAGCCCTGGTGGGAGGTAGCGAAACCCTGCTGAAGAACCAGCGTCGTGACCAGTTCGCCACCCGGGTCGAGCTCAGCGGCAACGTGCACGACCAGCAAACCAGCGCCTTGCAGGCCTTTATCGCGATTCTGCGCAACGGCTTCGTGGAAGCCTTCACTCCACGCTACGAACGCCCTCCACCTCGGCGAGACGACTGATCGCCCCCGCCTGCCGGGGCGTAGTCGAGAACGGCGGTGACTGCCCATTCAGTGACTGAATAATGCGTCTGCGTTCACAGCCACCGGAGCTGCGCGTTATAGTCGCGGTCTGAATTTCTGCCGCGGGCCAGCCCTGCGCGTTACCGTTCCGAGGATTCTCCGATGAAGTTCGAAGGCACCCAGTCCTACGTCGCTACCGACGACCTCAAACTCGCGGTCAACGCCGCCATCACCCTGCAGCGCCCGCTGCTGGTCAAGGGCGAGCCGGGCACCGGCAAGACCATGCTCGCCGAACAACTGGCCGCTGCCTTCGGCGCCAAGCTGATCACCTGGCACATCAAATCCACCACCAAGGCGCACCAGGGTCTGTACGAGTACGACGCGGTCAGCCGTCTGCGTGATTCGCAGCTCGACTCCGACAAGGTTCACGACGTTCGCAACTACATCAAGAAAGGCAAGCTGTGGGAAGCGTTCGAGTCCGACGAACGCGTGATCCTGCTGATCGACGAAATCGACAAGGCCGACATCGAATTCCCCAACGACCTGTTGCAGGAACTCGACAAGATGGAGTTCTACGTTTACGAAACCAACGAGACGATCAAGGCCAAGCAGCGCCCGATCATCATCATCACCTCCAACAACGAGAAGGAGCTGCCGGACGCCTTCCTGCGTCGCTGCTTCTTCCACTACATCGCCTTCCCCGATCGCGACACGCTGAAGAAGATCGTCGATGTGCACTACCCCAACATCAGCGGCGAGCTGGTGGCCGAAGCGCTGGACGTGTTCTTCGACGTACGCAAGGTGCCGGGCCTGAAGAAGAAGCCCTCGACCAGCGAGCTGGTGGATTGGCTGAAGCTGCTGATGGCCGACAACATCGGCGAGGCGGTGTTGCGCGAGCGTGATCCGACCAAGGCCATTCCGCCGCTGGCCGGCGCCCTGGTGAAGAACGAGCAGGACGTGCAGTTGCTCGAGCGCCTGGCCTTCATGGCGCGCCGCGCTTCCAGGTAGGAATTCGGGCTGCTACGCGTCGGCCATGCTGCGTTGGAATCAGGCTCGCAATGCTCATGTACAAAAGTACACTGCGCTTGCTCACCTGATTCCGCCTTGCCTGACTCTAGCTCGCAATCCCTTGCCCCGTACAACAGAGAAGCCGTCCCCCGGCAACAGGCCTTGACGCAACATGCCAAAGCCAACCAAGAAACGAGGGCGCAGCCATGCTGCTTAACCTGTTCAACGAAATGCGCGCGGCCAAGGTGCCGGTATCGGTGCGCGAGCTGCTCGACCTGATCAACGCGCTCAAGCACAACGTCGTGTTCGCCGACATGGACGAGTTCTATTACCTGGCACGCGCGATTCTGGTCAAGGACGAACGTCACTTCGACAAGTTCGACCGGGCCTTCGGGGCCTACTTCAAGGGCCTGGAAAACCTCAATGAACACATCGAGGCGATGATCCCCGAGGAGTGGCTGCGCAAGGAATTCGAGCGCCTGCTGAGCGACGAGGAAAAAGCGCAGATCCAGAGCCTCGGCGGCCTGGACAAGCTGATCGAGGAATTCAAGAAGCGCCTCGAAGAACAGAAGGAAAAGCACGCCGGCGGCAACAAGTGGATCGGCACCGGTGGCACCAGCCCCTTCGGTTCCGGCGGCTACAACCCCGAAGGCATTCGCGTCGGCGATGCCGGCAAGCGCCAGGGCAAGGCTGCCAAGGTGTGGGATCAGCGCGAGTACAAGAACCTCGACGATCAGGTCGAACTGGGCACGCGCAACATCAAGGTGGCGCTGCGCCGTCTGCGCAAGTTCGCCCGTCAGGGCGCTGCCGAAGAGCTGGATCTGGACGGCACCATCGATCACACCGCGAAAGACGGCGGGCTGCTCAATATCCAGATGCGCCCGGAACGGCGCAACACGGTCAAGCTCCTGTTGCTGCTGGACATCGGCGGCTCGATGGACGCCCACGTCAAGGTCTGCGAGGAGTTGTTCTCAGCCTGCAAGACCGAGTTCAAGCACCTGGAGTACTTCTACTTCCACAACTTCATCTACGAGAGTGTGTGGAAGAACAACATGCGCCGCACCAGCGAGCGTACCTCGACTCTGGATCTGCTGCACAAGTACGGCGCCGACTACAAGGTGGTGTTCGTCGGTGATGCGGCCATGGCGCCCTACGAAATCACCCAGGCCGGCGGCAGCGTCGAACACTGGAACGAGGAAGCCGGCTACGTCTGGATGAAGCGCTTCACCGAGAAGTTCAAGAAGATCATCTGGATCAACCCCTACCCCAAGGACACCTGGAACTACACAGCTTCCACCGGACTGGTACGCGAACTGATCGAAGATCGCATGTACCCGCTGACCCTGCAGGGACTGGAAGACGGGATGAAGTACCTGTCCAAGTAGGGCATCGAGCCACAACGAAAAACGCCGCGAAACCTGCAAGGGATTCGCGGCGTTTTTGTCGCCCGGATGCATCCGGGCGACGGGGTTTCAGCGCTTGTCTGCGTCGTCCGGCTTGTTCAGATCCATCACGGTCTGTGCAGGAGCCTGCACCGGCTCCTGCGGCGGAACCTCGGCTGCTGCGACCACCACCGGCTCGCTGGCAGGCTCGGACAGGCTGTCCTTCTTGCGCAGGCCGATGCGTTTGAACAGCCAGCCGAACACGACCACCGGGATGAACCAGAACTTCTTCAACAGTACCAGCAGCATGGCCAGCAGGCCGGTCTTGGCGGCTACCTTGCCCGCAACCAGAGCCCCCAGGCCATAGGCCGCCACGGTATCCAGATCCGGATCGAACTCGGCATAGCGCTGGCCCGGGTTGAAATCGGTCGCAGCCAGCACGGCCGGCACGCTGGCCTCGATTTCCGCCAGTTGATCCATGTTGGCGACGAAGTTCAGCACCAGCACGCCCTTACGGCCGAGCACACGGATGTTGTAGTTCAGGGTATTGGTCTCGCTGTCGCCGAACTTCAGTTCCTTGGCCCAGTGCAGCTTCTTGCCTTCGGCATCATAGTGCGGCGACGCAGCCCAGCCGACCAGCTCGACGGTCTCGTAGCCATTTTCCTCACGCCAGGTGTTGGCCTCGCGCATGTCGGCCTGCATGTCCTCGAGCATGTCGCTGTAGTCGATATCAGCGGCATCCTCGTCGGAAACATAACCGCTGTCTTCATACTCGACGGTCACACCCCAGGATTCATCGGCGAGTGGCGACACGCCAGCCGGCAGGATCATGCCCAGCGGCGGGACGTCATCCGGCGGGTTGCCCCAGCCATCGACCAGCAGGCGCTGGGCGTTCTCGCTATCGAGAAACACCAGCGATTCCGGCAGGTTGAGAGTGGCCAGGTCATTGCCCAGAACGATACGTCCGGTCTGGAGCTGCAGGCTGGCAACGAAGGCTTCGGGGTCGACCCACTGCGCCGAATCATCGGTTTCGCTGACCTCCTCGCTGACCGTGGCGCTTTCCGGCTCGGTCTCGGGGTTGGCGTATGCAGCGGGCATGAATGGCAGAACAGCAGCCAGCGCGGCTGCCAGGATCGAATCCTTGATCGACATGGAAACTCCAGTAACACGAGGGAGGGTAAATGTAACGATGTATTACATTAACACGCCCCGCCTCGCTTTCAGGCGAACCAGCGCAACTTTTTGCGGATTGCTATCCATGGCGGGCAGTCGCACAGCGACGCCAGGAATCGCTCCGGGGCTTTTTTGCATTCAGCGCCAGTGTCGTTGCTGGGCGCGTCGGGTCTGCCCTGCACCCAGCAGCCAGCCACACAGCAGTACCAGCAGTTCCGCCAACCAGGCCAGCAACAAGGCGCAGATCACGCCCCAGAGAATCGCCTCCGGCGTCAGCAACACCTGATAGCGGTAGGCCTGCAGAGTTTCCTTGAACAGCTCCGGGTCGGCGCTCGTCGCCAAGTGCCAGGCCTGGGCATACCAGGGCCCCTGCATGGCCTGCCACTCGCGCTCCAGCAAGGCCGAGCGCTGCACCAGATGACCGACGCTCCTGGCGTCGCTGCGCATCACCGGGTCATCGCTGACACGGTAATGCGCCACCAGTGCGTCCAGATCACCCTTGAAGAACTTCTGTGCAGTCTCCTGGAAGCCCTTGAGGCTCTGCTGCGACTCCAGGCGATGCGCCTCGACGCGCTTGGCGTAGTCGTCGATGAAGCCGGGCACCTGCACGCCAAGCAGCAGGCCGAAGGCGAACAAGGTCAGACGCAGGTAACTTCTCAGCATGAGCTCAAGCCTTGCCGTGAGTGATGCATTCGCCGCGGCGCCACAGGCGCCATTCGCCTGGTTGGTACAGCGACCACTGTTCGTTCTCGGTCAGCGGCTCGGTGGCGATGACCGTGACCACGTCGTTGGGCGTGGTTTCCGACTGGAAGTCCACCTTCAGGTCGGCATCCTTGAGCTGTGCCGGGCCGAAGGGCGCACGCCGGGTAATGTGCGCCAGCTTGGTGGTGCAGAAGCTGAAAAGCCAGTCGCCGTCGCTGAGCAGGCAGTTGAACACGCCGAGCTGACGGTAGCTGGAGCAGGCTGCCACCAGCACCGGCAGCAGCACCTCCACCGAGACCGGCTCGGGAAAGGCACGGCGTACGCGATTGAGCAGGTCGCAAAAGGCCGCCTCGCTGTCGGTGTCGCCCACCGGACGATAGAAGCTGGTGGAGCCCTCCAGGCCAGCCAACTGGCCGTTGTGCGCGAAACACCAGTTGCGCCCCCACAGCTCACGGGTGAACGGATGAGTGTTGACCAGGCAGACCTTGCCGACGTTGGCCTGGCGGATATGGCCGATCACTACCTCGCTCTTGATCGGGTAGCGCTGCACCAGTTGCGCCACCTCGGACTCGCTGCTCGCGCGCGGGTCCTGGAACAGACGCAGACCGCGCCCCTCGTAGAAGCCGATGCCCCAGCCGTCACGGTGTGGCCCGGTGCGCCCACCGCGCTGCATCAGCCCGGTGAAGCTGAAGACGATATCGGTGGGGACATTGGCGCTCATGCCGAGCAATTCGCACATCGGGTCAAATCTCCTTGCCGAGCACAAGACGCAGTTGCTCGGCTTCGGTCTGCAGGCGTGCCTCGATGCGTTTGCGGCCCAGTGGCAGAAAACGCACCAGCAAACGCCAGAGCAAGGCCGCCAGGTCACCGGCTCGCCGCGGAATCAGGTGCAGATGCAGATGGGGTACATGCTGGTTGGAATCCGGACCGTCGTTGATCACCAGATTGATGCCCTCACGACCGTAGCCGGCAGCGCGCAATGCCGCCGCGATGCGGTCAGCCAGTTGCAACAGACGATCACGTACCGGTGCCGGCAAATCCTTGAGAAACGGGGCATGGGCACGACTGACGATCAGAACATGTGCAGGGCGCATGGGAAAGATATCCAGCAGAACGATGAAATCATCGTCCTGATATAACTGATGTGCCGGCAACTGGCCGGCGGCGATGGCACAGAACACGCAAGTCATGAGGCCTCCATCCGTGTGGCCCTCATGCTGAACGGCTAAATGAATGGCCGCAAGGGGTCAGATACGGGGTTCCACCCGACCGCCGCGCTCGTAACGATGATCCAGGCGTTCATCGTCCTGCTCCATGAGCTCGCGCAGGGTGCGCGGGTCTTCATCCTCGCTCACCGGCACTGGCTGTCGCCCCTGCCACCAGCGCTCGATGGGCCAGCGAATGGCGACGAACAGCAGGTAGACCGAGAAGGCGATCAGGCAATAAAGGGTCAGATCGGCGACCGCACGCCAGGCATTGTTGCCAACCTTGAGCAGTACATCCATGGCAGTGACCGCAATGGCCGGCGCGAACAGGTCTCGCGACGGATCGACGATGGTCGGGCTCAGCAGCAGTACCGCGACCAGCACCCGCAGCGGCTCACGCAGGTAGCGCCACATCCAGCGCGTCATGCGCATCCATACCAGCAGGCAGCCCAGCGCGGCGACGCCATAGGCGGCCCAGGCCAGGAGGTAGTCGTTTTCGTTCATCATAAGCAGGCGCCGGCATGGCAGGTCTGGCAAAGGGGGGCTTATGATAACGGCTTTTGCCCGATGCGGCGCCCCTGCCGTCGTCCTCTCGCTCTGGAGCCACGCCATGCCCTCTGCCCCCCTCGCCCGCCAGGAAGCCGGTAACGACCCCTACCGCTGGCTGGAAAACCGCGACGATGACGAGGTTCTGGCACACCTGCAGGCAGAAAACGCCTACCTGGACGCCATGCTGGAGCCGCAGCAGGCGCTGCGTGAAAAACTCTTCGAGGAGATCAGGGGGCGTATCCGCGAGACCGACCTTTCGCTGCCCACGCCCTGGGGCGACTATCTGTACTACCAGCGCACGACGGCGGGCGACG
>Ga0075032_1000426_pt1 | contig 24985 bp, 20 predicted proteins | sample SynthPrep_1_END__FD_71386 | JGI IMG/M metagenome (GOLD analysis project Ga0075032, IMG submission 71386) | Synthetic microbial communities from Ohio, USA - SynthPrep_1_END_DS7_MetaG | ecosystem: Engineered > Bioreactor > Aerobic > Activated sludge | place: USA: Ohio, Columbus | collected 2014-04-10
TGTCCATCTACCCCTATCTGCCGAGGGCGACGGTCGAGACGACCTCGGCGAAGGCGTATATGCGTCTCCTGTCGTCGGATGCGGGAGAAGCCGCATGAACACCGAAGCACCCGAGATCCTTCTCACCCATTATCTCAAAACCCTGAAGCTGCCGAGTTTCCAGCGCGAGTACCAGAAGCTGGCCCGGCTGTGCGCCACCGAAGGCGTCGATCATGTCGGATACCTCACCCGACTTGCCGAGCGGGAGATGATCGAACGGGACCGTCGCAAGGTCGAGCGTCGCATCAAGGCGGCCAGGTTCCCGGTCGTCAAAAGCCTCGACAGTTTCGACTTCGCCGCCATCCCAAAGCTGAACAAGATGCAGGTGCTGGAACTGGCGCGCTGCGAATGGATCGAGCGCAGGGAGAACGTTATCGCTCTCGGCCCCAGCGGCACGGGCAAGACCCATGTGGCGCTCGGCCTCGGCCTGGCCGCCTGCCAGAAGGGCCTGTCCGTTGGGTTCACGACAGCGGCCGCACTGGTCAGCGAGATGATGGAGGCGCGCGACGAGCGGCGTCTCATCCGGTTCCAGAAGCAGATGGCCGCCTACCAGCTGTTGATCATCGATGAACTGGGCTTCGTGCCGCTGTCAAAGACCGGCGCGGAATTGCTGTTCGAGCTGATCTCGCAACGATACGAGCGAGGCGCGACCCTGATCACCAGCAACCTTCCTTTTGACGAATGGACGGAAACCTTGGGGTCCGAGCGCCTGACCGGCGCTTTGCTCGACCGCATCACCCATCACGTCAGCATCCTCGAGATGAACGGCGACAGCTATCGTCTCGCCCAAAGCCGCGCCCGAAAGGCCGGCTGACGCCCTTCGAAAATCGCAACGCGCACATGAGACCCCCGCTCGGGCCTAAGCCCTCCCGGCGGTCTCATGCGCGCGCCACAAGTGGCCGACTTTTGCGCCGCCGCGTGGCAGGATTTTACTCCGCCGTTGACAACGGGATCATTGTCTCCCGTAGGCCAAGTAGCTACACAACTGCATGCATAACGGGTCGTGGAGAAGCCAGGTGAAATTTGGAACAAGATCGTGTCCCAGGGCGTTCTCTAATCGCGGTTGTCAAGCTGGTCGCAGTGGGCATCGCTGGTCAGGCTCATGGTTCTCTTCGAGGTCGGCACTTTGACCGCCTCATCAAAGTGGCTTGGCTGCAGAAGGTGATCCGATCCTGATCGGACAGGATTTCCGCGACTCAAGCCCACAGATCGCTTTAAATTGCACCAATGCGCTCGCTGGGCTCGGTTTTAGAGTTCTCGACGGCGGGGCAGTCCCCACACCGGCGCTTGCGCTCTACGGCCTTCAGCTGGGGGCAGCGTCGCTTATGGTCACCGGCTCCCACATTCCTGCAGATCGAAACGGCATCAAGTTCTATCGACCAGATGGTGAGATCAACAAGCAAGATGAGGAAGCCATCGCGGCATTGGCCGCAGCTGAAGGCCTTCCTCAGCCCCTCCCCTCCTTGGCCGTATCAGACAATCGGTCTGCCGAATGTCTAGAATTCTTCCTTGAACGGAACCGCTCCTTGCTGCCAAGGGACGCTTTGAAAGGCCTTCGCCTAGGCGTTTATCAGCACAGCACGGTCGCTCGCGATGTTCTGGTCGATGTCCTTGGCTTTTATGGAGCAGAGGTCGTGCCTTTGGGCCGGTCCGAAAGCTTCATCCCCGTCGATACCGAAGCTGTCTCCCCTCCGACGGTTCGGCTGCTTCAGACCTGGGCGCAGGAACATCAGCTGGACGCCCTTGTGTCGGCTGATGGTGATGGTGACCGACCACTTGTCGCAGATGAGAAAGGCATGCCAGTTAGAGGGGATCTGCTGGGGCTTGTCACAGCGAGGTTTCTAGGCGCCCAAGTCCTCGTTACTCCCGTGACCTCTAATTCGGGGATAGAAGCTGCTGGCTCGTTCAAGGTCGTCAGGACAAAAGTTGGCTCTCCTTATGTTATCGCTGCCATGCAGGAGGCCGTGGCAACTGGACAGGCAGGAGTGGTCGGCTTTGAGGCCAATGGAGGCTTTCTGACCGCATCTGATTTCTCCGTCGGGGGCGAGACAATCTGGGCGCTTCCCACACGTGACTGCTTGCTGCCTATCCTTGCTATCCTTGCCCTGCGTGTTGAACGCCAAGCGCCGATGTCAGAGATCGCAGCATCCTTCAATCTTCCTGTCGCTGCAGCAGATCGGCTGGAGAATTTTCCAACCGAAGGCAGCACCGCTTTGATGGCGCATCTTCGCGCCAGCGACAGCAACCTGTCTGACTTTCTTCGCTCGGTTGGGGAGGTTCAAGACAAGACCGACATAGATGGACTGCGTGTTGCTCTCAACGGGGATCGCATCATCCATTTCAGGCCATCTGGCAATGCGCCGGAGATGCGGTGTTATGTGGAGGCAGCGTCCAAGGAAAAGGCCGAGGAGCTGCTTGGGTGCGGCCTGGAGCTCATTAAGCAATGGGTAGGAAGTCAGAGGGTCTGACGCAGGCGTCTTCGCCGCTGTCGCCGTGGTATGGCACTAACCTAATTCACGTTTCTTTTGCCTGGCGCCCCCCATCGGGGCTTCGCCAGACGTTTGCCTTAATATCAGGCGGTAGAAGACAGGGTCCTCATTGGATGCTTGGACGCGTCCGGTGTTGCACGGGCTGATCCTCACTTTGTGATCATTTTCTAAGACAGGACGCATGTGGGGTGGTTACCGCACTGCAATGGGAGAGATGAAGCTTTATCCCGCATCAAGACGCGCTAACGGTAACGTGCGTTGACGTTAACGCGTCATAATGCGTCAATATGCGTCATAACGAACGTCAACGCTTTCTAAAGCATGTGCGTGCTTCATGGAGCTTGATAGTGCGTTATGACGCGCTCGTATGATTCGATTTTTAGGGGGCCAAATGCCTGTTATCGCAGTAGCAAATCCGAAAGGGGGAGCGGGAAAGTCCACTACCACCCTGGTCGTCGGCTCAACACTTGCAGCCAACGGCGCCAGCGTGATGATATTGGATTGCGATCCCAACCGACCAATAAGAGACTGGCGCCTGGGGCCGTCCAAAAACCCTTTGCTGGTCGATGGTGATGTGAATGAAAGCAATATTACCAGCAAGCTCGACGCTTATCGGCGCCAGCACCAGTTCGTTTTCGTGGATCTGGAGGGAACTGCGAGCCGACTCATGTCGCGTGCGCTCGCCCGCTCGCAACTGGTGATCATTCCTATCCAAGCAAGCCCAACGGATGCCGAACAGGCCGCCAAGGCAATCCGACTTATTCAGGAAGAAGAGCAGTCGTTCGAAAAGACGATTCCCTACCGGGTCCTCTTTACCAGAACATCCCCAGCCATACCGACCAAGCTTGAACGAGCCATCCTCAATCAACTGAGGGGAGGGCAGGTGCCACAATTTGGAACCCACCTCAATGAACGGTCTGCCTATAAATCGATGTTCTACCATCAGCTCGACTTGGAAGAACTGAATCCCGCGGAGGTAAATGGTCTGCCGCAGGCGCGTGATAATGCGGCCAAACTTGCTGAGGAACTGATCGAGATCGTAGTCGGAAAGGTAGCCGCATGACTGGCCGCGAGCTGGGTTTTGGGAGATTAAGCCAGATCAAGCCGGATAACGTCCCCGAAAAGGGACCAGCGGATGCGGAGATCGATAAAGTCGCCGATCGTGTTGGCTTTACGAGCCGGGAACCGACAGAAAAGATCGTGCGACGCCAGAAGACCGAGCCATCAGCTAACTTGAACATGCGACCGACGATCTCCGTCTACAACCGCTTTGTTAGCTATGCCATCCGGGAAAATCTCAGCTATCCTGATGCACTCAAGGCTTTGATGGACAAAGCTGGAATCTAATCCAAAACAGCTCTCACTGCTTTCGTCACTATCTGCTGCGCGCGGCTCCTGGAACAGAGGATGGCTTACATATAGGTGAAGCAAAGCGCCCTATAAGAGGCGTGTTCGAGGAGACCGAGGCAAGCGCCTATTTCGGGATGATCAGCGACAGCTATTACTACCTGAGCTCGTCGCTACCCCAACCTGCCTCGGCTGACCTGTCACGACTAACCCTGCGGGCGCCGAGGCTGCCCAGCCGACGACGACCGGCGATACATAATCGAGAGGATGGCCCGCTGCTCGTGTTCACTAGCTGCTTACAGGTTTCGTTCCGTTAGGAAGCCTCAGGACCCACCCAGGCTCCCCTCCTTCAGGATATCGTCGAATAGATCCTTATCTGCATCCCGCGTCAGGAACCCGGGCAGCTCGCGTCGCAGCCAATCCCCAAGGCGCTTTGTGAATTCCGGATCATTGGCGTTCTCCAGACGGTGCAGGACGAGTGCGCCCAGAAGCACCTTACGGCGCGTATCATTAGCGCGTTCCTGCTTCGATAGCCGAGCCTTGAGAGCGGAGCGCTGCGCATCCAGTTCCGCCAGGCGTTGTTCGATAGACTTGCGAGCCATGTCCTATTCCCCCGAGTGAAGTTCTTTCATGCGGCGTACGGCTTCGTCGCCCGTGATCTTGCCCGCCCTCAAGGCTTCACTGATTTCTGAGAGTATCCTGCCGTCCGCCGACCAATGCGGATCGTCAGGCGTGGCCGTGTGCTCGGGTTGCGTACTTGTTGCCGGGAAGACAATACCCGTGATGTCAGGGTCGTTCCGGAACACCGCAGCTATCATCTCATCAACTCGGCTGGTGTAATCGCCGGGGAAATCTCGCGTGACGGAAAGGTCCCCGTGACGCGTCTTGAGCGTAAGGCTACTCAGATGTGGGAAGAGCTCGAACATGCTGGTGAGCGCATCGCGGGTCTCGACGCTGAAGGCGATCGGCTCCTTTGGGTTTCCGGTTATCAGCAATTGCCAAGGCCGGCGCTGCATTCTCGCTTTCCTCAGCGCATCATTTGATGATTTGCGAGAAGCACATTCATCCCTCGCATTCATGTTCATCTTCCCCTGCTAGCCGCGGGACGCTGCGCCTCAACGTCCCGCTTGTCAGGAACCTCAGTCGCATCCTCAGGAGCGATATCCGGTTCACTCGGATTTATCCGAGTGCGTATTCCGATGAAGCCGGCCATTGATTCCGAAACGAAGCCGGCCACCCATTCCGATTTCATTCCGGCCAGCATTCCGATTTGAAGCCGGCCAGTTGATGCTCCCTTGGGTCGTTGTTTTGAATGGCTCTGGATTGTCGTGGGGTCAAGCGTCGGATGGTAGCGGACGCTGCTTTCGCAAGCTCTCGCCGGTGAGTTCGATGCGGTAGGCATTGTGGACCAAGCGATCGAGGATGGCGTCAGCGAGCGTCGGATTGCCGATCATGTCGTACCAGTGATCGACGGGCACCTGGCTTGTGACGATGGTGGATCGCCTCTCATAGCGATCCTCAACGATCTCCAGAAGATCTACGCCGTAGGTCTCAAGGATTTCGATAGCGGCGTGACCGCCGATTTGGTTTGCGACCATTCGAGTCTACTCCAAAGATGACTGTTAGATTTGCTTGTTGTGCAACCGAGTTTGTTCAATTCTCTTGTCTTGAGACTAGTCGTCGTTTCCGCTTCAGATCGCGATCCCGGCGGCAAATCCCTCGAAGATTGCCTCTTCCGCGGTGCGCGGTGTAAGACAGTCACCGACGAGACGGATGTTGCCGGGATAGCTGTCAAGCTCCTCGGCGAGGGCATCTACGGCGACGGACGCGGATGCCAGGACCAGCGTGTCGACGTCTTCCAGGACGATAGCGTCGCGGTTTGCGGTGTGCTGAAGATAGACCGTACCAGTATCGACACCATAAAGCCGGGCGTAGGGGATCACTTCCACGCCGCAGCTGTGCAGAAGACCGTTGAGATAATCGCGGGTGTAGTTCTGGATCAGCTCGCCAGGCACCGCACCATTCACGGCAAGCCGGACGCGACAGCCGCTTCTCGACAGCTTGACCGCGGTTCCTATGCCAACCCAGTTGGCGCTCCAATCGGCGATCACCACCGAATGACCGCATTTGGCTTTGTCTTGGAGGACATCGTTGGCCTGCACAACATCCAGGTCCCCGAGTTGCTCATAAGGAGGAATGTACGGAATGGCGCCCGTTGCCAGGATGATCGCATCGGGTGCGAAATCATCGATCACCGATCGGTCGACTTCGGTGCTCAGCCTCACGGAAACCTGCGAAAGCTCTATCTCCCTGAGCAGGTTTGTGACCGCCCCACCGAATTCCGACCGTTCAGGGACCAGTTGGGCGATCAGGGCCTGGCCGCCCAGCGCAGGCGACGCTTCGAAAAGGGTCACGTTGTGACCGCGCTCCCTGGCGGCAACGGCAGCTTTCATTCCGGCCAGTCCACCACCGATGACGGCAATTTTTTTCGGTTCCGCGGCACGCACAATATTGCCAAAACGGGTTTCCCGACCGGAGACCGGATTCTGAATGCAGGAAATGGAGACGCTCTTCTGGAACCTGCCGATGCACGACTGATTGCAGGCAATGCAGGCCCGAATATCGTCTAACCGCCCAGCTTCAGCCTTGTTGGGCATTTCCGGGTCGGCGATGAGGGCGCGGGTCATCCCGCACATATCGGCATGTCCGGCAGCGAGAATGGCCTCGGCGTCCTGCGGCTGATTAATCCGGCCGGTGACGAAGACCGGGATCGACACGCGCTTTTTTACCCGCTCGGCCATCGGTGTGACATATCCCGCCTTGAACATCATAGGCGCCGCTATATGCATCGCGCCGCTGTTGGTGGCGGCGGAGCCGAGGGTGACGTTGACGTAGCTGAGCCGCTGCTCCAAGGCACAGATCGCCTCAAGCGCATCCTCTTCCTGGAGGCCGTTCTCGTACATTTCATCGACTGAAATGCGCAAACCCACGACAAAGCCTGGCGAGGTCTTCGAACGAATATTCGCGATCACCTGTTCGAGAAAGTAGCGCCGTTTCTTGGCATCGCCGCCGTATTCATCAGTTCGGAGATTCGAGAGCGGATTGAGAAACTGAGCCGGCAGATTGCCATGGCTGCTAACGATCTCGACGCCGTCGATGCCACCCGCTTCCATGCGACGTGCCGCGTCGCCATATCCCTCGATTATCTCCTTAATCATTCTCCCGCTAAAAGCACGTGGCGTGACATGATAGCGATCGGTTGGAACGGCAGACGGAGCGAATGCGGGAAGCAAGAGCCCGTCATTGGTTTCCAGGATCTCTTTTCCGGGATGGAAAAGCTGGGCAAAAATCTTGGTGCCATATTGGTGGACTGCATCGGAGATTTTCCTGAATCCATCGATGCAGCTATCATCCGTTGCCATAAGAACATGGCTGGTGTAGCGGGCGGTTTCATGAACCCCGGAAACCTGCAAGACAATGAGCCCAACCCCACCGCGCGCCCGACTTACTTGATAGGCAATCAGTTTTTCGTTAACGGTGGAATCAGTCGGCAGCACAGTGTCGTGCCCCGTCGACATGATCCGGTTCTTGATCGTAACCCCTCCGATCTGAAGTGGTGAAAAGAGCTTCTTAAGCGCCGAGTCCTTCAACTCTGAACTCCCTTGGAAAGTGGATTTGAGTGTCCGATACCGGCGCATGAGCAGCCGTTCGGGTCGATTGGACGCTTGCAGCCGCGATCAAAGGGATGCAGGCGGTTTGGTTGCTCCTCGCCCATCTGACGGGCAATAGAGCCAAGAGGTGCCATTCTATATGATACGTCCGTGCAGGTACGACACTCCGGTCATCGAGGTCCCCTTACGATCGGGCGGCTCCTTACATCAATTGATGCTCGATCTGCCAGCTCATAGCTAGGCTGCGGACGTGAAGAAGACTGTCACTGACGGCTAGACAGCCCTAGCGTCAAAAGTTCAAAATACTCCAAAGCGAACTCCTCGGCCCGCTTGGGCCCATTTGGGTTAAACCATCGCACCATCCAATTCAGCATTGAAAGAACCGAGTGGGAAGCCGTCGTAACATCGACATTTCGAAAGGTGCCATCCGCAATACCTTCGGCGACGATCTTTCTAAGTATTGACTCGTACTCCACACGTTTCTGAGTGGCCTCGAATTTTAAGCCAGGGTTAGCCATGCCGCCATAACCGATGAGCATGCACACGAAACTCCAGTAATTCTCTTCGAAGTAAGACGCGTGAGCAGTCATAAATGACTTCAGTTTAGCTTCACCACCTTTAGATGCCGCCACGCTGTTTCCGACGAAAATCAGAAGTCCCTCAAGTGTTCTAATTATTATGGCGTCATATATTTCTTGCTTCGAGCCGAAATAATGATAGACCGCCGCCTTCGATACCCCTAGGCGTTCGGCAACTACACTCAAAGAGCCATTGTCGAACCCATCTTTACCAAAAAGCAAGGCGGCTTCTTCAAGGATGCGATTTCGGGCATTCTCCAGCACTGGGGGGCGCCCCATTCGTGGCTTCAATTTTGACTTGTTCATTGGCCCTCAGACTTCGCCACCATGATCTCAACTTAGTCGCTTCGTCGGTTGCTACCACACTCGCGCGTTACTAAAAACATCTATCCCCTGCTGTAAGCCGGCATTGTAAATTAGCCGGCGCGTAAATTCGCGGTGAAGTCCATTGGGGGTGACTAGGACGTCTGTAAACACCTATGCCACTCACGGGATCGCTCTTTCTGTTTGCAACGATATTTACATACCGTCCAAACAGTATACAAGTCAATAAGGGTATCATTCGATCGGGTTGTTTGTGGTGCCGACCAGGAACGCGTCGCCAATCAGCTTAATGAATCCCGCACCCCAATCAGGACGTTCGATGAATTGTCCATACCGAAAATGGAATTGGTAGAACATGAAAATTCTCGTCCCACTGAAGCGTGTCGTCGACTATAACGTAAAGATCCGTGTGAAGTCGGATGGGTCTGGCGTTGAGCTTGCGAATGTGAAGATGTCGATGAACCCGTTCGACGAGATTTCGGTCGAGGAAGCGCTGCGTCTGAAGGAAGCCGGCAAGGCCGAGGAAGTGGTCGTGGTGTCGATCGGTCCGGCGAAGGCCGAGGAGACACTGCGCACCGCACTCGCCATGGGCGCTGACCGCGCCGTGCTGGTCGAGACGGAAGACGCCGTAGAGCCGCTGGCGGTGGCAAAGATCCTCAAGGGCGTGGCGGAAGCCGAGCAGCCGGGCCTCGTCATCGTCGGCAAGCAGGCGATCGACGACGATTCGAACCAGACCGGCCAGATGCTCTCGGCGCTGCTCGGCTGGGCGCAGGCGACGTTCGCCTCCAAGGTCGAGATCGGTGACGGGTCTGCGCAGGTGACACGCGAAGTCGACGGCGGTCTTCAGACGATCGAGGTCAAGCTTCCGGCGGTCGTCACGACGGACCTGCGCTTGAACGAACCGCGCTACGCTTCGCTGCCGAACATCATGAAGGCGAAGAAGAAGCCGCTCGACAAGAAGGCTCCATCCGATTTCGGCGTCGACACCGCCCCGCGCCTGAAGGTGCTGAAGACCGAGGAGCCGTCGGGCCGCAAGGCGGGCGTCAAGGTCAAGTCGGTCGCCGAACTGGTCGAGAAGCTCAAGACCGAAGCCGGCGTGCTTTGATCCGGAAGATTTGAGGAGATTACGAACATGGCCATTCTTCTTCTGGCAGACCACGACAATGTTAGCCTTTCCGACCAGACCGCCAAGGCGCTGACGGCAGCCGCCAAGATCGGCTCCGACGTGCATGTGCTCGTCGCAGGCTCCGGCGCCAAGGCTGCGGCCGATGCGGCTGCAAAGCTCTCGGGCGTGACGAAGGTCCTGCTCGCCGACGATGCAAGCCTCGGCAACAATCTCGCCGAACCGCTGGCCGCGCTCATCGTGTCGCTCGCCGGCAGCTATGACGCTATCGTCTCGGCTGCGACCTCGGTCGGCAAGAACGTGCTGCCGCGCGTGGCGGCCCTGCTCGATGTCGCGCAGGTGTCGGAAATCGTCGAGGTCGTCTCTGCCGACACGTTCAAGCGTCCGATCTATGCGGGCAATGCCATCCAGACGGTTCAGTCCACCGACGCCAGGAAGGTGATCACTGTGCGCACGGCGTCCTTCGCCGCTGCCGGTGAAGGCGGAAGCGCATCCGTCGAGATCATCTCGGCTGTAGCCAACCCCGGCCTCTCGACCCACGTCAAGGATGCACTCTCCTCGTCGGATCGTCCGGAACTGACGTCTGCGAAGATCATCATCTCGGGTGGTCGTGCGCTGGGCTCGTCGGAGAAGTTCCAGGAGGTCATCCTCCCGGTCGCCGACAAGCTCGGTGCGGCCGTCGGTGCATCGCGCGCTGCCGTCGATGCGGGCTACGCGCCGAACGACTGGCAGGTCGGCCAGACGGGCAAGGTGGTTGCTCCGCAGCTCTACATCGCCTGCGGCATCTCGGGTGCGATCCAGCATCTCGCCGGCATGAAGGACAGCAAGGTGATCGTCGCCATCAACAAGGACGAGGAGGCGCCGATTTTCCAGGTCGCCGATTACGGTTTGGTCGGCGATCTCTTCGACATCCTGCCCGAATTGCAGCGAGCTCTGGCTTGACGTGTTCGGTACAACTGATCCCATAACGCCGAAATTGATTTCCGGCGTTATGGGACAGACATATCATCGCGGCGTAATCGCTCACCCGTCCTGATCAACGCCAACCACCAGTTTCTTGTCATTTGGTATCGATGATGGGCCGTTGGGCGCCTGCAATAGTTCCGGCTTTTGTTCGCACAATACGGCGCTATCCCAATCTCGGCACGCCGAGTTCGGAAGGCGAGGTGATAGCCTTCATTGCCCGTGCCCAACCCTTCAATCGTTCCGGAGTGAATTTGTCGTAGTAAGCTTGGTTCTTTCGGCCGATTCCGTGTTCGCCACTATAGCTACCGCCGAAGTCATTAACGGCTTTGTCGTAAATCCAACTGCGGAGATTGCCTTCCAAATCCGGATCCAAGGCCGCCTCGCTCCCATGCGGCGCGACGAGGCTGAGATGCACCCCTCCATCTCCCACATGACCGAAATCGCACATAATGACACCGGGAAAGCGGATTGGCAGTTCGGTTGTTACCGTATCGCAGAATTTCATGACGTCACCCCGCTGAAATGCGAGATCGCATGAAACGAGCCTCCCGCTCTGTTTCAGGCCTTCGGGAATGGAATGCCGGAGCATCCACAGTTGCTGCGATGGGCCAAAGAGCGCATCGGCGAGAAGGTCCGGCTGCGTGTCCCAAATTTCCGCAAGAGCCGTTTCCAATACCTTGTCGAGCGATTGCTCACCGTCACGCGGTTCCCATGTTCGCGTCAGTTCGACAAGCAGCACGTAGTTGGGCACCTGGCCACCCACGAACGGGTTTTTCAGTCTCGGGATGCTTTGCAGGGTCATCCGGATTGCATTGCCCGACATGGCTTCGAACGTCGAGAGATATTCCCCGGCGCGGCCCTCGATCTCCCGCAGCAGCGGCAATATTGCCGAGGGCGCTGAAGGAACCAGCAGCGCAGCCGCATTCTGCCTTGGAAGACGCTCGGCATTCAGGACGCATTCCGTGATGATGCCGAAGGCTCCGGACGTTCCGATAAAGAGCTGTTTCCAGTCCACGCCGGTATTGTTCTTTCGCAGCGAACTCCCGAGCGTGACGATGGAGCCTTCCGGATCGGCCAGCACGACCGTAATGCCAAGAACATTACGGCGGACATCGCCATAGCGGAGAAAGCGCGCCCCTCCGGCATTCGTCGACAACATGCCCCCAAGCCGGGGATTTGCCCCCAAATCGATCGGAAAGAATAACCCATCCGGTTCGAGTGCCGCATTCAGGTCGGACAGGAGAATTCCGGCGTCTGCGCGTACCGACCTGTTGTCGATATCCAGACGCAGGTTCCGCGACAGCCGATCAAGACTCAAGACGGCCTGCGTGCCACTGGCGTCCGGCGTGGAGCCGGAAACAACGCCAGTATTGCCGGCTTGCGGGACAATCGGAATCTCATTGCGGACGCAATAAGAAACTGCTGCCGACACTTCGGCGGTGCTGGTCGGCCTTAATACAAAGGCCGCAACCCCACGGTCAAATCTTGCGCCTTCCTCATAGGCCGCGGCGTCGGCCCCCACCTGCACACCCTCGTCTGACAGGATTGAGCGCAACGCGGCGATATGTTCGTTGAAAGGTGACAATGCCTTATCCTCGCGCGTCAACGCCATGTCTTGTTAAGAGACCGGTTTCAAGAGAGCTTCGCCGAAGGCGGAAAAGCCCGAGCGAACAACCATGATGCGTGTTGCGATCGTCGTGCGCCCAGCGCGCCGGTTCACAAGAGGGATGCTCATTCATGGTCGAGCGTTTCGTCATTCAAACCGCCTCGATAGCGATGGCAATTCCCTGACCGACACCGATGCACATCGTGGCAAGCGCATATTTGCTGCGCCGTTGGGACAGTTCGAGTGCGGCAGTGCCTGCAAGGCGCGCTCCAGACATTCCGAGCGGATGTCCGAGTGCGATCGCGCCGCCATTGGGATTCACGCGCGGATCGTCGTCGGCAATGCCGAGCTCACGCAGGGTCGCCAAACCTTGGGATGCGAATGCTTCGTTGAGCTCGATAACATCAAACTGTTCCTGCCGCATGCCAAGACGAGCCAGGAGCTTCTTGCTGGCGGGTGCTGGCCCGATGCCCATAATCCGTGGTGGCACACCTGCCGTCGCACCGCCGAGAATACGAGCGATGGGGGTTAAGCCATATTTTTCTACAGCGCATTCGGATGCAAGGAGAATAGCGGCGGCTCCATCGTTGACGCCTGACGCATTCCCCGCCGTCACAGTGCCGTCCGGCCGGACGATGGGTTTGAGTTTGGCCAGAACATCTGTCGTCGTGGCACGTGGGTGCTCGTCCGTATCGACGACAAGAGCAGCCCCCTTTTTCTGGGGAATGCTGACTGGCGTGATTTCCCGAGCGAAGCGGCCGCGCGCCTGAGCATCGGCTGCCTTATTCTGTGAGCGCATAGCGAACGCGTCCTGATCGTCGCGACTGACCTTGAAGTCGTCGGCGACATTCTCTGCCGTTTGCGGCATGGAATCGACACCATACTGCTTTCGCATAAGCTCGTTCACGAACCGCCATCCGATGGTCGTGTCATGTATTTCCATCGATCTGGAAAATGATGTCTCTGCCTTCGGCAGAACGAAAGGTGCCCTGCTCATGCTTTCGACACCACCCGTTATCACGAGGTCGGCCTCTCCGGAGATTATGGCGCGTGCGCCCGTGATGGTCGCGTCCATGCCCGAACCACATAGGCGGTTGATCGTCGTACCGGGGACGTTCACGGGAAGCCCAGCCAGTAAGGCCGACATCCGCGCAACATTGCGATTATCCTCGCCGGCCTGGTTGGCGCACCCGAATATGATCTCGTCAATGGCCTCGTAGTCGAGACCGGGATGTTGCGCCATCAGCGCCTTAAGCGGAACCGCTCCCAGATCATCGGCTCGAACCGAAGACAGGGAACCGCCGAAGCGACCAATCGGTGTGCGAATATAGGCGCAGATATAGGCCTGGGGCATCTGGATCTCCGAAAGATAACTGGGTTTCAATCGAGCAAGGCGGGATTTCCGCGCCGGCCGCCGCCGGCGACGATCGCGAGATCGCGGCTCAAGGTTTCACGCGGCTGCTGCTTGGCCCAGAAAAGCGGACCACCGAGATGTTTCGGAAAGCCGTAACCGTTGGTCAGGACCAGATCGATGTCCGAGGCCCTGCTGGCGATACCGTCCTCGAGGACCAGAAGCGCCTCGTTGACAATTGCGCAAAGTGCTCGCGTCTGAATGGCTGCAGGATCGAGTGAGTGGGCGGCGACGCCGGCCAGCGCCCGCGCTTCTGCAAGAAACTCCTCGACCGTGGGGTCCGGCAGCCGTTTGCCGTTTTCGTAACGATACCAGCCGCTTCCGGTTTTTCGACCAAGCCGATTGGCCGCGACAAGCCACTCGAGGACCGGGACATCCCGGCTCTTGTCACCGGTGGCGTCCTGCTTGCGTTTGCGGTTTGCCCACGCGATATCGAGGCCGGAAAGGTCCGAAACGCTAAACGGCCCCATGGCAAAGCCGAGAGCTTCGATTGCGTCATCCACATTGTCCGGGCTCGCGCCCTCGATCAGCATGGTTTCGCATTGTGCGCGATAGGCGTTATAGATGCGGTTGCCGATAAATCCTTCGCCAACTCCCGAGACCACCGCGACTTTTCGAAGGCGCTTTGCCAGTGCAGTACTCGTTCGCAGGACCTGCGGCGATGTCATGGTTCCGCGAACAATCTCGAGGAGTTTCATGATATGTGCGGGCGCAAAGAAATGAAGACCAACCACCGCTTCCGGCCGGGTTGTCGCCGTCGCAATCTCGTTGAGATCGAGATAGGAAGTGTTGCTTGCAAGGATTGCGCTAGGTTTCGCGACCTGATCAAATTTCGCCATGAGATCTTTCTTGACAGCGAGATCCTCGAAGACGGCCTCCAGAAGCACGTCACAATCAGCGAGATCCTCGACGCTTGGGACCAGAAGAAGCTCCGCGGGATCAGCGGCTTTTTGCAGAAAGGCCTTTATGCGATCTTCGGAGCTTGCAAGAGCTTCGGTCTTCAGGTCGGTGAGCTTGACGGCATAGCCGGCGCCAAGGAAAGCCGCCGAGATCCCGCAACCCATGGTGCCCGCGCCGACTATGCCGATTGTCGTCACCGGCAGGGGAGCGACATTGTCCAGGCCATCGATCCGCGCAGCCTGTCTTTCGGCAAAGAATAGATGCCGAAGAGCGGCGGATTCGTCGGAGTCGCGCAGGCGCAGGAAGGCATTTCTGGCGCTGGCGGCAGCCTCGTCGAACGACGTGGTCACGGCCTTGGTGACCGCCTCCACCTGATCATGAACAAAGGGTCTGCCGCGCCCACGTTTCAAAACCCGCTCGACGGCAACCCCTAAGGCTTCCTCGTCGAAGGATACTATTTCCCGATCGCGAACCTTTTTCTTCGTGACCCCAAAAGCATGTGCGAACGCAATCGCATCTTCGGGCAGCCTTGTCACAATGGCATCGATGAGACCAAGCGACCGGGCTTCCGCGGATTTGACTTGCCGGCAGGAGGCAATCATTTCCAAGGCGGTCACTGCGTCCGTCAATCGTGGCAGGCGGGCCGTACCGCCTGCTCCTGGAACAATGCCAAACGTGCCTTCCGGCAGTCCGACTGCTGCCTTTTCCGTGGCGATGCGGGCGTCGCAGGCGAGGGCTATTTCGTATCCCCCGCCAAGGGCTGCGCCATCGATAGCGGCGATGACGGGTTTACCGCATTGTTCGATTGCATCGATGACGTCGGGCAATGTCGGGCTGGTCAGAGGCCTTCCGAACTCCCTCAGATCGGCGCCTGCGATAAATGTTCCGTGCCCTCCCATCAAGACGATGGACTGGATGCGGCTATCCGATGAAAGTTTGCTTATTCCATCGATGATTGCAGAACGGAGATCACGCGATAGCGCGTTGACCGGAGGATTATCGAGGGTCAACAAACCCACACCGTCTACCACATCAATGGTCACAAGATGGGTTTTGGGGCCGAGAGGATCGTTCGAGATCGTTTCAGTGGACATAGCAGATACTCGTCAGGGTTCATGCCAGGGAGAATCGCCTCATACGCAACCGAGTGGATACGCAAGGCAAGACAGCGTGGTGCGAGCCTCCTTAAGAGGCCGCTTTGATCATGTTCTTCGCGATCACGATCTGCTGGATTTGCGTTGTTCCTTCGTAGATCCGGAACAGCCGGGCATCCCGGTAAAACCGCTCGATGCCGTATTCGGCCATGTAGCCCGCGCCCCCGTGGATCTGGACCGCGCGATCCGCCACCCTGCCGACCATCTCGCTTGCAAACATCTTGCAACATGCCGCATCGGTCGTGACATCCTGACCACCATCGCGGCGACGCGCCGTTTCCATCACCATGCAGCGGGCTGCATATGCTTCCGTGCGACTGTCCGCTAGCATTGCCTGTATAAGCTGGAACTCGGCGATGGGCTGACCGAACTGTTTCCGATCGATCGCATATCGCAAACTATCTTCAATCAGGCGCTCTGCCATGGCGACACAGATGGCGGAAATGTGCAGTCTGCCGCGATCAAGCGTCTTCATCGCGGTGCGGAAACCTTCGTTCTCAACACCGCCCAAGAGGGCATCGAAGGGGACAAGGCAGTTTTCCAGGATCACATCCGATGTGTGCGATCCCTTTTGACCCATCTTCTTGTCGATTGGACCGAGAGAGAGGCCCGGTGTTCCTGCATCGACGAGGAAAGCGGAAACGCCACGTCCACCCGGCTTCGACATATCGGTCCTTGCAAACACGGTAAAGACGCCGGCGTGGGGTGCATTGGTGATAAATCGCTTTGTTCCGTTTATCACATAGCCATTTTCTGTTCGTCTTGCTGTGGTGCGAAGAGAAGCAGCATCCGATCCCGCCTCGGGCTCCGTCAATGCGAATGAGCTGATAAGCTCGCCGGTTGCCAAGCGCGGCAGATATTTCTGCTTCTGCTCAAAGGTGCCGTCGAGAATGATGCCGAGCGAACCGATGCCGTTGTTCGTGCCGATCATGGAGCGAAAGGCCGGCGACGTTTTGCCGAGCTCCAGCGCTATACGCACCTCCTCTTCCATATTCAGTCCGAGGCCGCCGTATTCCTCCGGGATCGTGAGCCCGAACAGGCCAAGTTCCGCGATTTCGGAGCGGATGCTGTGTGGGACGGCGTCCTCTTCGGCGACTTGCGCCTCCAGCGGGCGAAGACGCTCGCGTACGAACCGGGCGACGGTGTTGACGAGTTCGTTCAAAGTATCAGCATCGAGTGCCATGTTCATCCTCTCCAGCAGGTCGCAACGCATCGGGCAAAGATATATACTGTTCAGTCGGTAAGTAAATACATTTCTGTTCCAAGGCGCTCGCTGCTGGGTGATTGGTGATGCGCAGCGATTGTCACTGCGCATGACCGGCGTCGCTTGGTTATCTCCGGGTCCGGTGTGTCTTCGTTGGGAGCGATGCCCATTCACTGGTTGACAATCAGTCCGATATATATACTGTTCCGTCGGAATGTAAGTTTTGCGGATTGCGTCAGGGTCGCGATTGCGAGGAGCGAAGGCTTACAGGCATCCCACAGACAAACTCCAAAAAAAGGGCCGTGTTTAGCGATGAGCATTGCATTGAAGGGCATCAAAGTACTCGACCTGTCGCGTGTCCTAGCCGGTCCGTGGGCCACCATGACATTGGGTGACTTGGGGGCTGATGTGCTGAAGGTTGAACAGCCTGGCTCTGGCGATGATACCCGGACGTGGATGCCGCCGTCGGTCGAAGGCATCTCGACGTACTATCTCGGTGCAAATCGCAACAAGAAGAGCGTTGCCATCGATATCGCCAAGCGGGAAGGGCGCGAATTAATTATCGAGTTAGCTAAAAGATGCGACATTTTGGTCGAGAACTTCCGGCCCGCTTCATTAAAGAAATTCAAGCTCACTTACGAGGATTTGAAAGAGATCAATCCCAGGCTGATCTTTTGTTCGATTTCCGGCTATGGGCGCGGCCATGAACTCGAGGATCGTCCCGGTTACGACTTCATCATTCAGGCCGAATCTGGGTTCATGTCGATCACTGGCGCCGCGGAAGGCGAGCCTATGCGCCTGGGGGTGGCGTTTGTCGACCTCATATCCGGAATGAATGCGGTTCAAGCGATCCTCGCGGCCTTGTTCATGAGGGAGCGCACTGGCGTTGGGCAATGGATCGATATCAGCTTGACGGACAGTGCGATGTTCATGCTCGCAAATGTGGCGTCGGGCCACCTCAACACGCAGAGAGAAGCGCAGCGCTACGGAAACGCACATCCGAGTATCGTACCATACCAGCTTTTTGATTGTGCCGATGGTCGCATTGCATTAGCCGTCGGCAACGACGAGCAGTTCCGACGCTTTTGTAAGGTTATCGGCAACGACGCGCTCGCCGCCGATGCCCGGTTCGCGACCAACAGGGGCCGAACCGAGCTGCGAGATCAGCTGCTTCCCATCATCGCCGACTGTCTCCACCACCGGACGCTCCAGGAGCTCATCACCGAACTGCGTTTAGCCGGAGTTCCGGCGGGCGAGCTTCGTACCGTAAGCCAAGCCTTTAGCAGCGCGGTTTCGGCCCTTCGCGAGACCGTGGTTTCCGTGCCATCTGAGAAACTCGGAACCTTCCGCTCGGTGAGAAACCCTCTGCGCATGTCTGAAAGCCCCTTTTCTGCTCCGACCGTGCCGCCGGATGTCGGTGAAAACACGCGTGATGTCCTAATGGCCGAACTGGATCTGTCCAGCGAACGGATTGATCAGTTGCAGTCCATCGGGGCGATCGCCTGCGGGCCGATCTCTGGAGTAAAGTAGTGCCAATGCCCGGACAAACTTCGCACAGCCGAAGTCAGCCGCCAATCATAGTGATGGCAGGTTGCGGATCGGTCCTTGCCGCCGCCCGCGCCGCTGATGAGCGTCGCAAAGGCGGCTTTCAGTCGGCCCACGCGTTGCATCGTTTGCTAAATATTTTTTCCCCCGGCATCCGCGTGCAGGATAGCTCGTTGGCCGGTCTTTCAGTTTTACAAATCGTCCGAAGGTGAACGAAGTATGCCCTCAGATACGCATGCAAACGAAATGAACGGTGCGGAAAGCCTCGTGCAAACGTTGCTGAATTCCGGTGTCGACACGTGTTTCGCTAATCCGGGGACGAGCGAAATGCATTTCGTCGGTGCGCTTGACCGCATTCCCGGCATGCGCTGCGTTCTCGGTCTCCAGGAAAACGTCGTTACAGGCATGGCCGACGGCTACTATCGCATCGCGCGCAAGCCCGCCTGCACACTCCTGCACTGCGGTCCAGGGTTGGCAAACGGAATGGGAAACCTGCACAATGCCCGTCGCGCGCGCGCCGGCATCGTCAACATTGTCGGCGACCAAGCGACATATCATCGACCCTATGATGCACCACTCACCGCGGACACCGAGGGCATGGCACGCACAGTGTCGCACTGGGTGCGAACGAGTACTGATGCTGCTGAGGTCGGCCGGGACGCCGCGCTGGCGGTGCAGAATGCCCGAGCTCTCAGCGGGCAGATTTCCACCCTCATCCTCCCTGCTGACGCATCGTGGAACCGCGGCGGTGTTGTTGCCAATCCATTGCCGGTTCCCGCTTCTCCTGCGATCGATCCGCACGCGGTGGAAAATGTCGCTCGGGTTCTGCGCTCCAATCGCAATGTGCTCATCCTGCTGGCCGATCAGGCAACTCTGGCAACGTCGCAACGCCTCGCATGGCGGATCGCCGACGCCACCGGCGCGCATCTTCTGGCGTCCTATACCAACGGTCACATGCAGCGGGGCCGCGGCCGGCTTGCATTGGAGCGCGTGCCTTATGGCACGGACGCCGCTATAAAGACCCTCGGGCAGTATGACCATATTGTCTTGGTCAACGCCAAAGCGCCCGTCGGCTTCTTCGCGTATCCGGAACAGCCGTCGATACAGTATTCGTCAAGCGCGCAGATCCATGTCCTTTCCCGTTCCGACCAGGATTCCGATGTCGCGCTGACTATGCTTGTCGAGGAACTTGGTGCTAGAGAAATTGCGATCCCGGACGCCGGATGCAGGCCTGATCCGGCGCGCGGCGCGACCACGCAGGAAAATCTGGCCGTGACGCTCGCCGCGTTGATGCCCGAGAATTCCATCATCTCAAACGAGAGCATTTCATATGGTAGGGACTTCTACAAACTGACGCATAACGCGCCTGCCCACGATTGGCTCAATTTGAGTGGCGGCGCAATCGGGGACGGCCTGCCTGTGGCGACCGGGGCGGCCGTGGCGGGTGGAGATCGCCGAGTCATCAGTCTGCAGGCCGATGGCTCTGCCATGTACTCGCTTCAATCCCTCTGGACACAGGCGCGCGAGAGACTTCCTTGCACAACGATTTTGCTCAACAACCGAAAATACAATATTTTGATCGGTGAGTACAAGAATGTCGGTGCTGCTCCGGGGCCTACGGCGATGGGGATGCTTGATCTCTCCAACCCCGATCTTGACTGGGTCCAACTGGCAAACGGCATGGGTGTTGAGGCGGCGCGTGCTACCACAATGGAAGAATGCGCAGACTTAATGCAGCAGAGTTTCAAACAAAAGGCACCATTTCTCATCGACCTTATCATCTGAAACCCGGGCTACCCTTTGCTCGCCCGCGGGCGACGAGCGTCTATTTTAACATCGGAGATCGCAATGCTGGACAAGAAGCTATTTTACATTGATGGCCAGTGGGTTGCGCCACTCGAACCGCGAGAACTGCCGGTGGTCGATCCTTCCACAGAGGAACCTGTCGCCTCAATCAGCATCGGCAGCGCCGGCGATGCTGATCGCGCCGTCGCTGCGGCAAAAAGCGCGTTCGAAAGCTGGTCGAAGACGAGTCCGGCAGAGCGTTTGAGTTTGGTCGAGCGACTGTTGGATATATACACAAAACGGGCCGAGGAGATGGCGCAGGCGATCAGCATCGAGATGGGTGCGCCAATCGACATGGCCCTCCAGAAACAGGTTGGCGCCGGCACCTGGCACATCTCAAACTTCATTACCGCGTTTAGGGACTTTCAGTTCATTCGGCCGTTGGGATCGCATGCGCCGAACGACCGTATACTAATGGACCCCATCGGCGTTGTCGGACTGATCACGCCTTGGAACTGGCCAATGAACCAGGTGACGCTGAAAGTCATTCCAGCGCTTTTGGCTGGTTGCACTATGGTTCATAAGCCATCGGAAATAGCGCCGCTTTCGTCGATGCTCTTCGCCGACTATATCGACCAGGCAGGTTTCCCAAAGGGTGTGTTCAATCTCGTGAACGGAGATGGCTTGGGCGTCGGCACGCGCCTCTCGTCGCACCCCGATGTCGAGATGATTAGCTTTACGGGTTCGACCCGGGCAGGCATCGCCATCTCGAAAACTGCGTCTGAAACCCTCAAGCGCGTGGTCTTGGAGCTCGGTGGCAAGGGAGCGAATCTAGTATTTGCCGATGCGGATCCGGAGGCGGTCAAGCGCGGTGTTCTTCATTGTTTCAACAATACCGGACAAAGCTGCAACGCCCCCACGCGGATGCTGGTCGAACGATCTATTTATGACCACGCTGTCGCCGAGGCCGAGGCCGTTGCCAACACGGTCGTGGTCGATTCTGGGCACAAGCCGGGCGCACATATCGGACCGCTCGCCTCCGAGGCCCAGTTCCAGAAGGTTCAGGAGATGATTCAAAAGGGAATTGACGAGGGTGCCCGCCTTGTCGCGGGAGGGCTTGGCCGTCCGGATGGACAGGATCGAGGATATTTCGTACGCCCGACCATCTTTGCCGATGCGGACAATCAGATGGCCATTGCTCGCGAAGAGATTTTTGGCCCGGTCCTCACCATCATCCCCTTCGATACCGAAGAGGAGGCCATCGAGATCGCCAACGACACGCCTTACGGTCTGTCGAACTATGTTCAATCCAGTGACGGAGAAAAGCGCAACCGCGTCGCATCGCGCCTGCGGGCTGGAATGATCGAGATGAATGGTAATCCGCGCGGCGCCGGTTCTCCCTTCGGGGGTGTGAAGGCGTCCGGTCGCGCCCGCGAGGGCGGTGTCTGGGGCATCGAAGAATTTCTGGAAGCCAAAGCCGTTTCGGGCTGGGCGGCGCCGTAAACTCATAAGGATGGGTTGGCGAGGGCTCGCCTGCCAAAAGCAAGATGACGCCGCGTTCGATTCCCGATCGCGGCGTCGCCTTGGCAATGTCTGCCAAGCGAAAAAACGTACTATTATTCGATCTTGTCTTCCAGACCCGCAGGGGCCAGCTTCACAAGCATCCGGTCGACCGCAGACATTGGCTTATCCACCTTTTCAGCGACGTCTTTTCTGGCGAGCGCACTTCGTATGGCTGTACCACCCAGGTAGCCAATCAGCCGTGGCGGGAAGCGGCGGGCTTTCGCATTCACCAAACCGTTCTCGGTCCATTGCTCCTTGCGATCCAAGGCCAGCCCGGCCAGTATTCGTCCGCCCACGCGGCTGGGATTCACACCGTTGCCACTCCATCCAAACCCGTAAAGGATGTTGGGAGAGGATTGCAAACGTCCAAGCAACGGCAGGCCATTGTAGCTGCGATCGATCGGGCCGGACCAGCTTTTGTCGATCACTACATCGCGCAGCATCGGATAGATCCGGTTGAAGTCAGAAATCGTGTTGGCTATGTCGCGGTCGAACCGGAGTTTTTGCGACAGCGAGTTTCCCGAATAAAGGACGCTACCGCCACCCTGTCCGAAAATAATGCGCCCGTCCCGGGTTGTCCTGTAATAGTTTACCAGGCTCTGGGAGTCGGCGGTACTTTCGCCGCCGGTCCATCCGATCTTTTCGAGCAGATCCGGGATCTTCTCGGTAGCAATGACGCTACTGGCAATATTGAACAGGTACGGCGACAATTCGCTGACTTCGGTCGTCCATGCATTCGTTGCGAGGATCACCTTGTCACAAGCGATCCTGGCGCGGCTGGTCTGAAGGACGGAAGGGGAAGTCCTGGTAAAATGCAAGACCGGGCTGTCCTCATAGATTGTAACGCCCAACTTGCGCGCAACACGCGCCAGGCCCGCGACTAGTTTTCCCGGGTGAACAGTGCCGGCACGGCGTTCGAGGACGCCAGCAACATGGATGCTGGAGCCCGTTCGGCGCGCAACGTCTTCCTGTTCCAACACGTCGAATATGCTATCCCGACCGAGTTTCCGGCAGAGGTCGACGATGCCGTTCCATGAACCAGCATGTTTTGCCAGCGTCGCCGCCCAGATCCAGCCCGCCTCGGTGAAGTCGGCATCGATATCGTTGTCACGCAGGAACTCGCCGATCGCTGAAACGGATTCCGTTGTCTGATCCGCCAACCAAAGCGCATCATCAGTTCCACACATGGTTCTGAGACTGGCGAGCTTCGGCCACCAAGTCATAAGAAATCCGCCATTCAATCCGGACGCGCCGTGGCCTACCTGGTCTTTTTCGAACACGGCTACGCGTGCGTTTGGCTCAAGTTGCTTGATAAAAATGCTCGTCCAAAGACCAACAAAACCACCACCGATCACCGCAATGTCAAGTTTTAAATCACCCGCAGCGATCGGATAGTTATCAATATTTTCTCTTACATCATGCAGCCATTGTGAGTGCGCCATCGTATCCATCACTGATATATTGCCGTGGTTCCTGCCTCTGAAGATCCGCCACGAACATTTGCTTAAACTAACTTGTGCAGAAAAGCGGCCCATCCGATTGCGATTGCTGTCGAAGGGCAGGCATAACAGCACGAAAGCATGTCGAGACATCGTCTTGGGACCGAGAGCATATCCGGCGAAATCTCAGTCGCTTTCAATGTTCTATGCCTTTGCTCCAGGCTTTTCCGAAGCAAAACCGCGACGCACTTTTGCTGGAAATTATCTGGAATGCGCCGTGCGATATCAGAACACGAACGATATTAATTGATGACAAAAATTACTGTTAGTGATAATTTTTTGCATGCATCATGAGATTTTTTCAGCAACCCATGACCGATCACAACAAACGTCTTCCATCAATGAGTTCGCTTTCAGCCCTGGAAGCAGTGGCTCGGCACAAAAGCATAACCCGTGCGGCGCAGGAACTTGGCAGAACGCCAAGTGCGCTGAGCCACCAGTTACGTTTTCTTGAAGAGGAGTTGGGATCGCCATTAACGGTGCGGGACGGAAAACGGATTGAGTTGACCCTCTTTGGTGCACGTTATGCAAATGAAGTGCGCAAGGCGTTCTCGGTGTTGTCCGGAGCGGCCGGCATCGCGGGTGACATAGGTCACCAAGGTCGGTTGACAATCAGCTCGACAACCGGATTCGGTACGTACTGGCTTTGCAAGAACCTCTACAGTTTCAGAGCTACATTCCCGCATGTGATGCTGACTTTAAGGGTACCGCCGACATTGACTGACGTCAGCGATCCCGACGTCGATGTGTTCATTGTGCACGGCAGAGCCGGAACGTGGCCGAACCATTGGTCCGAGCTTCTTTCAGAAACCCATTACGTGCCAATCTGCAGCCCTTCGTTTCTAAACGAAAGGGGAGGAAAAATTACGGTCGACGATTTGGGCAGTATTCCGCTGATCCATCTGAATGGCACTCAAGACTGGGCGCTTTGGTGCTCTTCCAGGGGGGTAGAAATGCCTCTGCCTGAGACAGGGATTTTTTTCGAAAATATCGCATTTTCTTTAACTGCGGCGACAAGCGGCCTCGGGGTTGCGCTCGGCGTCGATATCTTCTCGCGTCCAGCTCTCACGGAAGGCAAACTCGTCCAGGTCTTGCAGCATGAGGTCAAGGCGTCGGATTCATACTTCATCGTAACGAAATACGAGAAACGCGATCAGGCCATAGTCAAATTGTTCATCGACTGGCTGAAAAACACGTTCAATGCTTCGTATCATCAGGACTAGCCTTCATGCTGTTTGCTTTTGCTAGGGTGAGTTGCCGCTTGGCCGCCCAAGCGAATTCTTCCAAATAGGACTTGAGATTTCGGTGCGGAGGCGTGTTCGGCTTCCTTGGCGTTGAATACATGCGCGACGTGTCTAGGCAATATGCCGACGACCGGATCCCGGCTTTGGGGTTCGAGACATTTGTTGTGGCGACATCGATCCTCGCGCGGATGATTTGACGATCGCGGCGGTCTCTTCGCAGATTTAAATCAAATGCGGTGTCGTCATCGGCTGACCGAGCGAAGTGCGCGAACACAGGGCACGCTTCGATGGTGACCGAGAATCGCCTCACATTTAGCTACCGACGGAACGGTATATAATGTTGCCAACCGCTTTACGGCGAGCTAAAGATTGAAAATCGAATAACCCTCATCGTCGACTCTGGGAGCAGCGAGCGCCGCAATTCGATCGCGAAGGTGAATTTTTCTCAGCTATAAGCGGCAAATTTTGCAATTTACATTGCAATTTTTCATCGTTACCGTCCCGCAAATGGGAGCGTCAGACAGTGCAGCATTAGGG
>Ga0075032_1000436_pt1 | contig 24636 bp, 17 predicted proteins | sample SynthPrep_1_END__FD_71386 | JGI IMG/M metagenome (GOLD analysis project Ga0075032, IMG submission 71386) | Synthetic microbial communities from Ohio, USA - SynthPrep_1_END_DS7_MetaG | ecosystem: Engineered > Bioreactor > Aerobic > Activated sludge | place: USA: Ohio, Columbus | collected 2014-04-10
AGGCTTTCGAAGGCCTGCGTCTGGCCGGGCGCAAGCCGTGGCGCATCGACGCCAACATCGCCACCCCGGATCACAACGTGCCGACCACCAAGGCCGAGCGCCAGGGCGGTCTCGAGGCCATCGCCGACGAGGTGTCGCGCATCCAGGTACAGACCCTGGACGAGAACTGCGACGACTTCGGCATCCTCGAGTTCAAGATGAATGATGTGCGCCAGGGCATCGTCCATGTGGTCGGGCCGGAGCAGGGCGCTACCCTGCCGGGCATGACCGTGGTCTGTGGCGACTCGCACACTTCCACACACGGCGCCTTCGGTGCGCTGGCTCACGGCATCGGCACGTCCGAGGTCGAGCATGTGCTCGCCACCCAGTGCCTGGTGGCCAAGAAAATGAAGAACATGCAGGTGCGCGTCGAGGGCAAGCTGCCGTTCGGTGTGACTGCCAAGGACATCGTGCTGGCCGTCATCGGAAAGATCGGCACTGCCGGTGGCAATGGCCATGCCCTGGAGTTCGCCGGTAGCGCGATTCGCGATCTGTCTCTGGAAGGGCGCATGACCATCTGCAACATGTCCATCGAAGCCGGTGCCCGGGTCGGCCTGGTGGCGGTGGACGAGAAGACCATCGCCTACGTCAAGGATCGCCCGTTCGCACCCAAGGGCGAGGACTGGGACAAGGCCGTGGCGCAGTGGCAGAACCTGGTTTCCGACACCGATGCGGTGTTCGATACCGTGGTCGAACTGAAAGCCGAAGACATCAAGCCGCAGGTCAGCTGGGGCACCTCGCCGGAAATGGTGCTGGCCGTTGATCAGAACGTGCCCGATCCTGCCGTCGAAGCCGACCCGGTGAAGAAGGACTCCATCACCCGTGCGCTGAAGTACATGGGCCTGACCGCCAACCAGCCGATCACCGATATCCAGCTGGATCGCGTGTTCATCGGCTCCTGCACCAACTCGCGTATCGAAGACCTGCGTGCCGCCGCTCAGGTGGCCAAGGGGCGCAAGGTCGCGGCGACCGTCAAGCAGGCGCTGGTGGTGCCGGGTTCCGGTCTGGTCAAGGCGCAGGCCGAGGCCGAGGGGCTGGATCGGATCTTCATCGAGGCCGGCTTCGAATGGCGTGAGCCAGGCTGCTCCATGTGCCTGGCGATGAACCCGGACAAGCTGGGCAGTGGCGAGCACTGCGCCTCCACTTCGAACCGCAACTTCGAAGGCCGTCAGGGCGCCGGTGGTCGTACCCACCTGGTGAGCCCGGCCATGGCCGCCGCCGCTGCGGTGACCGGTCGCTTCATCGATGTTCGCGAATTGATCCAGGCCTGAGGAGATTTCTGATGAAAGCCTTTACCCAACACACCGGCCTGGTCTGCCCGCTCGATCGTGCCAACGTCGACACCGATCAGATCATTCCCAAGCAGTTTCTCAAGTCGATCAAGCGCACCGGCTTCGGCCCCAACCTGTTCGACGAGTGGCGCTACCTGGATGTCGGCCAGCCGAACCAGGACAATTCCAGGCGCCCGATCAACAAGGACTTCGTGCTGAATTTCCCGCGTTACCAGGGTGCCAGCGTGCTGCTGGCCCGTGAGAACTTCGGTTGTGGTTCCTCGCGCGAGCATGCGCCGTGGGCGCTGGACGAGTACGGTTTTCGCACGGTGATCGCGCCGAGCTTTGCCGACATCTTCTTCAACAACAGCTTCAAGAACGGTTTGCTGCCGATCGTCCTCAAGGACGAGGAAGTCGATGCGCTGTTCGAGCAGGCCGAGGCCACCGAGGGTTATCAACTGACCGTCGACCTCCAGGCGCAGACCGTGACTCGTCCGGATGGCGTGCAGTACGGCTTCGAGGTCGATGCCTTCCGCAAGCATTGTCTGCTCAACGGCCTGGACGACATCGGCCTGACCCTGCAGGATCAGGACGCGATCAAGGCCTTCGAGGCCAAATACCAGCAGAGCAGTCCCTGGCTGTTCGGTGCGATCAGGTAAGGTGCGCTGCGCGCACCGACGGATTCATTATTCAGGTGGTGCGTACGGCGCACCCGACGGTTTGACGAGGATGTGATGAGCAAGCAGATTCTGGTTCTCCCTGGTGATGGTATCGGCCCGGAAATCATGGCCGAGGCGGTCAAGGTGCTGAACCTGGCCAACGACAAGTACGCACTGGGCTTCGAGCTGAGCTTCGATGATCTCGGCGGCGCGGCCATCGACCGTTACGGCGTACCGCTGGCCGACGAGACGCTGGCGCGTGCCAGGGCCGCCGATGCCGTGCTGCTCGGTGCGGTGGGCGGGCCGAAGTGGGATGCCATCGACCCGGCCATCCGCCCGGAGCGTGGTCTGCTGAAGATTCGTTCGCAACTGGGGCTGTTCGGCAACCTGCGTCCGGCCATCCTCTATCCGCAACTGGCCGAGGCTTCCAGCCTCAAGCCGGAAGTCGTCGCGGGCCTGGACATCCTCATCGTTCGTGAGCTGACCGGCGGTATTTATTTCGGCCAGCCGCGCGAGAGCAAGGTGCTGGAGAGCGGCGAGCGCATGGCCTACGACACGCTGCCGTACAGCGAGAGCGAAATCCGCCGCATCGCCAAGGTCGGCTTCGACATGGCCCGCGTACGCGGCAAGAAGCTGTGCTCGGTGGACAAGGCCAACGTGCTGGCCTCCAGCCAGCTGTGGCGCGCCGTGGTCGAGGAAGTGGCCAGGGACTACCCGGATGTCGAGCTGAGCCACATGTACGTCGACAACGCCGCCATGCAACTGGTGCGTGCGCCCAAGCAATTCGACGTGATGGTCACCGACAACATGTTTGGTGACATTTTGTCCGACGAGGCCTCCATGCTCACCGGCTCCATCGGCATGCTGCCGTCGGCCTCGCTGGATGCCAACAACAAGGGCATGTACGAGCCGTGCCACGGCTCGGCGCCGGACATCGCCGGCAAAGGCATCGCCAACCCGCTGGCCACCATTCTCTCGGTGTCCATGATGCTGCGTTACAGCTTCGGCCAGGTCGTCGCGGCCGACGCCATCGAGAAGGCGGTGAGTCTGGTGCTGGATCAGGGCCTGCGCACCGGGGACATCTGGTCCGAGGGCAAGACCAAGGTCGGTACTGCTGCGATGGGTGATGCGGTGGTAGAAGCGCTGCGTAGTCTGTAATCTTCCCGGTTCCGTCGGGGTGGTTCCGGCGGGCTGTTTATAAGGGTGTAGTCGTTATGAAACGTGTAGGTCTGATCGGTTGGCGTGGGATGGTCGGTTCCGTACTCATGCAGCGCATGCTGGAAGAGCGGGACTTCGACCTGATCGAGCCGGTGTTCTTCACCACTTCCAATGTCGGTGGCCAGGGCCCTGCCATTGGCAAGGACATCGCGGCGCTGAAGGATGCCTACAGCATTGACGACCTGAAAGGTCTGGACGTGATCCTGACCTGCCAGGGCGGCGACTACACCAGCGAAGTGTTCCCCAAGCTGCGCGAAGCGGGCTGGCAGGGCTACTGGATCGATGCAGCGTCCAGCCTGCGCATGGATGACGACTCGGTGATCGTGCTCGATCCGGTCAACCGCAAGGTGATCGACCAGGCGCTGGATGCCGGCACCAGGAACTACATCGGCGGCAACTGCACCGTCAGCCTGATGCTGATGGCGCTGGGCGGCCTTTACGAGGCTGGTCTGGTCGAGTGGATGAGCGCCATGACCTACCAGGCGGCTTCGGGCGCTGGCGCGCAGAACATGCGTGAGCTGATCAGGCAGATGGGCGCGATCAACGCCAGCGTCGCCGATGAACTGGCCGATCCGGCCAGTGCCATCCTCGACATCGATCGCAAGGTGGCCGAAACCATGCGTGGCGAAGGCTTCCCGGTCGACAACTTCGGTGTACCGCTGGCCGGCAGCCTGATCCCCTACATCGACAAGGAGTTGCCCAACGGGCAGAGCCGCGAAGAGTGGAAGGCCCAGGCCGAGACCAACAAGATCCTTGGCCGCTTCAAGAGCCCGATCCCGGTCGACGGTATCTGCGTGCGCATCGGTGCCATGCGCTGTCACAGCCAGGCGCTGACCATCAAGCTGAACAAGGATGTGCCGATGGCCGACATCGAAGGCCTGATCAGCCAGCACAACCCCTGGGTCAAGCTGGTACCGAACCATCGCGAGGACTCCATCCGTGACCTCGGGCCGACTGCCGTGACCGGCACCCTGAGCGTACCGGTCGGTCGTCTGCGCAAGCTCAACATGGGCTCGCAGTATCTGGGCGCCTTCACCGTGGGTGACCAACTGCTGTGGGGGGCTGCCGAGCCGCTGCGCCGCATGCTGCGGATTCTGCTGGAGCGCTAAGCGCGGCACCGCCATACGGAGTCAGGCAAAGCCCTTCTGTTTCGACAGAGGGGCTTTGTTCTTTCAGGGCGCTCCCGATCCGATTGCCTGGGCGGTAGGGCGCGGTTACAGTGCCGCTCCCTCCGCGTCACAGGTTCATTGCCATGAGTCAGCCCATCAATATTGCCCTGATCGGCGCCACCGGTAGCGTCGGCGAAGCGCTGGTCGAGTTGCTCGAAGAGCGCGATTTCCCGGTCAGGGATCTGCATTTGCTGGCCAGCACCGAATCGGCAGGCCAGAGTCTGTCGTTTCGCGGGCGCCAGGTTCGGGTTCGTGCACTGGATGGTTTCGACTTCGCCCAGGTACAACTGGCGTTCTTCGCCGCTGGTCGTGAGGTGACGCGCGCCGCTCATGAGCGCGCTCTGGCGGCAGGCTGTTCACTGATCGACATGAGTGCAGCCCTGCCTCTGCACCAGGCGCCCTGCGTACTGCCCGAGTTGGGGCTGACGGGCGTGCCGGTGCTGAAGGCGCCGTTCGTGGTCGGTGCGCCTACGCCTTCGGCGGTGGCCTGTGCGCTGGTGCTGGGCGCGTTGCGGCCCTTGATTCTGCCGCGCCAGGTGCAGGTGACGGCCATGTTGTCGATGTCTACGCTGGGGCGTGGCGGTGTGCAGGAGCTGGCGCGACAGACTGCCGAGTTGCTCAATGCTCGCCCGCTGGAGCCCAGGGGTATCGATCGGCAGGTCGCCTTCAATCTTCTGGCCCAGGTTGGCGAAGTCGATGAACATGGGCACGCTGAACTCGAAAAGCGCCTGGCAGGTGAATTGCAACAATTGCTGGGTATCGAGGGTTTGTCTGTTTCGGCAACTTGCGCGCTGGCACCGGTGTTCTTTGGCGACAGTCTGGCATTGAGCGTACTGTGCGACTCGGCAGTGGATGTTGCGGGCGTGCGGCAGTTGCTGGAGACGGCGCCAGGCATCGAACTGGTGGAGGCGGGTGACTACCCGACGGTCGTGGGGGACGCGGTCGGTCAGGATCAGGTATATGTGGGGCGTGTGCGCTGCGCAGTGAGTGATCCACGACAACTCAATTTGTGGATTGCGTCAGATAATGTACGAAAAGGCGCCGCTCTGAATGCTGTGCAGATAGCCGAGTTATTGATAAAACACTATCTGTAAAAGATACTTACCTAGAAATTTGAAGAATCTTTCTAGCTTGGCAATACTGGCTGAGTTGATTGCTGAATGGGGAGCCGCTCACAGAGCGGGGGCAGGCAGCAATTATCACGACCCTCTCGCATGCCGAGAAAAAAGATAAAACAAGGGATTAACGCTATGGTTCGGGTTCGCAAACTGGTGCTGGCAATTGCAGCTGCTTCGGCGCTGTCTTCCGGTATGGCGCATGCGTTGGGGTTGGGTGAAGTCACCCTGCAGTCCTCGCTGAATCAGCCGTTGGTAGCGGAAATTGAACTGCTGGAGGTGCGTGACCTGGCCTCCAATGAAGTCATTCCTCATCTCGCATCCCCTGAAGAATTCATAAAGGCTGGCGTTGATCGGCAGTACTTTCTTACCGACCTGAAATTCACGCCGGTGCTCAAGCCTAATGGCAAGAGCGTGATTCGCGTGACTTCCAGCAAGGCCGTGCGCGAGCCCTATCTGAACTTCCTGGTGGAAGTGCTGTGGCCGAACGGCCGGTTGCTGCGTGAATACACCTTGCTGCTCGACCCGCCCCTGTACTCCCCACAAACCGCCGTAGCTGCTGCGCCTCAGTTGCCGATCGCTGCGCCGGCGCCACGCCCGGCCGCGGCTCCTGCTCCTGCTCCTGCTCCCGTGCCGAGCAGCGCCGCGCCTGCCGTGGCGCCGCGTCCTGTTGCCCCCGCACCGGCTTCGCGTGCGATTTCGGGTAATGAATACAGAACCACTGCCAACGACACGCTGTGGGAAATCGCTCAGCGCGTTGGGGGCGGTTCGGTTCACCAGACCATGCTGGCGATTCAGGATCTCAATCCCGATGCCTTCATAGGCGGCAATATCAACCGCATGAAGAGTGGCCAGGTTCTGCGTCTGCCTGATGAACAGCAGGTTCGTCGCCGCAGCAATACCGAAGCCGTCGCTCAGGTCGCCGAGCAGAATGCTGCCTGGCGCGAAGGGCGCGCTGTGGCCTCGCGTCAGCTGGATGCCACGCGCCGTACCAGTGCCGGTGCCGCACCGGCGACTGCCGAGAGCGGTGACAGCCTGAAGCTGGTGTCTGCCGATTCGGGGCGCTCCACGCGTGGTAGCGACACCGGTTCTGCGGATAGCAAGGCATTGGCTGACAAACTGGCGGTCACTCAGGAAAGCCTCGACTCGACTCGTCGTGAAAACACCGAATTGCAGAGCCGTGTCGGTGATCTGCAGAGTCAACTGGACAAGTTGCAACGTCTGATCGAGCTGAAAGACAGCCAACTGGCCAAGCTGCAGGCCGACATGGCAGCCGCGCCGGAGGCGTCGTCGCCACCCGCTACCCCTGAGCCGGCCGCACCTGCCGTGGCACCTGCCGAGGCGCCTCCGCCCGTCGAGCAGGCCACGACACCGCCTGCTTCGCCGCCCGAAGAGGCGGCGCCGGACTACAACTATTCAGAAGAGCCGACGGCGCCTGTCGAAGACAGCGCCGCCACCGAACAGCCGGCCAGTGAGCCGGCTGCTGTCGTTGAGCCCGCTGCTCCGGCTGCGCCTGCCGAACAGCCAGCCAAGCCGGCTGCCCCGGCCGCGCCTGCGCCCGCTCCGGCGCCACAGAGCTTCATCGATGATCTGTTGGCCAACCCCATGACCCTGGGGCTTGCAGGTGGTGGTGCACTGTTGCTGCTGTTGGTCGGTCTGTTGGCGCTGTCCCGCCGCAACGCCATGAAAGAAGCCAGGCTGCAGGAAGAGCTGGCCGACGAGATGGCTCAGCAAGACACCTTCGCCTCTGATCTCGACATGCCGCAAGACAGCTTTGCTGATCTGGTCGACGACGCTCAGCAGGCTGCTCCTGCCGTAGCGGGCGAGGAGCGTGTTACTGCGCAGACGGGTGATGCATTGGGCGAGGCGGATATCTACATCGCCTACGGTCGTTTCAATCAGGCGGCAGAGCTTTTGCAGAACGCCATCAATGATGAGCCGCATCGCAGCGACCTGCGTCTGAAACTGATGGAGGTCTACGCCGAGCTGGGTGATCGTGAGGGCTTTGCCCGTCAGGACAACGAGTTGCGCGAGATTGGCGGCGCCAATGCCGAAGCCGAGCAACTGAAGGCCAAGTATCCGGCCATGGCGGCCTTCGTTGGTGCCGGCAGCGTCGCAGCCGCCGCTGCGATGGCGGATGACGATCTGAACGATTTCAGTCTCGATGACCTGACCCTGGACGAGCCGACCCGGGAGGCACCGGTCGCTGGCGCTGACATGGACGACGCCTTCGATCTGAGCCTCGATGAGCTGGAGGCCGATCTGGATCGCGACGAGCAGCCAGCCCAGGACGCCTCCACGGCACTGTCTCTGGATGATGACCTGGACTTCGGTCTGGTCGATGAATCTGCTGCTTCGCCGACCGCAGCCGGTGATGATCTGGATTTCGATCTGGCGCTGGACGATGACAAGGTCGAGCTCTCTCAGCCGGCCACCGATCTCTCTGATTTCAGTCTCGATCTTGACGCACCGGCTCAGCCGGCCGGTGACGAAGCCGATGATTTCCTGCTGAGTCTTGATGATGACATTGCGCCGGCTGCCCAGCCTGCGGACGAGTTGAACGATCTCGCTCTGGATTTGCCGGAAGAGACCTCGACGACCGATTTCGATCTGCCATCGGACTTCGATCTGTCTCTGGATGACGAAGCGCCAGCGCAATCGGTTGCCAATACCGACAGCTTCGCTGCGCAACTGGACGAAGTGACGGCAGAACTGGATCAACTGTCAGGCGATCTCGTGCAGCCTGCCGTTGTGCCACAGTCGTTCGACGGTCTGTCAAGCGACCTCGATGGGGAAGACGATTTCGACTTCCTCTCCGGAACCGATGAAACCGCAACCAAACTGGATCTGGCGCGGGCCTACATCGACATGGGTGACACCGAGGGTGCGCGTGACATTCTCGATGAAGTGATTGCGGAGGGCAGTGACGCCCAGCAGAATGAAGCTCGTGAGATGATTGCCAAGTTGGTTTGATTGATACATGTCTGACGCAGTACCTGTAGCGGCCGCCGAAATGGCGGCCGCTGGCTTTTCCAGAATCGCCCTGGGCCTCGAATACAAGGGCGCACGCTATCGTGGTTTTCAGCGCCAGCGCGAGAACGTTCCGTCGATCCAGGGCAGTCTCGAAACCGCCCTGTCCAGGGTTGCGGGAGGGGCGCCGATCAACATCCTTTGTGCTGGGCGTACCGACGCTTCCGTGCATTCGAGTGGCCAGGTCGTGCATTTCGACACCACCGTCGAGCGCTCGGCGCATGCCTGGATCATGGGCGCCAACATGAACCTGCCCAAGGACATCAGCGTGACCTGGGCCAAGGAGATGCCTGCGCATTTTCATGCACGCTTCTCGGCCATGGCACGGCGCTACCGCTACGTGATCTACAACGATCCGATCCGGCCGGCGCACATGGCCGAGGAGGTGACCTGGAACCATCGGCCTCTGGATGTGACGAAAATGCGTGAGGCGGCTCTGGCACTGGTCGGCACCCATGATTTCAGTGCCTTCCGGGCCATGCGCTGCCAGGCCAAGTCGCCGATCAAGACCGTGCACCATCTGCAGTTGATCGAGCACGGGCGCTTCATCGTGCTGGATATCCGCGCCAATGCCTTCCTGCACCACATGGTGCGCAACATTGCAGGTGTGCTGATGACCATTGGTGCAGGCGAACGGCCTGTGCAATGGGCGCGCGAGGTGCTCGAACGCGGTGACCGGCAAAGTGGTGGAGTGACTGCACACCCTTATGGTCTTTATCTGGTACAGGTGGATTACCCGGCAGAGTTCGAGTTGCCGCAGCGTTATGTCGGTCCGCACTTTCTGTCCGGTCTCCCGGATGTGCGACAGGCATAACCCTTTGTTACCATCCCAACCCTCATGGCGAGAGGTATTGATGTGACGGTCGTGCGCAGCAAGATTTGCGGGATCACCCGTATCGAGGATGCCCTGGCGGCGGTAGAGGCGGGAGCCGATGCCATCGGCCTGGTGTTCTATGCGAAAAGCCCGCGTGCCGTCAGCATCGAGCAGGCTGCCGGTATCCTGCGGGTGCTGCCGCCGTTCGTGACCACCGTCGGGCTGTTCGTCGACATGCCGCGTGACGAGTTGCGGCAGTTGCTCGAGCGTCTGCCGCTGGATCTGCTGCAGTTCCATGGCGACGAGTCGCCGGCCGACTGCGAAGGGTATGGCCGTCCCTACATCAAGGCGCTGCGCGTACGCCCTGGTGAGGACGTCTCGGCCATCATGGCGCCCTACAGCGGTGCACGGGGTATTCTGCTGGATACCTTCGTCGAGGGCGTTCCCGGTGGCACCGGTGCGTCGTTCGACTGGTCTCTGGTGCCCGACGATGCCGGCAAACCGATCATCCTGGCCGGTGGCCTCGATGCAGGCAATGTCGCAGCGGCCATTCGCCAGGTGCGCCCTTATGCCGTGGATGTCAGCGGTGGGGTGGAGGCAGGCAAGGGCATAAAGGATGCAGGCAGGATTCGTGCATTCATTCAGGCTGTACGTGAAGCGTGATGTGACGGCGATCCGGGCGAGGCCGTCAACTAGCCTGTCACTCCGCCAACCAGGAAGTTTTACCTGTGCAGGCGGTGGAAAAGAATTGCTGGAGGTGGGCGGCCGTCAATGAGCCGTTCACCCGAACCAACGGTTATGGAGAAATGACAGCATGAGCAACTGGTTGGTAGACAAACTCATTCCCTCGATCATGCGTTCCGAGGTGAAGAAGAGCTCCGTGCCCGAGGGCCTGTGGCACAAGTGTCCGTCCTGCGAGGCCGTGCTCTATCGTCCCGAGCTGGAAAAGACCCTCGATGTCTGCCCCAAGTGCAACCATCACATGCGTATCGGTGCCCGTGCCCGTCTCGATCTGTTCCTCGATGCCGATGGTCGCGAGGAGATCGGCGCCGAGCTGGAGCCGGTCGACCGTCTGAAGTTTCGTGACAGCAAGAAGTACAAGGATCGCCTGAGCGCTGCGCAGAAGCAGACGGGCGAGAAGGACGCGCTGATCGCCATGAGTGGCACGCTCGAGGGCATGCCGATTGCCGTATGCGCCTTCGAGTTCTCCTTCATGGGGGGCTCCATGGGGGCCATCGTTGGCGAACGCTTCGTGCAGGCGGCCAATGTCGCGCTCGAACAGCGTTGCCCGCTGGTCTGCTTCTCTGCCTCTGGCGGTGCGCGCATGCAGGAAGCGCTGATTTCTCTGATGCAGATGGCCAAGACTTCCGCTGCCCTGGCGCGCCTGCGCGAAGAGGGTCTGCCGTTCATTTCCGTGCTGACCGACCCGGTCTACGGTGGCGTTTCCGCCAGCCTGGCGATGCTCGGTGACGTCATCGTCGCCGAACCCAAGGCGCTGATCGGTTTCGCCGGCCCGCGTGTGATCGAGCAGACCGTGCGCGAGAAGCTGCCGGAAGGTTTCCAGCGCAGCGAGTTCCTGCTGGATCATGGCGCCATCGACATGATCATCGCGCGTAATGAACTGCGCCCGCGTCTGGCGCGTTTGCTGGCGCAACTGATGAATCGTCCTTCTCCGGTTTCCCTGCCGGCCACTGCATGACCGAGCGCAGTCTGGGCGAGTGGCTCGCCTACCTCGAACAGCTGCACCCCTCGGCCATCGACATGGGCCTGGAGCGCTCGCGCGAAGTCGCGCGACGCCTCGCCCTGGGCAAGCCCGCGCCGCTGGTGGTCACCGTGACCGGCACCAACGGCAAGGGTTCTACCTGCGCCTTTCTGGCCAGCCTGTTGCGCGAGCAGGGGCTTCGTGTCGGTCTCTATAGCTCCCCGCATCTGCTGCGTTACAACGAGCGTGTCGTGGTGGATGGCCGCGAGGCGGGTGACGCCGAGTTGTGCCAGGCCTTCGCCGCGATCGAGGCGGTGCGAGGCGAGATTTCCCTTACTTATTTCGAGATGGGTACGCTGGCTGCCTTCTGGCTGTTCGAGCGCGCCGGGCTGGATGCGGTGGTGCTCGAAGTCGGGCTTGGCGGGCGGCTGGATGCGGTGAATCTGGTGGATGCCGATCTGGCGCTGATCACCAGCATCGGTCTGGATCACGCCGACTGGCTGGGCGATACCCGCGAGTCGGTGGCTTTCGAGAAAGCAGGCATCATGCGTGCCGGCAAGCCGGCCCTGTGTGGTGATCTCGATCCACCGTCGCCGCTGCTCGAGCAGGTCGCCTTGCTGGACGCGCCGCTGTTCCTGCGTGGGCGGGATTATGACCTGGCCATCACCGATGCAGGCTGGGACTGGTTCGGTCTGGATGCCGCAGGCCAGATGTTGCGACTGGACTATCTGCCGCTGCTGGATCTGCCGATGGAAAATGCGGCGCTGGCACTGCAGGCCTATGCCTTGCTGGATCTGGCCTGGGATGAGCAGGCCATCGCCCGCGGGCTATTGGCTACGCGTGTCGCGGGGCGACTGGATCGCCGAGCGCTGACCTGGCAGGGCAAGTCGCTGACTCTGCTGCTCGATGTCGGCCACAACCCCCATGCCGCGGACTATCTGGCGCAGCGTCTGGAGGCGCGACCGCCTGCCGGGCGACGCCTGGCGGTTTTCGGTCTGCTCTCGGACAAGGATCTGCCAGGGGTCGTCGCGCCGTTGCTCAGCCAGGTCGCCGAGTGGGGTGTTACCCCGCTGGGGACGCCGCGCTCGCGTCCGGCCGCGGAGTTGGCGGCTCATCTGCAGGGGCTCGCTGCTCGCGTCGTGCAACATCCGAGCGTGCAGGACGCGCTGGTTGCCCAGTGTGATCAGGCTGCGAGCGGAGACGAAATACTGGTATTCGGTTCGTTCTTCTGCGTGGCCGAGGCACTGGACTGGTTGGCTGAACAGGGCTGAGTTTGGCTGTCGGGTCTGGCGTCATGCGGCATTGCGATGGCAGTATCGCAGCCTCAGGCTTTGAGACGGTGGAGTAGGGGATGGCTTTGTTGGACAAGGGGCTCAAGCAGCGCATGGTCGGTGCTCTGGTGCTGGTGGCGCTGGCGGTGATTTTCCTGCCCATGCTGCTGTCGCGCGAGGACGAGATGCGTCGCGTGGTGGTGGATGCGCCCAGCATGCCGCAAGCGCCGGCCACCGCCGAGATCGTCGTGCAGCCTGCCGAGGTCGTCGAGCCCGAAGTGCTGCCGCAGGAGCCGGTTCCCCTCGACGAGGTGGCGCCACGGATCGTCGAGGTACCGGAGCAGCCCACGCCGACTCCTCCACCCGTTGTCCAGCCGAGCCGGCCCGAGCAGGCCAAGCCCGAGCAGGCCACGGCTGCGCCGAGCAAGCCTGACAGTCGCCTGGACGCCAACAGCCTGCCGATCAGCTGGTCCGTGCAACTGGCCAGCCTGTCCAGCCGTGCGGGTGCAGAGAATCTGCAGAAGACCCTGCGCAGTCAGGGCTACAACGCCTATATCCGCACTTTCGATGGCATGAATCGGGTGTTCGTCGGCCCACTGATCGAGCGCGCCGAAGCCGAGCGCCTGCGTGATCAGCTCAACCGTCAGCACAAGCTCAGCGGTTTCGTCGTGCGTTTCCAGCCCGAGGCCGGTTGAGCGAAGGACTTTGCAATGCCCGGTTACCCGAGGCACCGGGCTCTGCTAAAATGTTCCGCCTTTTCCGCTGGTAGGCCGCACCGTGGTATTCACCTGGGTCGATTGGGCGATCATCGCCGTCATCGCCATTTCGAGTTTGATCAGCCTTAAGCGCGGCTTCGTCAAGGAAGCCCTGTCGCTGCTGACCTGGATCATCGCAGGTATCGTCGCCTGGATGTTCGGCGGCGCCCTGGCGCAGCATCTCGTCGAATTTATCGAAACACCGTCTGCGCGAGTGATCGCGGCCTGTGCCATTCTCTTCGTCGCCACCTTGCTGGTGGGGGCTCTGGTCAATTTCCTCATCGGTGAGCTGATTCGCGTGACCGGCCTGTCCGGTACCGACCGTTTTCTCGGCATGGTGTTCGGCGCCGCCCGTGGCGGCTTGCTGGTGGTGCTGCTGGTGGGGCTGATCAGTCTGGCACCGGTGGAGCAGGATACGTGGTGGCAACAGTCGCAACTGGTGCCGCATTTTCTGATGGTCGCCGACTGGTCGAAGAACCTCATCCTGGGGTGGTCCGAACAGTGGTTTTCCGGTGGATCGGCTCACCCAGCCGGTCTGCTTTAAAAAGAGTGCCCCGCACGGCAACCGCTGCGCGGATCACTGAATTAGCCTGAACTATCTAGCAGGGGTCGTGGCACATGTGTGGCATCGTCGGTATCGTCGGCAAGTCGAACGTCAATCAGGCGCTGTATGACGCGCTTACCGTCCTTCAGCATCGCGGCCAGGACGCTGCCGGCATCGTGACCAGCCATGATGGTCGCCTGTTCCTGCGCAAGGACAACGGCCTGGTGCGCGACGTGTTCCAGCAGCGTCACATGCAACGCCTGGTAGGCGACATGGGCATCGGCCATGTGCGCTATCCGACCGCCGGCAGCTCCAGCTCGGCCGAGGCGCAGCCGTTCTACGTCAACTCGCCCTATGGCATCACGCTGGCGCACAACGGCAACCTGACCAACGTCGAGCAGTTGGCCAAGGAAATCTACGAGTCCGACCTGCGCCATGTGAATACCAACTCCGACTCGGAAGTGCTGCTCAACGTGTTCGCCCACGAGCTTGCCCAGCGCGGCAAGCTGCAGCCGACCGAAGAAGACGTGTTCGCCGCCGTCACTCACGTCCACGAGCGTTGCCTGGGTGGCTACGCTGTGGTGGCGATGATCACCGGTTACGGCATCGTCGGCTTCCGCGATCCCAACGGCATTCGTCCGATCGTCTTCGGCCAGCGTCACACCGACGAGGGCGTGGAGTACATGATCGCGTCGGAAAGCGTTTCGCTGGATGTACTCGGTTTCACTCTGATCCGCGACCTGGCGCCGGGCGAGGCGGTATACATCACCGAGGAAGGCCAGTTGTTCACTCGCCAGTGCGCGGCCAACCCCAAGTACGCCCCCTGCATCTTCGAGCACGTCTACCTGGCGCGCCCGGATTCGATCATGGACGGCATCTCCGTGTACAAGGCGCGCCTGCGCATGGGCGAGAAGCTGGCCGACAAGATCCTGCGCGAGCGCCCGGAGCATGACATCGACGTGGTCATCCCGATTCCGGACACCAGTCGCACCGCTGCGCTGGAGCTGGCCAACCGCCTGGGCGTGAAGTTCCGCGAAGGCTTCGTGAAGAACCGCTACATCGGCCGTACCTTCATCATGCCCGGCCAGGCGGCGCGCAAGAAATCCGTGCGCCAGAAGCTCAACGCCATCGAACTGGAGTTCCGCGGCAAGAATGTGATGCTGGTGGACGATTCGATCGTGCGCGGCACCACCTGCAAGCAGATCATCCAGATGGCTCGCGAGGCCGGCGCGAAGAACGTCTATTTCTGCTCGGCTGCCCCGGCGGTGCGCTACCCGAACGTCTATGGCATCGACATGCCCAGCGCCCACGAGCTGATCGCTCATGGCCGTACCACCGAGCAGGTGTGCGAGCTGATCGGTGCCGACTGGCTGATCTACCAGGATCTGCAGGATCTGATCGAAGCGGTCAGCGGCAGCAAGAAGATCAAGATCGACAACTTCGACTGTGCCGTCTTCGATGGCAAGTACGTGACCGGCGATGTCGACGAGGCTTACCTGAACCGTATCGAGCAGGCGCGCAATGACGCCAGCAAGGCCAAGTCACAGGCGGTCAGTGCGATCATCGATCTGCACAACAATTGACGCCGGCGGGCGGGGTAGTGCCCTGTCCGTTTCGATGGTGCGCGTGGCGCGCCCTACAGTTCGTAGCTCGGATTGTGTCCGGGCTACTTCCATGAGGTAGCGATATGACCCAAGAATGGGATGCCGGCCGGCTCGACAGCGATCTGGACGACGTGGGTTTCGACACCCTGGCGGTACGTGCCGGGCAGCGCCGTTCGCCGGAGGGCGAGCATGGCGAAGCCCTGTTCCTGACCTCCAGCTATGTCTTCCGCACGGCGGCCGATGCCGCTGCGCGCTTTGCCGGCGAGCAGCCGGGCAATGTCTATTCGCGTTACACCAACCCCACCGTGCGCACCTTCGAGGAGCGTATCGCTGCCCTGGAGGGGGCGGAGCAGGCCGTGGCGACCGCTTCCGGCATGTCGGCGATCCTCGCCATCGTCATGAGCCTGTGCAGCGGCGGTGACCATGTGCTGGTGTCGCGCAGCGTGTTCGGCTCCACCATCAGTCTGTTCGAGAAGTACCTCAAGCGCTTCGGTATCGCAGTGGATTACGTGCCGCTGGCCGATCTGGATGCCTGGCAGGGTGCGTTCAAGCCCAACACCCGGCTGCTGTTCGTCGAGTCGCCCTCCAATCCGCTGGCCGAGCTGGTGGATATCGCCGCGCTGGCCGAGATCGCTCACGCACGCGGCGCGCTGCTGGCGGTGGACAACTGCTTCTGTACGCCGGCCCTGCAGCAACCGCTGAAGCTGGGCGCCGATATCGTCATGCACTCGGCGACCAAGTACATCGATGGCCAGGGCCGTGGCCTGGGTGGCGTGGTGGCCGGTCGCAGCGAGCAGATGAAGGAGGTGGTCGGTTTCCTGCGTACGGCCGGTCCGACCCTCAGTCCGTTCAACGCCTGGCTGTTCCTCAAGGGCCTGGAAACCCTGCGCATTCGCATGCGTGCCCAGAGCGAGAGTGCCCTGCAACTGGCGCAATGGCTGGAGCAGCAGCCACAGGTCGAGCGCGTGTACTACGCCGGTCTGCCCAGCCATCCGCAGCACGCGCTGGCGAAGAAGCAGCAGAGCGCCTTCGGTGCGGTGGTCAGTTTCGAGGTCAAGGGTGGGCGTGACGCCGCCTGGAAGGTGATCGACGCTACCCGCGTCATCTCCATCACCACCAACCTGGGAGACACCAAGACCACCATTGCTCATCCGGCGACCACTTCCCATGGCCGCCTGACGCCGCAGGAGCGCGCCAACGCCGGCATCAGTGACAGCCTGATCCGCGTTGCCGTGGGTCTGGAAGAGCTGGAAGACCTCAAGGCAGACCTGGCTCGCGGCCTGGCCGCGCTCTGAGCATGCTGGAGTGGGGCAATGACGGCACGCCCAACAACGGGCGTGTCGTGCTGGTCACCGGTGCTGCGCGCGGCATCGGTCTGGGCATCGGTGCCTGGCTGATCACCGAGGGCTGGCAGGTCGTGCTGGCCGACATCGATCGTGAGCGTGGCTCCAGAGTAGCGCGTGCGCTGGGCGACAATGCCTGGTTCGTGGCGATGGATGTGGCCAAGGAGGATCAGGTGAGCGTCGGTGTCGCCGAGGTGCTCGGCCAGTTCGGTCGCCTCGACGCCCTGGTGTGCAACGCGGCGATTTCCGATCCTTGCACGCCGCCGCTGGAGTCACTCGATCTCAGGCGCTGGAATCGCATGCTGGCGGTGAACCTGACGGGCGCCATGCTGCTGGCCAAGCATTGCGCGCCTTATCTACGCGCTCATCGTGGCGCCATCGTCAATATCGCATCGACCCGGGCCAGTCAGTCCGAGGCCGATTGCGAGGCCTATGCCGCGAGCAAGGGTGGCCTGGTCTCGCTCACTCATGCGCTGTCGGTCAGCCTGGGGCCGGAGGTTCGGGTCAACTGTGTCAGCCCTGGCTGGATCGACGCCCGCGATCCTTCGCAGCAGCGCATGGCGCCGCTTTCGGTGTTCGACCATGCGCAGCATCCGGTCGGCCGTGTCGGTACGGTGGAGGATGTCGCGGCGCAGGTCGCCTGGCTGCTGTCCGATGGTGCAGGTTTCGTCACCGGGCAGGAGTTCGTGATCGATGGCGGCATGAGCCGCAAGATGATCTATCAGGACTGACCCCTATCCTTGGATGGGCTTGCCCGACAAGACCGACTGTTTCGCAATTTCTTCGCTGGGCCCGGACTATGCTCCAGGCCCGGTTGCACTGCTGTTCGTGCGCGAAAAACAACAATAACAATCAAGCCTGAGGTTCTTGCCCATGGCCAGCCACGAAGCTGCCGCGCCTGTGGAAGGTGTCGTGCGGCACGATCTCCTGCAGCGTCTCGATGCCTGTCGAAACCTGCCCCTCACGCTGCTGCTGGCTCCGGCCGGCTCTGGCAAGTCGACCCTGCTGGAGCAGTGGCGGCGTTTCAACGGCATACTGCGCCCGTTGCACATTGCCCTGCAGGCGCGGGACAACGACCCCCAGCGTTTCTTTCGACGTCTCGTCGAGATGGTGCGCACGCGCCATCCGACCTTCGATACCTCCTGGTTCGACCCGCTGGATCTACCCCGGCAGCAGAGTCCTGAGCGTCTTGGCGAGGCCCTGGGCGAGGCATTGGCGCGTTTGCCCGGGGAGTTGTTCATCGTCCTCGACGATTTCCAGTGGGTCGATTCACCCACCATTCTTGCGGGTTTCCAGGGGCTTTTCGCGAGCCCGCCAGGCAATGTCCACTGGTTGATCGGCACCCGCAATCAGCCCGCCTTCGGTCTGGCCCGGCTCAAGCTCGATGGCCATTTGCACTGCGTCGATCAGCAGGATCTGCGCCTGGATGCCTCACAGGTACGTCAACTCAACGAATACCTCGGCGGCGGCGAGTTGAGCGACGACTACATCGCCAGCCTGCTGGCCATGACCGAGGGTTGGCTCGGAGGAATCAAGGTGGCCTTGCTGGCCTATGCCCGCTATGGCGTGGCGGCGCTGGAGCGCTTCGACGGCAGCCAGCCGGATATCGTCGATTACTTTGGCCATGTGGTGCTGCGGCAGCTATCGCCGGAGTTGCGCGACTTCTTTCTTTGCAGTTCGGTCTTCGAGCGTTTCGATGGCCAGGCCTGCGATCAGGTTCTGCAACGCAGCGGTTCTGCGCTGTTGCTGGAGCAACTGGCTGCGCGGCAGTTGTTCATGCTGCCGCTGGAGTCGGGCGGGTTCCGCTATCACGCGCTGCTGCATGATTTTCTCGCGCGGCGCCTGCAACTCGAACGGCCGCACCTGATTGGCGAGCTGCACCGGCGCGCCTGCGCGTTCTTTCTCTCCCGTGACGACCATGAGCAGAGCATCCAGCATGCACTGCGCAGTGCCGATCGCGCACTGTTGGGCGCCACCTTGCAGCGAGCCTGCGACAGCTGGCTGGCACTCGGTCAATTCGGCGAGATCATTCGCTGGCTGGCGCTGCTCGAAGAGGCCGAGCTGCGGGACGAGCCGAGTCTGGGGCGCCTGTTGATCGCCGCATTGACGCTGTCGAGGCGCTTCCATCAGGCACGTTACTACCTGGAGCTGATTCCCCTGGAGGCGCTGAGCCGCGAATTTCTCGAGCAGCAACTGCTGCTGTTTCAGGAGGAACGCCTGGAAGGCACCGAGTCGCTCTGGCAGCGCCTCGACGACAGCTCGGCACCACTGGAGTTGCGAGCGATGGCGCAATGCATGCTGGCCTACCGTGATCTGCTGGCCGGGCACCTGCGTCAGGCATTGCGTCAGGCCACGCAGGCCAAGGAACTGTTGGCGCAGGGCGGGCAAGGGTTTCTCGAAAGCTATGCCGACCTGATCATCGCCCTTGGCGAGCGCAATGCCGGGCGTGCCACGACGGCGCGCAAGGTGGTGTGTGCGGATTATCAGCGCACCGCCAGGCAGTCACCGGCCTGGGTCAATCGGGCCACGGCGATGGTGGTCGCGCTGTACGAGCAGAACCAGCTGGGCGAGGCACAGCAGCTCAGCGAGGATCTGATCGCCAGCCTCAGCGCTTCATCCGCCACCGAAGCCATCGCCACGGTACACATCATCCTCGCTCGACTGTTGCATCGTCGCCAGCAAGGGGCGGCGGCCAGCCGTCTGCTGGAGCGCCTCGGCGCTATCCTCAGCCTTGGTTCCTACCCGCGTTTCGATGGGCAGCTGGCTCAGGAGGCGATGCGTCAGGCCTATCTCGACGGCCGCCAGGTCGCGCTGGAGAACCTGGCGCAACAGTACCGCCTGGCCGAGCGCCTGGAGCGGGGCGAATGGGCGAGGGCGCGTGACTATGACGAGGCCTGGGAGCGCCTCGGTCTGGCTTGTGTCTACTGGCTGTGCAGCCGGGGCGCTCAGCAGCGTGCGTTGCGCCTGATGAGGGTGCTGGTGCAGGCATTGCGCGGCAGCGAGATGCGCGCCCGGGCGCTGGTCGCCGAAGCTCTGCTGCTGGTGCTGAGCGCGGCGGAGCAGCCGCGTCGCCAGCAGCTATCTGCCTTGCGCCAGTTGGTGGAGGACTACGGTATCGTCAATATCAGTCGCTCGGTGTTCGACGAGGTGCCGGGTTTCGCCGGCCAGGTGCTGGGGCTGGTGAGCGCAGGGCAGCTGGCCATTCCCGAACGCTATCGCGATTCCTATGGCGAGTTCCTGCCAGGCGCCGTGGCGCCGCAGCGCGACATGGCAATGCCTCCGGAGCGGCTGACCGACAAGGAGGAGGAAATCGTCGAGTGCCTGGTGGCGGGGCTCTCCAACCAGCAGATCAGTGACCGCACGGGGATCGCACTGTCGACCACCAAATGGCACCTGAAGAACATCTACGCCAAGCTCGACGTCAACAGCCGTACCCAGGCGATTCTCAAGGTCAGGTCGTGATTTCCCGCCAATATTTCCAAGCCTCCCCCTCCCTGCGAAGGGGGGCGTGCGAGAGGGCTCCCGTTAGGCTCCGCGATGCCGCATGCCCGCGGCCTGCGCTCGGCGCGGACAACAACAAGAACGGGAGAAATTGCTATGTCGGTATGGGTCACCTGGCCAGCCCTGACCAAGCTGGGAACACTGGGTGTCGTGTCGGGTCTGCTGGTGCTGGCGGTCGAACGCCAGTCACTGTTCGAGAACAATCTCTTCGACGTCGAAGACTACAGCCGCTACAACCCGGAGATCGTCTGCGATGCCCGCAGTCTGTCGGCGCGTACCGAGGACGGCACCTGCAACATCCTCGGCAATCCGGCCGAGGGTTCGGTGTATCGGCGCTTTGGGCGCAACGTCGATCCACAGGTTACCCACGGCGAAACCACTACGCTGCTGACGCCAAACCCGCGTGATGTCAGCAACAGCCTCATGGCGCGCAACGAGTTCAAGCCGGCCCCCAGCCTGAACTTCATCGCTGCAGCCTGGATTCAGTTCATGGTGCATGACTGGTTCGACCATGGCCCCAACGCCGAGGCTGACCCTATCCAGTTCCCGCTCCCGGCAGGCGATGTACTCGGCAGTGGCAGCATGTCGGTGCGCCGCACCCAGCCAGACCCGACGCGCACGGCGGGAGAGGCGGCCAAACCGCAGACCTATCGCAACCACAACACCCACTGGTGGGACGGTTCGCAGCTGTATGGCAGCAGCAAGGAGGTCAATGACAAGGTGCGCGCCTTCGAAGGTGGCAGGCTCAAGGTCAATCCCGACGGCAGCCTGCCCAGCGAGCTGCTCAGCGGCAAGCCGGTCACCGGCTTCAACGAGAACTGGTGGCTGGGACTGAGCATGCTGCACCAGCTGTTCACCCAGGAGCACAACGCCATTGCCAGGCGCTTGCAGCAGGCTTACCCGACCCAGACGGATCAGTGGCTGTATGACCGTGCACGGCTGATCAACTCCGCGCTGATGGCCAAGATCCACACCGTGGAATGGACGCCAGCGGTCATCGCCAACCCCATTACCGAGCGGGCGATGTATGCCAACTGGTGGGGGCTGCTCGGACAGGGTGGGCCGCGTGACGATTATCAGGCTGAGGTTCGCAAGCTGCGTGAAGACCTCGCGCGCTCGGACTCCTTCGTCAAGCGTATCCTCGGCTTCGACCCGAACGTCGCGCCGGGCGTCGGCAACTCGGCCGTCGATCATGCTCTCGGCGGGATCGTCGGTACCACGGCGCCGAACAACTATGGCGTACCCTTCACCCTCACCGAGGAGTTCGTCGCGGTCTACCGCATGCATCCGCTGATGCGCGACGACGTGCAGGTCTACGATATCGGTTCGAACCTGGTGTCCAGGCGCATCCCGATCCAGAACACCCGTGACCGCGATGCCGAGCAACTGCTGGCGCGCGAGCGTGCCGACCGCCTGTGGTACTCCTTCGGCATCACCAACCCGGGGTCGCTGACGCTCAACAACTACCCGAACTTCCTGCGCAACCTGTCGATGCCGCTGGTGGGCAACATCGACCTGGCGACCATCGACGTGCTGCGCGATCGTGAGCGTGGCGTGCCGCGTTACAACGAGTTCCGCCGGCAGATCGGTCTCAACCCCATCACCCGTTTCGAGGATCTGACCAAGGACGCTGCGACCCTCGCGCAGCTCAAGCGCCTGTACGACAACGATGTCGAGCGGATCGACACCCTGGTCGGTCAGTTGGCCGAGACCGTGCGTCCGGAGGGCTTTGCCTTCGGCGAGACGGCTTTCCAGATCTTCATCATGAACGCGTCGCGGCGCTTGATGGCCGACCGCTTCTTCACCCGGGACTATCGCCCCGAGGTCTATACCCCGGAGGGGATCGACTGGGTCGAGCACACCACCATGGTCGACGTGTTGCGTCGACACAATCCGCAACTGCTGAGCAGCCTGGTAGGGGTGGAGAATGCCTTCAAGCCCTGGGGGCTGAACATTCCCGAGGACTACGAAAGCTGGCCGGCGGCCAACAAGCTGGAGAACCTCTGGGTCAACGGCGCGTTGCGCACCCAGTATGACGAGGGGCAACTGCCGGCGCTGCAGCCTGTGGACGTCGGGGGCCTGGTGGGTTCGATTCTGTGGAAGAAGGTTCGCGAGCGCAGCGATGTGGCGCCGCCGGGTTACCAGAAGCCCATACATGCTCATGGCGCGATGGCCAAGGTGCGTTTCGTGCCGGTGGCGAACAATGGCTACAGCGGCCTGTTCCAGGGTTCGGATAGCGGCCTGCTGCGTCTGTCGTTGACAGGCGCACCTGATGATCGTGGGTTTGCACCGGGGTTGGCGTGGAAGGCTTTCGTGGATGGCAAGCCGTCGCAGAACGTCTCGGCGCTCTATACCCTGAGCGGGCAGGGCGCCAATCACGACTTCTTCGCCAACGAGCTGTCGCAGTACGTGCTGCCCGAGGCCAATGACACCCTGGGCACGACCCTCCTGTTCGCCAGTGTCAGTACCAAACCGACCCTGTTGCGCCTGGAAGACATGGCCAGGGCGGATCAGGCGGGCGTTGCGGTGAGCCAACCCAAGGCGCCGACGCAGATCTATTTCGTGCCGCGCGCCGAGGTCAAGAACCGCTTCGCTGCGACGCCACATGATTTCCGCGAGGATCTGCTGACGCTGACGGAGGGCACCAGTCTCTACGACGTATACGCCACCTCGATGGAGATCAAGACCTCGATTCTGCCATCGGTCAGCCGCAGTTATGCCAATCAGCGGCGGGCCAGCGCACGCAAGATCGGCGAGTTGCAGCTGACTTCGGCATTCGTTGCGTCGGCGTTCGGCGACAGTGGGGTGTTCTTCAAGCATCAGCGTCACGAAGACCGCTGATCACAGCTACCGATAAAGCAAAAGGGCTCCCGAGGGAGCCCTTTTGCGTGGCGAGCGAATTACATGTTGGGGTAATTCGGGCCGCCGGTGCCTTCCGGTGCGATCCAGGTGATGTTCTGGGCCGGGTCCTTGATGTCGCAGGTCTTGCAGTGCACGCAGTTCTGCGCGTTGATCTGGAAGCGTTTCTCGCCGTCTTCCTGAGTCACCACTTCGTACACGCCTGCCGGGCAGTAGCGCTGCGCCGGTTCGTCGTACAGCGGCAGGTTCTTGGCCAGCGGGATGCTCGGATCGGTGAGCTTGAGGTGGCAGGGCTGCTCTTCTTCGTGGTTGGTGTTGGAGAGGAACACCGAGCTCAGCTTGTCGAAGCTCAGTTTGCCGTCCGGTTTCGGGTAGGCGATCTTCGTGCACTCGGCCGCCGGCTTCAGGCAGGCGTAGTCCGGCTTGTTGTCGTGCAGGGTGAAGGGAGCCTTGCCGCCGAAGATGTTCTGATCCAGCCAGTTGATGCCACCGCCGACGATGGCACCGTACTTGTGGATGGCCGCGCCGAAGTTGCGGCTGCGGAACAGCTCGTCGTACAGCCAGCTGGCCTTGAAGCCATCGACATAGTTGGTCAGCTCGTCGCCGCCCTCGCGACCGGCTGCCAGGGCCTCGGTGATGGCGTCGGCGGCGAGCATGCCGGATTTCATCGCGGTGTGGCTGCCCTTGATCTTGGCGAAATTCAGGGTGCCGAGGTCGCAGCCGATCAGTGCGCCGCCGGGGAAGACCATCTTCGGCAGCGAGTTGAGACCGCCCTTGCAGATGGCGCGGGCACCATAGGCAACACGCTTGCCACCTTCCAGATACTGGGCGATCACCGGGTGATGCTTGTAGCGCTGGAACTCGTCGAACGGGGAAAGGTGCGGGTTGGCGTAGGACAGATCGATGATCAGGCCGACTACCACCTGGTTGTTTTCCAGGTGATAGAGGAAGGAGCCGCCGGTATTCTCGGTGCCCATGATGTCCATCGGCCAGCCGGCGGTGTGAACCACCAGGCCCTGCTCGTGCCTGGACGGATCGATGTCCCAGATTTCCTTGATGCCGATGCCGTAGTGCTGGGCGTCGGCTTCGCTGTCGAGGTTGTACTTCCTGATCAGTTGCTTGCCGATGTGGCCGCGGCAGCCTTCGGCGAACAGCGTGTACTTGGCACGCAGTTCCATGCCGGGGGTGTAGTAGCCTTCCTTCGGGTTGCCCTCGCGGTCGACACCCAGGTCGCCGGTGATGATGCCGCGCACCACGCCGTTCTCGTCGATCAGTGCTTCCTGGGCAGCGAAGCCCGGGTAGATCTCGACGCCCAGGTTTTCGGCCTGTTGCGCCAGCCAGCGGCACAGATTGCCGAGGGAGATGATGTAATTTCCTTCGTTGTGCATGGTTTTCGGCACAAAGAAGTCAGGAATTCGGGTAGCCTTGTCCGCGTCGCGCAGCAGATAGATGTCATCGCGCTTGACCGGGGTATTCAGCGGAGCGCCGAGTTCCTTCCAGTCAGGGAACAGTTCGTTCAGGGCCCGCGGTTCGAATACTGCGCCAGAGAGGATGTGAGCACCGACTTCGGAGCCTTTTTCGACCACGCAGACGCTGATCTCCTGGCCCGCTTCAGCGGCTTTCTGCTTCAGTCGGCAGGCGGCGGACAGGCCGGACGGGCCGGCGCCGACGATGACGACGTCGAACTCCATAAATTCGCGTTCCACAGGCTATCTCCTACTCAAGGCTCTTCGATGTTTTAT
>Ga0075032_1000482_pt1 | contig 22619 bp, 15 predicted proteins | sample SynthPrep_1_END__FD_71386 | JGI IMG/M metagenome (GOLD analysis project Ga0075032, IMG submission 71386) | Synthetic microbial communities from Ohio, USA - SynthPrep_1_END_DS7_MetaG | ecosystem: Engineered > Bioreactor > Aerobic > Activated sludge | place: USA: Ohio, Columbus | collected 2014-04-10
CCCGCCACCAGCGGGCTGAGGCCGAAGCCGACCTGGAACAGCAGCACCAGCAGAAACGGCTGCGACGCGCTGCCCAGGCGGAACAGGTTGCCGGCCCAGATCGCGGTAGCGAAAGTCGGCACCTTGAGCAGGCGCAGATCGATCAACGGATGCGCCACGTGCCGGGCATGACGCACGTACAACGCCGCGCTGCCGATGCCCAGCACCAGCAGCACGAGGATCCAGGCGACCGGCAGCAGGCCGTGACCGATGGCCTCGAAGGCGAATACCAGGCTGGCCAGGCCGACACCACTGAGCAGGAAACCGCGACCATCGAGCCGCGCCTCGGGCTGCGCCGGGTAGTCGGGCAGGTGCCGCAGGATCATCGCGATGCCGAGCACACCGATGGGCAGGTTGATCAGGAAGATCCACTGCCACGACAGCACGCTGACCAACAGACCACCCAACGGCGGGCCGAGTACCGGCCCGATCAACGCGGGAATCGACAGGAACGCCATGGCCTGCAACAGGTGTTCCCGACGCACCCAGCGCAGCAGGATCACCTGCCCCACCGGTACCATCATCGCCCCGGCGGCACCTTGCAGCAGACGCGCCAGCGACAGCTGCAACAATGAGCCGGACACTGCGCAGGCCAGCGATGCCACCATGAACAGGCCGATGGCGAAGACGAACACCCGCCGTGGCCCGAAGCGATCCGCCGCCCAACCGCTGACCGGAACGAACAGCGCCACCGCCAGCAGGTACAGCGACACCACCAGGTTCATGCGCACCGTCGGCTCGCCGAACTCCACCGCCATCTGCGGCAAGGCGGTGAGCACGGCGGTGGCGTCGAGCAGTTCCATGAACAGCGCGCAGCCGATGATGATCGGCACGGTTCGCCGGAATGGCGCGGTGAGGGGTTCGGCCCTGCTGACCTCCAGAGGTTCTCTGCGCCCCACCTCAGAACAACCCGGAGGCCGGCGGCTGGGTGCCCTTGAGCTGCCAGGCGCCGACCACCGCCGCCTTCCAGTGGCGTGGATTGTGGTTGGCCACGGTGCGCGCGTTGCGCCAGTGCCGGTCGAGGTTGTGCGCGCGCCCGGTGGTCGAAGCGCCGCCAACGTCGAACAGCAGCTCGCCAGCCTTCAGCGCCGACTCCACCGCCAGGTACTGCGCCTGTGCCACGTCAATCGCGGCGCGCGTGATCGCTTCCTGGCTCAGCCCTTCGGCCCAGGCCGCATCGATGCTCTCGGCGGCATGCAACACCAGCGCCTCGGCAGCGAAGGCACGGGCGGAGATTTCCCCTACCGAGAACTCCACGTAGGGATCGTCCACCGAGCGCGTGGCCGTGCTGTGCTTGATCGGTCGTGCGTGTTCCCGGGCGAAATGCACCGCATCGTTCAGCGCATTGCGCGCGATGCCCGCCTCCACCGCCGCCAGGAACAGTTGCAGGAACGGCGTGACGATGGAGCGCTGCCCGTCTTCACCCAGGCGCTGGCGGATTTCGTGCGGGTGCACGAGCACGTTGTGCAGGTGGGTGGTGCCGCTGGCGGTGAGGCGCTGGCCCATGGCGTCGAAATCGTCGACCAGCTCCAGCCCTTCGCGATCACGCGGCAGGATGAACGACACCGGCTGCTCGTTCTCGTCCAGCGCCACGGCACTGACCCAGTCGGCATACAGCGAGCCGGTGCTGTAGTACTTGCTGCCATTGGCGCGGTAGTGCTCGCCTTCGCGAACGATGCGCGCACTGATCGCGCCATTGGCGCCGCCGATTTCCCAACCGGCATTGCCGAACACCTCACCGGCCAGGTAACGCGGGAACCAGCGCTCGCGCTCCGCCTCGCTGCCACGCACCAGCAGCCCTTCGATGAAGGAAAAGCTCGGGCGCAGCGCCTGAGCGATGTTGGAATCCACGGCGGCCAGGTCGATAACGAACTGCGCCACCTCGCGCACGCTGGCGCCGCTGCCACCGTAGGCCTGGGGAATGCGCCAGGTCAGCAGGCCGTCGGCGGCCAGCTCGCGGATCTGCTGCTGCGGCAGGATGCGCTGGCGCTCGCGTTCGACGACGCCCTCGGCGATCCTGGTCAGGCGGCTGCGGGCGCGGCGTTGCAGGTCGGTGACGCCGAGGGGTTGGTTGGCTGTGATGCTGCTGGCCTGAAGGCTCATATCGAATATCCCGATGCGGGGGGAGCGCAGCGACGCGATGGTGCGCTGTGTCCCCGGACGTAGTTTCTTTTTCATGCTCATGCCCTGGCGTTCGCCAGTGTCCGAGCGACGGTGAGCATCCCGAGTGGCTCAATGAGCGATGGCTTCGACACGGACACCGCGCTCCTCGTGGATGTACAGGAAGGGGATCGCCGCCAGCAGCGTGCGCGTATAGGCGTGCCGTGGCCGGGCGAACACCTCGCGTACCGGGCCGCTTTCCACTACCACGCCGTCCTTCATCACCAGCACGCGGTCGCTGACCTGCTGCACCACGCCCAGATCGTGGGAGATGAACAGACAGGCCAGGCCCAGGCGCTGCTTGAGGTCGGCGAGCAACTGGAGAATCTGCGCCTGCACCGACACGTCCAGTGCCGATACCGGCTCGTCGCACACCAGCACGTCCGGCTCGGCGGCCAGGGCGCGGGCGATGGCAATGCGCTGACGCATGCCCCCGGAGAGTTCGATGGGCCTTCTCGCCAGCACCTGAGGGTCGAGCTGTACCAGACGCAGCAGCTCCTCGGCGCGCTGGCGACGCGGCTCGCCACGGGCCACTCCGGCCACCGCCAGGGCCTCGTCCAGCACCCGCTGCACGGTGTAGCGCGGATCGAAGGAACTCAGCGGGTCCTGGAATACCACCTGGATGCGCTTGCGCTCCTCGCGCTGCTGCGCGGACGACAGCTCGCGCCAGGGGCGGCCACGCAGCAGCACCTGGCCGCCATCGGGTTTCTCCAGCGCCAGCAGCATGCGCGTCAGGGTGGTCTTGCCCGAGCCCGATTCACCGACGATGCCCAGGGTCTCACCGGCGCGCAGGGTGAACGAGGTCGGCGTCACCACCGTGCGCGACTGCCCATCGGGGCCGAGGAAACGCTTGCTCAGCTCGCGCGCCTCGACCACCGTCGGCCGCTCGGCGAAGGCGTCGGCGTTGTCACTCGACAGCGCCGGGTCGCGCCGCACGTGCACCGCTGCCGCCGCGCGCAGCAGGCTCTTGGTATAGGACTCGCGCGGCGCATAGAGCACCTGTTCGACCGGTCCCTGTTCGATGATCTCGCCGTTGCGCATCACCGCCACACGGTCGGCCAGGCGCGACACCACCGCCATGTCATGGCTGACCACCAGCATCGCCCGTTCGCGGCTGCGCAGCGAAATCAGCAGATCCATCACCTGCGCCTGCACCGTGGCGTCGAGAGCCGTGGTCGGCTCGTCGGCGATCAACAGATCCGGCTCGCAGGCGATGGCCGAGGCGATCAGCGCACGCTGACGCAGGCCCCCGGAAAGCTGGTGCGGGTACTGGCGGGCACGCAGCTCCGGCTGCGGTATGCCGACCGCATGAAACAGATCGATGATGCGCTGCTCGCGCTGCTCGCGGGTCAGCTCGGTATGCAGACGCAACGCCTCGTCGATCTCACGGCCTACCGGGCGCAATGGATCGAGCGAACCCAGGGCATCCTGCATGACGAAGCCGATGCGCCCGCCGCGAATGCCCTGCCAGTCGCGTGCGCGGCAGGCGAGCAGATCCTGCTCGTCGAAACGCAGGCGCGCCGCCTGTATCCGTGCGCCCTGCCCGGCCAGGCCGACCAGGGTGCGCGAGGTGACGCTCTTGCCCGAGCCGGACTCGCCGACCAGGGCCAGGCATTCGCCACGGTAGAGCTGAAAGGACACGCCCTTGACCACGGGTACGGCAGTGGCGAAGCCGACGCGCAGGTCGCTGACCTCGATCAGCGGGCGGGTGGGAGCGATCAGTGTGGTCATGACGTCTTGCCCTCGCTGTGGCGCAGCAGCGCACGGCCCAATGCGGTGATCGCCACCACGGTGAGGGTCACGGCGATGCCGGGCGCGGCCACCAGCCACCAGGCGTTGGCCAGGAAGTTGCGACCGACCGAGAGCATCGCGCCCCACTCCGGCGCCGGTGGCGGCGCACCGAAACCGAGAAAGCTCAGCGAGGCGCCGGCGGCGATGTTGCCGCCCACGCTGATGGTGGCGAGGATCAGGATCGGCTTGATCGCATTGGGCAGCACATGCCGCAGGATCACCCGCAGACGCGGCAGGCCGAGGGTCAGCGCCGCCTCGACGTAAGGCGCGTGACGCACCACCAGGGTCTGTGCACGCACCATGCGGGCGAAACGCGGGATGCCGGCGATGCCGATGGCGATCAGCGCATTGAGCATGCCCTGGCCCCAGAAGGTGATGATCAGCAGCGCCAGCAGCAGATCGGGAAAAGCCAGCAGCACGTCGATGAAACGCATGATCGCCGCGTCCAGCCAGCGGTGGCCGAGCCCGGCAGCCAGGCCCAGCAGCACGCCGCCGAGCAGGGCAATGAGGGTGGCCGCCACGCCCATCAGCAGGGACGCACGGGCACCATGAACCAGGCGCGCGAGCACGTCGCGGCCATTCTCGTCGGTACCCAGCCAGTGCGCCGCGCTCGGCGCACGGAAGGCGTCGCGGGCACTGGCGGCCAGTGGGTCGCTGTGCACCAGCCAGCTCGGCTCGATGCTGGCCAGCACCAGCAGCGTCACGAACAGCCCGGCCAGCAGCAAGCCGGGACGGCGCAGGGCCGGTAGCGACCAGGCTGGCAGGCGCAGCGTCGGGCGCAGGCCGCCGAGCACATCGGAAGAGGAAAGACTCATGACAGGCTTCTCCACGCTCAGGGCGCCGGGTTGGGCAGACGGGCATGGATGGCGCCAAGCGCAGCCAGCAGCTCGTCGTCGAGCGGCAGCGCCAGGCTGCCCAGGTTTTCCTGCAACTGCGTCAGGCTGGTGGCGCCACTCAATGCGCTGGTGACGAATGGCCGGCTGGCGACGAAGGCCAGCGCCAGCTGTGCCGGCGACAGATCGCGGCTGCGCGCCAGCTCGACGTATGCACGCACCGCACGCTGCGCCTCTGCACTGGCGTAGCGGGCGAAACGTCCATAGGGCGAACCCTCTGACAATCGCGCCCCCACTGGCTGCGCACCGTCGAGGTACTTGCCGCTGAGCACGCCGAAGGCGATCGGCGAATAGGCCAGCAACCCGACACCTTCACGATGGCTGTACTCGGCCAGGCCGACCTCGTACAGGCGGTTGAGCAGGCTGTAGGGATTCTGGATGCTGACGATGCGCGGCAAGCCCAGGCGTTCGGCAGCCTTGAGAAACTGCCCCACACCCCAGGGCGTCTCGTTGGACACGCCGATATGACGGATCAGCCCCTCCTTCACCAGGTCGGCGAGCGCCGCCAGCGTCTCTTCGATGGCCACGCTTTCCTCGTCTTCGACCCAGGGGTAGTCGCGCAGACCGAAGAAGTTGGTGCTGCGATCCGGCCAGTGCAGCTGATAGAGATCGAGGTAATCGGTCTGCAAGCGGTCGAGGCTGCCCAGCAGCGCAGCGCGCAGGTTCTTCGCATCGTGGTGCGAGCGGCCTTCGCGAATGTGGTTCTGCGATGGCGTGCGCGCCGGGCCGACCGCCTTGCTGGCCAGCACGATGTCCTGGCGGCGCCTGCTCCTGGCCAGCCAGGAGCCGATGAAGCGCTCCGTGCTGCCCCAGGTGTCGGCGCGGGTCGGCGTGGGGTACATCTCGGCGGTGTCCACCAGGTTGACGCCCTGGGACAGCGCGTAGTCGAGTTGCTGGTGGGCGTCGGCTTCACTGTTCTGGTGCCCCCAGGTCATGGTGCCGAGACCGATGACGCTGACCTGGATGCCACTGTTGCCGAGTGGGCGGTATTTCATGGGGTTGATCTCACGCAATGGCAGTTGTTTGCGTAGGGCGGGTACGACCCGCCAACCAGACGGCGGTGGGTCGTACCCGCCCTACGCGTTCCAATGGTTCAGGCCGAGACGGCCTGGCTGGTGCGCTCGTACCGGCTGCGCGGGTGCGGCAGGCCCAGGTGCTCACGCAAAGTGCTGCCGGCGTACTCGTGGCGGAAAACGCCGCGCTTGCGCAGCAACGGCACCACTTCATCGACGAACACCTCGACGCCGGAAGGGAACATGTCCGGCATGATGTTGAAGCCGTCGGCGGCACCGGCCAGGAACCACTGTTCGAGGCTGTCGGCGACCTGCTCCGGCGTCCCGACGATCAGCCGGTGGCCGACCAGGATGCGCCGGGACAGCTCGCGCACACTGAGCTTCTCGCGCCGCGCCAGGTTCAACTGCGCCTCGAGGAAGCCGTGCGAGCCCTTGAACTCGCTGACCGGGCCGATGCGCTGCCAGGGCAGTTCGGCGTCCAGGTCGAGTTCCTCCAGCGGAATGCCGATGCGAAAGGCGATCTGCTGCGCCAGGGTGTTCTCGCCCAGGTAAGCGTTGAGGCGGTCGAAACGCGCCCGGGCCTCGGCCTCGGTGCTGCCGATCACGGTGGACAGCCCCGGCATGATCTTCAGGTGTTCGGGGTTGCGCCCCCAGGCCCGTGCGCGGTTCTTCATCTCCTGATAGAACGCCTGGCCGTCGGCCAGGGTGGTCTGGGTGGTGAAGATGGCATCGGCGTAGCGCGAACCGAGCGTCTTGCCGCCCTCGGACGAGCCGGCCTGGACGATCACCGGACGTCCCTGCGGCGAACGCGGCACATTCAGCGGCCCGCGCACCGAGAAGTGCTTGCCGAGGTGGTCGATGGTGTGAACCCTGGCCGGATCGGCATACACGCCACGGGCGGCGTCGCCGACGATGGCATCGTCCTCCCAGCTGTCCCAGAGCTTCTGCACCACCTCGACGAATTCCTCGGCGCGCCCGTAACGCTCGGCATGCAGCGCGGAACCGGCCTGGCCGAAGTTCTGCGCGGCGGCGTCGTTGTAGGTGGTCACCACGTTCCAGGCCGCGCGCCCGGCGCTGAGGTGATCCACCGAGGCCAGGCGCCGGGCCAGGTTGTAGGGATCGTTGAAGGTGCTCGACGCGGTGGCGATCACGCCGATATGCCGCGTGGCCAGGGCGATGGCGGTCAGCAGCACGGTCGGCTCCAGCCGGCCCGAGGGCTGGCGTGCAACATCCCCGGCCAGCGCCGGGCCGTCGGCGAGGAAGATCGCGTCCAGGGTGCCGCGCTCGGAAACCCGGGCGATATGGGTGAAATAGTCGAGATCGGTCAACGCCCTGGCCGGTGCCTCGGCCTCGCGCCAGGCGGCGGCGTGCGCGCCAAAGCCGAGGATGTTCATGCCGATGCTCATTTGCCGCTGCTGCGTACTCATGCCAGGTCTCCCTCGTTGACCGCAGGCTGCGCGGCCTGCTGCTTGTCCTGCGCCTTGGCTTCGGCGAAGCGCTCGGCCCAGGCTTTGCTCGGTACGGTGCCGTTGAGGTAGTAGTCGCCCAGGTAGGCCTCACGCAGGATCGCCGGGTTGTGCGACGCCAGGGTGCGCGCGTTGCGCCAGTGCCGGTCGAGGCGCCGCTCGCTGCCGGCTGCCGAAGCGCCGCCGACCTCGAACAGGAGCGTGGTGGCCTCCAGCACCTGGCCGATCACCACCTGCTGCGCCTGATAGGTGTGGATGTCGGCCTCGGCGTACTGCTCGGCCGTGGCCTGACCGTTCAGGTAGGCCTGCCACAACGCATCCAGGTCACGCGAGACTTTCTCCACCACCGCCTCGCTGGCGAAGGCCAGGCTCGACAGGCGCCCGACCACCCGCTGCACCAGCGGATCCTGGCGCGGGCTGGACTGGCCGGGAATGCCGAAGGTGCGCGTACGCCCCTGGACGAAGGCGATGGCATCGCGCTGCACGGCACGGGCGATGCCGGCCAGGGTGGCCAGGTGCACCTGCTGGTAGAAGGCGCTGATGTAGGAGTCGCTCCTGCCCTCACCCAGTTTGAAACGGCGGAAAATCTGCTCCTCGCCGACTTCGACCCGCTCGAAGCGGGTGGTGCCGCTGGCGGTCAGGCGCTGGCCGAACCCGTCCCAGTCATCCAGGCGGGTGACGCCGGGCGCCGTGGTCGGCACGGCAATGGCCACGTGCTCGTCGCCCTGGTTGGCCGAGACGGCAATCCAGTCGGCATAGAGGGTGCCGGTGCAGTAGTACTTCTCGCCGTCGAGCAGCCAGCGCCCGCCGTTCTCGCTCAGGTTGACGCTGTTGCCGGTGGTTTCGGTGCGTTCGGCCATCGCCGCGCCGAACAGCTCGCCAGCGACCACGCGCTGGAACCAGCGCGCGTTGCTCTGCTCGTCCTCATCGTTGAGGCGCCCTTCGACGAAGCCGAAATGCGCACGAAAGATCTGCGGCAGGTTGGAGTCGGCCTCGGCCAGGCGGCTGACCAGGCGGAACAGCTGCTCCAGGCTGGCACCGAAGCCGCCATGACGCTGCGGCACGCGCAGGCGGCCGAAGCCGGCATCGCGCAGCCAGCTCACGGCGTCATAAGGCAGCTCGCGACGCTGCTCGCGGGCGATGGCGCCGTCTGCGATACGGTCGAAGATGGGTTGGAAAATGGCCAGCAGGTGCGCATCGCTGGGCGATGCAGCCTGCTCGTCGAGCGCCGCGTGGGGCGTATCGGCTTCGCTGAAGATCATCTCGGAGTCCTTGCTGATAACGGAAAGTTGCAGTGATGACGGGGTGTTGTCCCCGCCGAATAACGCACGCAAGTGGCTCAGAACCTGTCTACGGTCTGCTGCGCATCGGCCCTGCTGCGCTAAAAACAGGCTCGGACTGCTCATTTACACCTCGCAAACTGCGCGTCCTCGCCTGCTTTTGCCTTGCATGGCTCTAGCTCGCGAGACCGTAAACAGGTTCTTCGGGCGGTCACGCTGTTCATGCTCATCGCGCGTTCACCCTGGGGTCTATCAGTGGCAGCAACAGGTCGACGACCAGGTTGACCACCACGTAAATCAGCGCCGCCAGCAGGGTGATGCCCAGCACCATGGGCACGTCCTTGCCGTTGGCGGCATCGAGCATCAGCCGGCCGACGCCCTGGCGGGCGAACAGGGTCTCGGTGATCACCGCACCGCCGAGCAGGCTGGCGAGGATGAAACCGGACAGCGTCACCAGCGGGATCAGCGCATGGCGCAAGGCGTGACCGAGGCGCACACCGGCCTCGGACAGGCCGCGGGCACGGGCCGTCGTGATGAAGGGTTGTTCGAGGATGTCCTCCAGCTCCTGGCGCAGTACCTGAATCAGCACTGCTGCCACCGGCAATGCCAGGGTCAGGGTCGGCAGTACCAGGGTGCGCCAGCCGCTGGAGCCGGTCGGTGGCAGCAGGCGCAGCTGGAAGGAGAACACCAGCAGCAGGAGGATGCCGAGCACGAACGACGGCATCGACGACAGCACCAGCTCGGTACCGGACGACAGCGAGCCGACCCAGCGCCCGCGGCGTGCGGTCAGCACGGCCACGACGATGGCCAGCAGCACCGCCACCAGCGCGGCCAGGAACGCCAGCTGCAAGGTGGCGCCGAGGTGTTCGCCGATGGCGCGCGTGACCGGAATGCGCAGGCGGTAGGACTCCCCCAGGTCACCCTGAGCCAGACGCCCCAGATACTGGCCGTACTGCACGATCAACGGTTGATCGAGACCGTATTCCTGACGCACCTGCGCCAGCACCTCCGGCGTCGGCATGGCTTCCGGGCCACCGAGAATCGCCAGCGCCGGGTCGCCACCGGTCAGATTCAGACCGATGAACGTCAGCGTCGCCGCGCCCCACAGCACCAGCACGCCGGCCAGCAGGCGCCAGATGACTCGCTGCAGGACGCTCATGGCCGCTCCTTTTCCAGCCAGACGCTGGTGAAGAACGGCGTGTTGTGCGAGGTATCGAAGATCAGCCCTTTGACATAGGCCTGATGCGCGACGATGTGGTGGCTCTCATAGGAGGGCGCGGCGGGCACCAGCTCGGTCAGGCGCTGCTGCACCTGCGAGTAGAGCTGCTGCAGACGCTCGGGGTCGATGCTGCGCCGCGCCTCGCTGAGCAGGCGGTCGAGGGTTTCGTCACGCAGACGGCCGACGTTCTGCCCGAGCAGCTTGTCGGTGGGAATCGACGCGCTGTGGTAGAGCATGAACAACCCATCCGGGGTGTTGCTGTGCCAGTAACCGCCGCCGAGCAATTGATAATCACCGGAGTAACGGCGCTCGGTGGCCTGCACCAGCGGCAGCACCTCCAGCTCGATCTGCACGCCGGCCTTGCGCGCATCGGACTGGATCGCCACCGCCACACTGCTGGGGAACGCCGGGTTTTCGCTCATCAGCAGCTTCACGCTCAGACGCTGGCCATCCCTGATGCGGATGCCATCGGCATCGCGCTCGCTCCAGCCGGCTTCGTCGAGCAGGCGGGCAGCAGCCTGCGGGTCGTACTTCAAGGCTTCGGTGAACGAGGGATCGTAAAAGCGCGTGTTGATCGCCAGGTAATCACTCTTGGTCTGGTACTCGCCGAAGCCGATCACCCAGGCCAGGCCTTCGCGGTCGATGGCCTGGGTCAACGCCTTGCGCACCCGCACGTCATCGAAGGGGAAGCGCTCGGTATTGAAGGTCACGCTGCGAAACGGGTTGCCCTTGCGGATACGGCTGTGCAGCACCAGCTCCGGATTGGCACGGATCGCTGCGGCATTCTGCGTCGGCGCATCCAGGGTGAAATCATGCTGACCGGCCAGCAGCGAGCTGTAGCGAATCATCGATTCGGGCACGAAGGTCAGCTCGATGCGTTCGAGGTAGGCGGGCCCCTGGTGACGGGTGACCGGAGGTGCCCAGTCGTAGTCCTCTCGGCGGACGAAGCTGGCGCCCTGCTCGCGGGTGTAGCTCTGCAACACGAAGGGGCCGCTGCCGATGGGTTTCTCGGCGATGGATTTCGGATCCTCGAGAATCTGCCTGGGCGAAATCATGCTCAGCCAGGACTGCGCCAGCACGTCGAGAAACGCCGAGTAGGGCTCACGCAGCGTCGCTTCGAAGGTGTACTCGTCGATGACCCTGCCCTGCACGTAAGGCGCGATGTAGGCCGCCGCGAGTGGCGACTTGGTGGCCGGATCACGCATGTGCTCGAGGTTCACGCGTACCGCTTCGGCATTGAATTTCGTGCCGTCGCTGAAGGTGACGTCATCACGCAGATGGAAGGTGTAGACGGTGCCGTCCGCGGATATCTCCCAGCTCTTGGCCAGCCAGGGTGAAATGGCGCCCTGCTCGTCCTGATAGACCAGTGCGTCGTAGAGGATGCGCCCCAGCCATTGCACGTTGCCATGGGCGATGGAATGCACATCGAAGGTACCGGTATCCAGCGCCACCGACGCACGCAGAGTGCCACCGGCCTTGCCTGGCGCCTGCTCGTGGTAATCGCTGGGCGGATAGCTGAGCACGCCATCGACCACCTCGGCCGCCGGAGCGGGCTCGGCAGTGCCGGACGTGCCCGGTGGCTCGTCGCTGGGCGAGCAGCCGGCCAGCAGCCACAAGGCACCCAGTACGGCAGCGAACCATGGCCTGATGCCAACGGCGTGCGTGCCCGGAACGTCGCGAGTGTTTGCTTGCATGACGCAATTTCCTGATGAAAACCTTGAGTGGCGGCGGAGCACCCTCCGCCGCCGCCTGTTCAGAAGCGAAAGGCCACGCCGGTGAAGGCGCCGAAGCCATCGCCGACGTACAGCGCTGCCGCATCGTTGCCACGGGCGTTGTAGATCGGGCTGATGGCGGTGGCGTAGTCCTCGTCGGTGAGGTTGCGCAGGTCGAGAAACACCTGCCAGCGCTGGCCCGGCTCTTCGTAGCCGAACTTCGCCCCCCAGACGGTGTAGGACGGGGCGTAGAAGCTGTTGGCGTAGTCCACCGGCGTGCTCGACGCGGTGCGCACGTCCACACCGGCGTAGAAGCCGCTGGGGTGCTGGTACTTCAGCTCGGCCTGGTAGATGTGCCTGGGCAGGCCCGGCAGTTCGTTGGCCTGGAAGGTGTCGTCGTTGCGGTAGTAGAAGTCGTTCAGGGTGTAGGCCTGGCGCAGCAACAGACTGTCGCCCCGCTCGCCCCGCCAGAGATCGATATCCAGCCCCGCCTCGATGCCCTGGTGGATGGTCGGGCTGGCGTTGTTGGTGGAGGTTACCGCCGGGGTCAGACCAGCCGCCGGAATCACCTCGACGTTGAGCAGCTCGTTGTGCACCCAGGAACGGTACAGCGCCAGGCTGCCGGAAAAGATGTCGTGCGAACCCCGGATACCGACCTCGAAGGTATTGGCCTTCTGTTCCACCAGCGTCTTGGTGTAGTTGTTGGTCGGGCCGGACGGCGAGATCGACCAGGCACTGGGCGGATCGATGGAGCGGCTGACGTTGGTGAACAGCTGGATATCCGGGGTCAGGTAGTAGCGCAGGCCGATACGCGGCGCGAGGCTCCAGTTGTCGTACTTGTAGTGCTGCGGGAAGGGGCTGACGTTGGCCCGATCGGAGAACTCCACATCCACATCGCGAACGATGTTGACCAGCGACAGGCCGCTGTTCAGCCACAGCCGCTCGGTCAGCTCCAGGTCGTTGCCGACCGAGAACACGGTATCGAAGGAGCCGCTGTAACGGGTGTCCTTGAGCAGTGCCCGCGTGGTGCCGCTGTAGGTCTTGACCTCGGCGCGATCATGCAGGGTGTTGCTGAAGGCGAAGGTGGTGTTGCTCTGGTGGCCGAACCACTGATCGCTGCGCAGGTAGCGCAGCGAGGTATTGAGGTCACGCCATTGCCAGTGGTTGGGCGTTGCCGGGCTCTTCTTGCCGAGAATCTGGCTGTAGTTGTGGTAGACCAGCCCCAGTTCCAGTCTGGAGTCGTCATCGAAGGCATAGGTGGTCTTGCTGCCGACCCAGATCGAGCCGTTCTTGGTCGAATCGCCGCGTTGCGCCACGGTGGTTGGGTTGGCCTGGGTCGAGTCATCCTTGAGCTGCCCGCGTGTCAGGGTGCTGGAGTTCTCGTGGTACTGCTCGCGATAGCGCACGATAAGGCGCGTATCGAGCCTGGGACTGAAGCGGTAGCCGAAATTGGACACCACGCCCCTGGCCTTGGTGAAGGTGTAGTCCTGGTAGCCGTCACGTTCGGAGTTGCTCAGACTGATGTAGTAATCGGCATTGCCCTCCACACCACCGGTACTCAGTTGCTGCTTGCGCCAGCCGAAGCTGCCCGCTTCGAAACGTGCGTAGTTGCCGGGCGAGGTGTACCCCGTGTGGGTGACCATGTTGATCGCGCCACCGAGCGACAGCGCGGTGTAGTCATAGGCGTTGGCGCCACGCAGCACTTCGGTGTAGTTCACCCCGGAGGTTTCCAGCAATTCGTAGGGCGTACCGCCCGGGCCGGTCAGCGCCAGGCCGTCGAAGAGGAACTTGACCCCTTCACGGAAGTAACCGGGTGAAGCGTTGGCGCCCGAGCCACGAATGGAAATCTTGATCGCATCGTTACCGCCAGCCGACTGGGCGATGACACCGGGCTGGAATGCCAGCACATCTTCCAGCGTGGAAGCACGGCCCTTCTCCACTTCGGCGTTGTCCACCACGCTGGTGCTGCCGGCGACCTCCTCCAGCCTCGCCTCGGCCTGCTGGGCCTCGCTTTTCTTCGTGCCCTTCACCACCACGGTTCCCAACCGGGTATCGGTGTTTGCCTCCACCTCAGCCGCCATGGCCAGGTTGCCCCCGCACATCACCAGAGTGCCAATGCTCACCGCCTTCCACAGTGGCCTGACGCCCCCCGCAAAAGCCCCAAAACGCCCTTCTAAAGATAACCAGCGCACGCTGCTACTCCTCGTATTCAGACAGATTCTCTTGTGAGCTTCTTGTTATCTTTCTGGTGCTCTCATCTGCTATTCAGCAAGCGCCGTTCCAACTTATAAAATTCTTTAAAAACAATGGCTTGATAAAAAAACAGAACAATCCAGAACCTGCACTTCATGGCATTCTGCTGAACCACTGTTTCACCACGAACAGTGATTTCGGTTACAGGCTTGTTGATCTTTTGACTTTGCATTCGCCGTACGCCTTGAACGCAACAGGAACAACTGCATGCACAGACGAATAACGGCCGTAAATGAACCACCGGCTGACCGGCAGTTCATTTCGGATAGAGGCAGGAAGTGTTTGAGAACCATCGCCAGAGATGCGCATTGCACGCAGCCCGATGGGCACCCTACTCAAGACCTTTGATGCCCATGCCCTGCGTAACCCGCATGGGGTGTCATGCGCGTCGGGAAAACCGCCTCCACGTCGCGCATAACACGCCCACCGCTCACTCCAGCCAGACGCTGGTGAACACCGGCGTGTTGTGGGAGGTGTCGTAGACCACGCCGCGCACCCGTGGGCCATGGGCGGTCAGGCTGTAGTTCTCGTACAGCGGCACGGCAGGTACCAGCTCGGTCAGGCGTTGCTGGGCCTCGCCATAGAGCTGGCGACTGCGCGCTTCATCCCTGGAGCGCCGGCCTTCGGCGAGCAATGCATCGAGCCTGGCATCGCGCAGCCGGGCGATGTTCTGGCCGATCCGCTGCGACGAGATGATCTCGTTGCTGTGATAGAGGATGTACAGACCATCCGGCGTATTGGTGTGCCACACCCCGGCGCCGGTAGCCTGGTAGTCGTTGGCGGCGCGCCGGTCGAGAATATGCAGCGCAGGCAACTGGTCGATACGCAGCTCGAAGCCGATCTTCTTCACGTCGGCCTGGATCGCCACCAGATCGGTCAGCGGATACAAACCCTCGGCCGCCAGCACCTCGGCGCTCAGCCGCACGCCATCACGCACGCGATAACCCTGTGCGTCGCGCTCGCGCCAGCCGGCCTCGTCGAGCAGACGATTGGCGGCCTCGGGATCGAACGTGAGGGCAGCCCGGAACGAGGGGTCGTAATACCGGGTATTGGCGGCCAGGTAATCGCTCTTGGCTTTGAACTCGCCAAAACCGCTGATGCGCACGATGCCCTCGCGATCCACAGCCAGGGCGAAGGCCTTGCGCACGCGCACGTCGTCGAAGGGAAATTTTTCGGTGTTGAAGGTGATGCCGCGATTGGGGTTGCCCTGACGGATGCGACTGTCGAAGCGCAGTCGATCATCGGCACGGATGGCCGCCGCGCTCTGCGTCGGCGCATCGGTGGTGAAGTCGTACTGCCCCGCCGCCAGCGAGCTGTAGCGGATCAGCGCTTCGGGCACGAAATCCAGCTCGATGCGTTCGAGGTAGGCAGGCCCCTGGTGCCGCAGAAAATCCGGCGCCCAGTCGTAGTCGTCACGGCGCACCAGACGAATACCCTGCTGGCGGCTGTAACGCTCGACCACGAAAGGCCCGGAACCGACCGGCGCCTCGGCCAGTGCCTTGGGATTTTCCACGATAGCCTTCGGCGATTGCATGGACAGCCAGGACTGCGCCAGCACGTTGAGAAACGGCGTATAGGGCTCGCGCAGGTTGGCGCGGAAGGTGTATTCATCGACCACTTCGCCGTCGATGTACGGTGCGATGTAAGCCGCCGCCAGGGGCGACCTGGTCGCGGGATCGCGCATGTGTTCGAGGTTGATGCGCACTGCTTCGGCGTTGAATTTCGCGCCATCGCTGAAGCTCACATCGTCGCGCAGATGGAAGGTGTAGGTCTTGCCGTCCTCGGACACCTCCCAGGCCTTGGCCAGCCAGGGCGTGATGCGCCCCTGATCGTCCAGGTAGACCAGGTTGTCGTAGATCAGCCTGCCCAGCCACTGGGCATTGGTATGGGAAATGGCGTGCAGGTCGAGCGATCCGGTATCCAGCGCGACCGAGACCTTGAGCGTGCCACCGGGCTTGCTCGGCGCCGGTTCGAAATAGTCGCTGGCCGGGTAGATGAACGCCTGCTCCGGCGCCGCATCGCTCGTCTGCTCATCAGGTGCATCACCACAACCAGCCAGGATCATCAGCACCGCCAGGGCGAACAGCCGACGTGTCGCTACAGCTATTTTCAGCATGGGGTTCTCTCCATCAACCGTGGACAACCAGCGCCGTCCACGGTCGACGACACTCCGGATGGAGCGTCGCCAGGGGTCAGTGAAAGCGATAGGAAATCCCGGCATACACGCCTAAGCCATCGCCGACATAGAAGTTCGGCGAATCCACGCCCCTGAGGTCGTAGGCGGTGTTCGCTGCCGTGACGTAGTGCTCGTCGGTCAGGTTGCGTGCGTCGAGATAAACGCTCCAGCGCTCGCCCGGATCGTCGTAGCCGACCTTGGCGCCCCACAGGGTGTAGGACGGCGCCTTGAGCGTATTGGCATAGTCGACGTAGTAGCTCGAGGCCGTACGCAGGTTGACGCCCGCGTAGAACCCGGCCGGATGGCGATACTGCAGCTCGGCCTGGTAGTAATGGCGCGGCAGGCTGGGCAACGCGTTGCTGCCGAACGCGTCATCGTCGCGGTAGAAGAAGTCGTTGAAGGTGTAGGCCTGACGCAGGATCACCTGATCACCCCGCGCGCTTTCCCACAGACGCGTATCCAGACCGGCCTCGATACCCTGGTGGATGGTATCGCTGGCATTGGCGTTGGCCGTGACCGCGTCAGTGGTCTGGGTCGCCGGCGTGACGATCACGGTCAGCAGCTCATCGCTGATCCATGAGCGATAGATCGACAGGCTGCCATCGAAGATGCCGGCCGAACCCCGTATCCCGAACTCCACGGTGGTGCCCTTCTGCGGATCGAGCGGACGCAGGTAGGCATTGGCGGTACTGCCATGCTGCCAGGTGACGGGCGGGTCGATGGAGCGGCTGAGATTACCGAACAGTTGCACCGTGGGATTGAGCTGGTAGCTCAGGCCGATGCGCGGCGCGACGTGCCATTCGTTGTAGCTGAGGTTGTCGGGAAAGGTGCTGGTATTGGCCGTATTCGAATACTTGATGCGTGCGGTACGGTCGATGTTGATCAGCGACAGACCGCTGGACAGCGTGTAGCGGTCATCCAGATACAGTTCATTGCCGATCGCGAACACGGTATCGCGAGAGCCGCTGTAGTCGGTGTGACGCACCTGCTGCCAGTCGCTGCGGCGATAGCCCTTGACGTCACCACGCACCAGGCGGGTGTCGCTGAAGGTCAGCGTGGTATCGCTGGGCAGGCCGAACAGGCGGTCGTCGGTGCGCAGGTAGCGCAGCACGGTGTTGACGTCGGTGGAGCGCCAGTCCTGCGCCGTCGCCGCATAGCGCCAGCCGTTGAGCAACGGATAGTCGTTGACGCCGAGGCCGATTTCCAGTCGCGAGTCATCATCGAAACGGTAAGTGGTCGTGCTGCCGATCAGGGTCGTGCCGTCCTTGCGTCGATCCGACAGCAGGCGGTTGTGGGTCGGGTCATCCTTGATCTGCGCCCTGGTCAGCGTACTGCCATTGAGCAGCTCCTCCTCGCGATAGCGGATGGTCAAGCGGGTATCGAGCCTGGGGTTGAAGGTATGGCCAACGTTGGCGATGAAATCCCTGCCCTTGTTCGGCGTATCGTCCTGAAAGCCGTCGCGCTCGTTGTGCAGCACGGAGATGTAATAGTCGCTGTCGCCGCTAACCCCACCGTAGCTGAGCTGCTGTCTGCGATAGCCGAACGGCCCGAAGTCCACACGCGCATAAGCGCCCGGCGATGTGCGGCCGGTGTGGGTGATGAAATTGATCGCGCCGCCCAGTGACAGCGCGGTATGGGAGAAGGCGTTGGCACCGTAGAGCACCTCGGTGCGGTCGACCGCCGCCATGTTCAGCAGGTCTTCCTGGGTGCCGCCCGGCCCGGTGATGGGCAGGCCGTCATAGAGAAATTTGATCCCCATCACGTAGCCCTGGTAGAAGGTGTTGAGACCCGAACCCCGGATGGAAATCTTGTTCGCCCCGGTGCCGCTGGTGGCCTGGGCGAAAACGCCGGGTTGCAGCGCCAGCACGTCTTCGGCGTTCTGCGCCCTGCCCCGTTCCACCTCCTGGTTATCGACGACGCGCGCGGCGCCGGCGACCTTTTCCAGCTCGACCCTGGCCTTCTCTACCTCGCTGGCTCTGCTGCCTTCGACTACCACAGTGGCCAGGCGCGCATCGCTCTGCTCAGCGGCCTGAGCGGTGCCGCCCAGGCAGGCCAGCACTGCCCCCAGTGTCCATATCACCGTTTTGCCACCGCCCGGCGGCAAAACGCCCCCAACATGATGTTTCACCTGTTATTCCTCTTTATTGATTACTGCGCAAGGCCGGTATCTTTCAGCGATACCGGGCAGCACTCAGCAGCGTCCGTGCCACACCTGAAAATCAATGACGGATAACAAGTTAGTGCCCACGCAGAACACTTGAAGATCGCTAACGCCGAACAATCTGCTGAACCAATGTCCAGATACGAACAGCATCAGGCAGGCCACTGCCGCCAACAGATGCCGATATATAAGAACACCCCATGACGACGATAAACCTGCAAGTTGCTGCCGTATTAGGGAAGTTCTGAAACAGCCATTTATCGTCACTTCCGCGAAGGCGGGAGCTCAGGAAGTTTGCAGGTTCCGGATTCCCGCCTACGCGGGAATGACGGCTTTTTTTGAGTTTCCCCGGAAGTGCCCGCCAGCGAAACACTGACAAAGCCCCCGTCACTTCCGCGAAGGCGGAAGCCCAGGAAGTTTGCAGGTTCCGGATTCCCGCCTACGCGGGAATGACGGCTTTTTTGAGTTTCCCCGGAAGTGCCCGCCAGCGAAACACTGACAAAGCCCCGTCACTTCCGCGAAGGTGGGAGCTCAGGAAGTTTACAGGTTCCGGATTCCCGCATTCGCGGGACAGCGCTTGCGCTGAGCGCACTTCGGTGCGGCCCGAACAGGGCGAACGCTGCGAGTGATGACGACGCGTTCAGACCACTGCCAAATCTGGCCCCTGCTCACACAAAAAAAAGGGGCCGTACTCCCTGCCCGGAAGTACGGCCCCGTAAACTCAGCGGGCAGTGATGACTGCCAGCTTGGTGATACCGGCCCGCTCGATGGCCGCCATGGCGCGTGCCACTTCGCCGTAGTTGACGCCGTCGTCGGCCTGCAACTGCACACGCAATTCCTCGTGCGCGACCTCGGCCTCCTGCCTGGCCTGGATCAGACTGCTTTCCAGCAGATCGGCCTGGACCTCGTCCTTGTTGATGAACAGCTTGCCCTCGCCATCGATGCTCACCACCAGCGGGTCTTTCTGTTCCAGCGGCGCCACCGCCTCGGTCTTCGGCAGGTTGATCGGGATCGAGTTGGTCAGCAGTGGCGCGGTGACGATGAACACCACCAGCAGCACCAGCATCACGTCCACCAGCGGTGTGACGTTGATTTCGGAAAGGACTTCGTCGCTGTCCTGGGTCGAGAAGGCCATGTCAGACCGCCTCCTTCGTCACGTTCGCGGCGCTGGCCGTCTTGCCGGCACGCGGGCTGACGATGACCTTGAACGCGCTCTTCTGCGCCAGGCTGTAGAAGTCATGGGCGAAGTCGTCCAGATCGGCGGCGGTGAGCTTCAGGCGACGCAGGAAGTAGTTGTAGACCAGCACCGCCGGTACGGCGACGGCGATCCCCACGCCGGTTGCGACCAAGGCGGCGCCGATGGGGCCGGCCACGGTTTCCAGGCTGGCGTTACCGGCAGCGCTGATGCCCTTGAGCGCCTCCATGATGCCCCACACGGTGCCGAACAGGCCGATGAAGGGCGAGGTGGAACCAATTGAGGCGACCACCGCCAGGCCGGACTCCAGCGAACGACGCTCGCGCTGGATCTGCTGGCGCAGCGAACGTTCAAGACGATCCTGGTGGTTGATCGACTGCGCCAGGTCGGTGGGCTGGCCACCCTGCACCTGGATGGCAGCGAAGCCGGCCTGGGCCACCCGTGCGACGGCGCCGTTCTGACCCGCACTCTGCTCGGCGGCGCTGTCGAGGCTGGTGGCGCTCCAGAAGCCTTTCTGGAACCGGCGATCCTGGTGGCGCTGGCGGGCGAACTGGATGCCCTTGATCAGCGCCAGGCCCCAGGTGATCACGGAGAAGCCGATCAGCAGCCAGATGACCGCGTGTTCGACCGATTGCAAGGGAGAATCTACCAGCAGGTTCATGATGCGTTCCTCGGATAAGTCAGGTCGGCCGGCGTCTGCGCCAGCGTCAGTTCAAACGAAATTCCAGCGGTACCGACACCCAGCCCGCGATGGTTTGGTCGCCACGCCTGGCCGGCACGAAACTCCAGCGCTTGACGGCTCGCACGGCGGCATCGTCGAGCACCTCGCGGCCACTGCTGCGCTGAATGCGGATATCACTCGGCTTGCCACTGGCCAGTACGTGCACACGCAGCAGCACGGTGCCCTCCCAGCCCCGGCGCTGAGCCAGGCTCGGGTACTCCGGCGCCGGATTCTGCAAGTAACCGGCATTGGCCGACGGCGGTACCTCTGGCGGGGGCGCAGGCGGCGCCTCGGCGACCGTTGGCGGTGCCGGCGGTGGCGTCTCGAGCGGTTTCGGCTCGGGTTTGGCCTCCTGCTTCGGTGGCTGCGGCCTGGGTTTGGGCTTGGGGGGTGGCTTGACTGCCAGCTCCTCGACCACAGGCGCTGGTGGCTCGATCACCGGCTCGGGTTCGGCAATCACCTCCGGAGGCGGTGGCTCGACCACAGGCGGTGCGACACGGGTGAATTCGATGGTCATCGGCGGGATCTGCACCGGCACATCGGGCAGTACCGGTTCGGGCCGGCTGGCCAGCCAGGTAACGGCCGCCACGTGCAACGTCAGGGCGAACGCACCGAGCAGAATCGCCTCGCGCCGTCCCAGCACCGGCTTGCCGGCTTGCGGCGCCAGGCGTTGCAGGCCCAGAGCCTGACGCACGCTGACACCCAGGTCACGTAGCTCACCCGGCTTGCGTGCATCACGCCAGAGCACTTCGGAAAAGTTGTCGGCTTCAAGGACATTGCCCATGGGCAAGACTCCTGTTTGCTGTATGGACTGCTGTTCTCTGAGGACACCGACCAGTTGCCTGGCCCGCCGCAGAGCTGGTGGCGATGATTGATTCGCCCCCTTATCCCATAAAGTAATTTTTAATCAGATATTGATTTCCAAATGGAATATAAAAATCCAAGCAATTGAAAAATAAGGTTTTTTTATTTCCAATTACTGAAAGGCATCAAAAAAATGCAGGCAAGGCATTGCGCCTGGTGACGTCAGCTGGCGAGAACTGGCAGGCGCAGCAGAAGAGAACGTCGAACCGGAATTAATTCCGCAATGAAATATGCATATCCAAATTACAAGATTGACGGAATAAGTAACGCACATTAAAACCGGCGCAATCGCAACGCTCGCTCCCCCCTCGATACCGGTACCCCATGGATCTGCGCCAACTCCGCTACCTCGTCGCGCTCAATGAGCATCGCAGCTTCGTCCGTGCGGCCGAGGCCATGGGCATCACGCAGCCGGCCTTCAGCCGCAGCATCCAGGGGCTGGAGCAAGAACTGGGCTGCGTTCTGATCGACCGGGCAAGCAAGGATCTGCGTCCCACCCCCGAAGGTCAGGTCGCGCTGCAACATGCTCTGGCCCTGATTCGCGGCGCCAGCAATCTGACCCGTGAAATCAACCAGATGAGCAAGCTCGATGCAGGTGAACTGCACCTCGGTTGCGCGCCGGCTCTGGCCGCACGCCTGCTGCCGGACGCGCTGCTGGCATTCACCCAGCGCTACCCGCGCATTCAGACGCGCGTCGCAGTGGACAACTGGGAGCACCTGAACCGTAGCCTGAACCGCAGCGAAATCGAGTTCTGCATCGCCGACGTCCGCCATTGCCAGGCCGATCCCGGCGTGCAGACCCAACTGCTACGCCCCCGCGCCGGGTTGTTCTTCTGCCGCCCCGCTCACCCGCTGCTGGGCAAGGAAAGCCTGTCGACCAACGACCTCTTCGAATTCCCCCTGGCCGCCAGCCGCATGCCGAGCGACGCCCGCAAGGTACTGGCCAACCTCAGTGGCAAGGTCGATATCAGCATCCACCTGGAATGCGAACAGATTCCCCTGCTGGTGCAACTGGTTCAACGCAGTGACGCCATCGGCATGGCGACCCATGAGGCAGTGGCTGACGAACTGGCACGCGGCACCCTGCTTGAGCTGCATCTGCGCAACCTGCCGAACAACCTCGATAGCCTCGGCACTCGCAGCGCCATCGTCACCCGCACCGGTTTTCGCCTGTCCCCCGCCGCCAAGGCGATGATCGACCTGCTGCTGCAACTCGATCGCCTCGAATCCGCCCAGGTGGCCTGAACGCCAGCGCCAACGTGGCATGCCGCAGGCCCTGGCCGGTCGCCTGGCAGAGAATGCCCCAGGGTCTGGACGCCTTCCCGGCAACGACGGGCTGTGGTTCGGGGTGCCAAGTGATACCATTGCGCGCTTCGACGCCGCCCCGTCCCCCGACAGACCCCGGCGCCACGATGCCCGACACGTCCACCCGCCTTCATCGGCCGTATCCGGCAGGGTCGCAACGCTCATCCACAGACGCCGCGTCGCTCCCTCGGTTCGAACCGAGCCGAAAGGCTCCAACGGACATCCCCTTACACCGCGCACACCCAGTCATCGATAGGTAAGTCCTTTGATTTCCACCGCTAACATCACCATGCAGTTCGGCGCCAAGCCGCTGTTCGAGAACGTTTCCGTCAAGTTCAACAACGGCAACCGCTACGGCCTGATCGGCGCCA